>OIZX01000427.1_pt1 | contig 29358 bp, 28 predicted proteins | sample 1588621 | NCBI WGS metagenome assembly OIZX01 (sample SAMN03283276) | human gut metagenome | biome: human-associated habitat; material: feces | host: Homo sapiens | place: Peru | collected 2012 | reverse complement strand
AAGGGATCTGCAACCGCCGGATCCGTGTATTCGTCTGTGACCGCCAGCAAACAGGTAAGCTTTTCTGCACAGCTGTTATAAAAATCCTCCAGCTTCTGCGGCGTATTTGCGGTATACTGCAGGGGTTGGAACTTTTCTAAGCCCAGTCCTGGTGAAGGTAGTTCGGCAGGACGCAGATGTTCATCCAGTACATAGGCATCAACGACTTTCTTATTGTGAAACAGTTTCATGCTCGACCTCCTTTGCGGATCATATATCCTTTTCCTGATGGGCGGATTGATATGCGGTGAATGCGCCACCGACACTGATGGGTGGGATGTGTGCTGCCGTTGCGGGGCAGCGCAGCGCACCATGGGCATACGCCGCCAACAGCCGCTGAAGCCGCGCTGATGCCTGCATCAGCCGTTCAGTGCAGCATAACTCCCGGCTGGAAATAGTCTTGCGAAGGAACAGAAGTCTTGCACCGACCCGATCGAGACGATTTTGAAGCGCAGTCCTTTGCCGACGGATGCAGTCAGCCTGTCGGCGGTCGCTTTCAAGCTGACTTTCTTCGAGCAGTGCCTCCAGTTGCCGCTGAAGTGCACGTTCTTCGGATAAAAGCTGGAACATCTCCATTCGAATATTACGCAGCCCGCACTCTAATGCTACTACCGCTGCGGCGGCATTTTCGTCCAACCGACGTTGCTTCTGCTCAATGTAACCTGACATCAGCTGCCCGTTTTCGGGGTTCACTGCTGCGGTTTTTTCCAGACGGCCATGCAGCACACCCAGCAGCCACGCCAACGGTCTGGGGGTACGCAGACCCCTTTGATAAATGTCTCGTTTCATTGCCATATGCTCCTTTCAATGATGTGGGATGGTACGCGCGGGTTTCTGCTGTCAGCTTACGCCCTATTATCCAGGATCAGTTATCCCGCAGAGTGTCACACCCGTATACTTCCTGCGAGACTTTGTAGTTCCGCAGAAGTTGCTGATAAAGAGAATTGCTCTGTATGTTGTAGCGTACAGTTTTTACGGGGCGTTGGCCCCGCCGGAAGATATATTCCCGGCCTACCGGCATCCAGAGGACATCCTCCAGACCGGTGTTCAGGCGCTGGCTGATATGTTGAGCTGTCCTTACGTCCATTCCCCCCAGATAAACAAGGGAGTCGCAGTTATCAAAGATCGACTGCGCGCTGTGCCCGTAGCATTCGTTCAACTGCCCCTCGCTCTGCAGGAGCGCCATGACGGAGATGCCCTTTTCACGGATCACAGACAAAATGCGCGGAAAGCCATGGATACCACCGCCTGCAGCCATATCATCGCACAGGATCTTTACCGGTACCGGCAAAGGACGGCTGCCATTCAGTTCAAACAGCGCCTTAAAAAGCTGGGAGTACAGCAGATTTGCAAAGGCCCTGTGTGCGGAAACTATTGGCGAGATCGTGATAAACAGGGCGGTTTTTTGGTTGGCCAGCTGCGTCAAATCAAGAGCGCGACTGCTGTTCTGCATCATGTTACGGAGTTCTTGTGTGAAGGCTTCACTGAGTAGTGTTGCAAGCTGGCTGTAGACGCAACCGGCCGTTCTGATTGGCAAATTTGAAAAGCTGGAAAACCATCTTTTCGCACAGCCATCCGTATCGCTCCACGCCAGCTGCTCGAAAAAACCGTCCAGTGAAGTGGATATCCGTCCGCCGCCTTTGTCATCAAAGGACAGTTCATCAAACAACCAGAGAACATCCGCAAATGTCGCGCCCGCGGAAATACCGATGCTACGCCTGATCAAAACGGCCTTAATCAATGCCTTTAATAGATCGGTGGCCGCTTTATCCCAGTATGGATCTGCGGAAGAGTAGGCTTTTCGTGGATCACTGTCAATAATGGCAGAAGCCAGATGTGCGATATCCGCTGTGCTTTCCACATATGCCAGAGGATCGTAGGTCACATCGCTTCTGTCCGGATGTGCGAGATCCAGATCGAGCACATCGTATCCCCTGCTCCGAAGAAGGGGCGCGTACTGCTCAATGATGCGGCGCTTGACCGCAGTCACAACAATACTGGACGCATACGTCTCCAGCAGATAGGGTTCAGCAAGGGACATTGTCTTTCCGCTGCCACTGCCTCCAATCACCAGAATGTTGTCATTGATCTCACCGTTCATCGTATAGATGGCATTTTCGCCAAGTATCAGCCGCTCACTCATACCATGTATTCCTCCCCTAAAAACTGAAATACATCGTCCGGCGAAGCGACCGCATCGGCTATTCCGAAAGCGATGGCTTCTTCGGGTGAAAAGCGCCGCTCTCTGCCGCCGCGGATCGCGGCGGCGATATCACTTTCCGGCTGCCCGGTATGCTGACTCAGTGTGCGGATCATAAGGGCTGTCGTGTCAGAAAGCTCTTTGGCAGCTGCGCTCACAGACTCTGTCGTTCCCTGCACCTCGACGGCTCGCGGCTCATGGATCAGGAGGTGTGTATGAGGAAACATAAATCGACTGCCCTTTGGAAATGCGCTGAATATCATAGCAGCCATGCTGCACGCTTGCCCGATGCAGAATACGCGCAGGGGCATACGGCAGCACTGTACCACATCGTGTATAAACATACCGGCGGTAAAATCGCCGCCTCGGGAGTCGATAAAGATGTCAACGGGTCGATGACCGTCTTCGGCGGATAAAAGCATAACTTGCTGAAAGAACGCTGCCGCAGCGTCTTCGTTAATAGTGCCTCTCATAAATACCTTGCGATCAGAAAGTAGCCGCGTTTCAAGAGGCATGGTGAATAAGCCTCCACTGGATCTTACCTGTACGAGCATAGCGGGTACCTGTCCTTTCTAATGTGATATACACATGGTACGCCCATGGGCGCATGGAGCACAATTCCCGCTGCACGTCACTCGGGAAGAGTTTCTGATTGCCGGCGATGATGGTGCCCGCATATGCGGCGGCAAGCGCCAGATTCGACTCGGGGAGCACTTGTGATGTGAGCTTTTCGCAGACACTGCTCAGAAAAAAGACGCCTGCTGCAGAATGCAGCAGGCGTCTTTTTTTGTATCTTGAGTAGTTGTAACAAGCCAAGAACGGCTCGAAATGTTTGGCCGGATGAGCCGCAGGAGTCGTCGCTGTTACAACTCCGGCCTCCTGCGGCTCCACTATGGTGAACGTTCCAGTCGGTACAGGAGTCTACAAGCTCTCTGTTGCCGACCAGCAGATCGTCCATCGTGGTACGAAGAACCACTGCAAGTGCATACAGGTTGTCAAGAGATGGGGAACACTCCCCATTCTCCCATCGGTAGAAGGACTTTGTGGTGACGTTGAGCGCATCGGACAACTCCTCCACGCGGTAGCCCAACTGCCTTCTTCTCTGTCTGATCCGGGCACCAGACTCCTTGCTGCAGATCGTGTAGATCAAGGCACAGCCAAAAGTAAGACGGTTTTCTTTCATGGTGTTATCCTCCTTCATGATGTGTGTTTTCTGGTTGCGGGTCGCCGGCTTGTGCCGACGTAAAATTCAACACGCTGTCAGAAAACGATCAAAAAGGATCCCCGTCACTGGTGCACTTTTATTTTAATCCGGGCGGCAAGACTTGTCAAGCATGGGTTGCTTTTATTTCGGCAGCGGGAGCCGCTTCTTTACTGAATAGCGGTTCAATAGACAGATTCTTATACCGGGCCAGATTATAGCCGAACGGCGCATTCAGCGCCTTGACCAGATCCTTGTTGTAGGAGTGGTACTGCAAGGTCTTGTCAAACAGCGCCTTTTCCCATGCAAGCTGCTTCTGTTCCTGTTCGATCAGCTTCTGTTCCTCTTCAGTCGGCCTCTCAGGCTGTCTGATCTGCCATGCGTGCCTCTTGAACAGATGGCGCTGCATCAGGTAATGATACAGGCCGTAGTAGCTGGTGATCTCGCGCATATCCGCGCTGTAATCGGCCAGATGCGCGATCACGTTCAGATGCGCCACAGCGTTGCGGTATTCTCTCAGCAGGCGGTCGCTGATATTCTCCATGTTATGCTGGATCTGCTCGCAGGCGCTCCGCTTCAGATAGTCCCGCCGGATAAACAGCTGGGTCAGCAGCAGGTATTGCGGCTGTACCCCCTTTTTGCCGTTAACGGCCAGAAATGCGGATACAGACTCGCCTTTCGGATCTGTCAGCTCTCCGTCATACAGGAACATATCCCGCTCCACGCAGTGAAACGCCATCACATACCGCGCGTTGATGTTGACCAGATTTTTCACCGCCAGATACAGTACCGTCTGGTACAGACCCAGCATCGCCTTGTAGCGTTCCTTCTGCGTATTTGCCCCGCGCTCCTTCTGGTTCACGTCCCGGAACTGGTCAAAGCGGATGGCGGCGATCATGTCCGTCAGGAATTCCACCTTGGCGGCGCGTCCGGCCAGCCGGGTCTGGCCGCAGGTCTCATAATACCGGTTGATCTGGGTATCGGGAATGCTGGACAGCACAAAGCGTACCAGCTTTTTGTTGGATGCCAGCTGATGCAGCTGGGCCGGGTCGCTGTAGCGGATCAGGTATTGGAAGCGGCGGCTCTCCACCACGTTATTGGCGATGAAATTCCGCAGTCCCGTGTCGCCGTGATGCCGCTGGTTGGGGGGCAGCATTTTCCCCGTGACGGGATCGATGCACAGCATTTCGTCGGTGACGCCATCGGGATCCTCCGTGCCCAGCAGCGTTACCGCCGCGCGGTACAGCTGCTGCTTGGCGTTGACCTGCGGCTTTTTCATCAGCGCGAAGCTGTTGATGACCCGCAGCTGCTCCGCCACCGCCCGGCTGCGGGTGAACATGGCGTACTCCGGCCCCAATTCCGCCTCGATGTTCAGCTGCTCCATGGTCTGCAAAAACGCGGCGATGTTCTCAAACTTGCTGATAAGCGTCGTCAGCAGCGTGTTGATCTCCTTGCCGTCCATAAACAGCGTGGCCAGATAGATCATGCGGCAGAAGTACTCGGCGTTTGCCTCCTCCGGCGCCGCATCCTCCGGCACAGGCCCCGGCTCGTACAGGCATTCCTTCAGCATCGCGTCATCAAGGGAGAGCTCGCCCTTCCGCTTCTGCCCGCTGAGTCTGCTGAGGTTTTCGGGAGTCATCTGCGGCAGCAGACCGTCAAGGATCAGGGTGCGCATCTCGTTCCACAGGGAGAGGGCCTCCTTGTGATAGACCACCGCCTTCTCCTCGTCCGTCAGGGCGGCGCGCAGCGCCTCCGGCAGCTTATCGCAGCGGTCTGCCCGCCCGGTTCGATAGACCCGCAGGATCAGGAAGTCCATCAGGTTGTACAGTTTGCTGCGGCAGGTGTCATAGCGCTTGTCGGCGATCACGGCGGCATCGGGCAGGAGCAGCATCTCCTCCCGCAGCTTCCGCACGGAGAAGCCCAGGTTCTTCTGTTCCTTGAACACCACATAGCGGTAGAATTCCTCGGCCAGTTGCTTTTGCCGGGCCGAGTCAGAGATATTCAGGATATCGAACAGGCAGGTCAGGTTGGTCGTATTGTGATCCTGAAAGCTCTGGTTCAGCTGGATAAACGCCTCCGTATAGAACGTATCCAGCATCTTCTTCATGTCGGGTCCCAGCCGCCGCAGGTTGTAAAGTCCGGCAGCGGAGTAATCCTTCACCTTGATGGCAATGGAGTGATGAGAACTGAAATTCCGCAAGCAGGTCATCAGCGCCAGAATGTTGAAGATATCCTCATTGCTTCTGCGCTCGCTCTTCCCGTTATCCAACGTCTCATAGAAGGCTGCGCTGTAGTAGATCAGCCTTGGACTTTTGCAGAAGTCCGCAATACTTCTCTTCGCTTCCTCATTGAGCTCGTTGTACAAAACATGGGCTGCGAGCATCCCTATGAAGTCCCTGTCTTTGCTGCCGTTTACGATGTTCAGCAGGTGGACGATGTGGCCGCTGGCTGCGGCCAATATCTTGTGAATGTCCAGAATGCTGTAGATCATCTGGATGTGGATATTATCCGCGAAGCTTTTGCCGAAAAACCGCTGCTCCAGCACGTTCTTGCGGCGCAGGGCGTCCATACCGGGCACAAAGCCGCCGTCCTTCCGCCGGTACAGGGGATCGTCTGCCGTAACATTGGGAAAGCGCACGCGGCTGTTTTTCAGCCGGTATTTGGCCGCTGACGCGGGCTCCACCTGAAACTGCTGGACAGGCTGCAGATCCGATATGGCACGATCCACGATCTGCTTTTCCAGAATGGCGGTGCTGCCCTGCCCGAAGGCGGTCATGACGGTTGTCCGGCGCTGCGGGTCGAGGATGAAATTGGACTTCAGACCGGCGGCCTTGGCCAGCGACTTGCGCTGCCGCTTGGGCACCGGCGCGGCGGCGGGCTGCTCCGGCGCGGCGGTCTCCCGCGCCGCGGCCGCTTTTTCCTGCCGCTGCTCCTGCTGCTTCTGGATTGCCTGCTTTCTCTGCTGCTGCATTTCCTCCCGCAATTGGCGGGCGGTTTTCTTTTTCTTTGCCATGGTGCTGCCTGCCTTTCCCCATTTATAGAGTTCTTCTGACAAAAGCATACCATGTTACCGTTCTTTCGTCAATGACGTGCTGCGGGTAAAAAGCATGTGTACAAAACAGGCCGCAGGGCATACGCCCTGCGGCCTGTTTTGCGTGCGGAACTACTACAGCCCCGCCGTTTCCGGCAGGGCTATAGTCCTTTGATTGTAAACTACCGATCCATTGCTGTTGTAGAACCCTGTCATTTCCGGCAGGGCTATAGTAAAAAAAGTACCATATGATGTCCTTACGTTCAGTTATAGAACCCTGTCATTTCCGGCAGGGCTATAGTAGGCCAACGGCATTCTGCCGCTGACATAGATAGAATACCGCATTTCCACCGCCCCGTCAAGGGCGTTTTTTTATTGCGGAGCCGCTGCGGCATCGTCCCTCCGTTGCCGCGCTCCGTTCCGCAGGCTCAGCGCGATCACACTGCCCAGAACCGCGTAGCTGCTGAGCTTCACCGTAGGCTCCCCCGAAAACAGCGGCAGATCCGTGACCTGCCACGTGCCGGAAAAGACAGTGGCCGTCAGCGACACGGCGAAGCAGGCCAGAAACGCCGAAGCGGTCAGCACGCCCATGCACCACGCGAACGGTTCCCGCTGCCGGTATGCCCACCAGAACAGGCCGACCAGAAGCAGCGCGTACGGCACGGCGATCCGGAAGAAAGCGCCGTCCCACAAGAACGCTTCGCTCTTTGCGGACGCGGCAAAGAGCAGCCGGTGCGCCTGTCCTGTCCGCAGGAGGATAAAGCCCGCCGCCAGCAGGGAAAACAGCGCCGGAAGCAGCAGCCATACATACTGGCGATCCCTTGCCAGCAGGAGCAGGAAAAAGAGCAGCCCCGCCAGCGCAATCTCCAGCACCACCTTCAGATTGGGCTGCATGAACACGGAGATCACCGTGAACAGGAACGCCAGCCCGCAAAGGCAGCGGCGCGGGAACGATGTCCCCGCCGCTAACACAGCATGCGCGAGAACCGGGATCAGCAGCAGGACGAAGCCGCTGCTGTACAGCCTGACACCGCCCACCGCGATGTATCGCGCAGCCGCCGCGCCGCTGTCCATGGGCAAGGCAAGCTGTAGGAGCAATATCCCCAGAACCGCGCCGAACAGGAACCCCGTCGCCCGCCGCAGAGCCTTCTCCGTCACCAGAATACCCGTCGCAGCCAGAAGCACCGCGCCCGCAGCCGACGGCCATACCGTTCCATTGGCAATGGCGGCGGCCATGTCCGCCCAGACGATGGCCGCCGCGGCGGCGCACATAAGCAGCGGCGCGGTCATTCTCTTCATCTCGATCCCTCCCCATCTGTTTTCATAGTTCTTTGTCAGTTCAAATTGCGCGGCAGGCCGCTTGCGGGCGGCCTGCCGCGCATGCGCATTGAGCGGACTGCTGTCCGCTCATAGGCTGCTTGGCTTCAGCAGAGACACAGGGCGGAGCCGATGGTGACAACGCTGTAGCAGATGCTCCATGCCAGGAACCACATATGCACACCTCCTCTGTTATGTATGTTCAGCAGGCTTTGCCCTTTGGGGACTCCCGCCAGCCGACATCAAAAGCGTAGCACGTCCGTTTTTTCATGTCATCCCCATGACATGGGATATTTTTTCTGATTTTTCTTCGCTATATTATCTACAGTGGTATTTTTCAGGCCGCCCCAAATCAAATTTACTATGAAAAAGAAAGGAAGTACACCTATGAAACGTTCCATTCAACACGGCATCCTCTTCGCGCTGACGCTGGCCCTGCTCTTTTCGATACTGATAGTTCCCGCTTACGCTGCGACAAGCGCTAAGTTCAGCACAGGGAGCACCTGCCGCGTAACCATTTCCCATCAGCTTATCAAGAAAAAAGGGTATCAGTACGCAACGGTCAAACTCAAAACGCACTCCATGGGTTTGTTCTCCTCCTGGAACAGCGGCGGCAAGGTCACCGTGTCTCTCTACGACGGCACCACAGGCCGCCATATTTGGAGCGGGCAGAAGCGCGGCGGAGACACGCTCCGTCTGGGTGACGACCATACCAGCTACATCATCAAGATCGCCCCGTACTTGGAAAAAGTGACCAACTCCATTTGGAGCAAAACGGTGACCGGCGGAAACAACTTCACCAACCTAGGCAAGTGCTACCGCTGGAGCATCTCTTACCCCAAAAACTGCACCATCCGCTGACACATACTCCGGCGCACAGAAGCGCACAAGGGCGCCCCTCCTTCCCGGGGGCGCCCTTGTGCTTTTCCTATATAAAAAATAGTAGAAAAACTTGATCCCGCAGGGCTTTGCCCCTGCGAGATTTTTATTAGACAGACCACAGCCCCGCCGTTCCCGGCGGGGCTGTGGTTTATGTAGATTTTGACACAGGCTCCGCAGCGTTGTAGAACCCTGCCATTTCCGGCAGGGCTATAGTCTACATGGCAAAAGTTCTGCCTTTCGGAATGTTATAGAACCCTGTCGTTTCCGGCAGGGCTATAGTCACAACAATGGGATATACTCCTACAGATGGGTTGTAGAACCCTGTCATTTCCGGCAGGGCTATAGTAGGCCAACGGCATTCTGCCGCTGACATATACAGAATACCGCATTCCTGCCGTTTCGTCAAGGGCGATCTCCCACATTTTTGTGACGTGCTGCGCCATATTCATCTCCGTCCGGAGGGTGTAATATACCCCATAGAAACACGACGAACGATTGACGGAGGACGGATATGCGGATCGAAAAAACGATTCTGGACGAGCTTATCAACCGCACGCCCGCGCTCCCACCGGAAAGCGGCGGCATTCTCGGCGGGCAGAACGGGGTCATCACCCACCGCTTCCCGGATAGCGGCCTATCGCGTATGCCGGCCAGATACGCGCCGAATGCCGCTGTGCTGAACGCCGCCATCACGCGGTGGAGCGCGGAGGGCGTCGCGCTGTACGGCATTTATCACAGCCACTACCCACGGGACAGACTGCTATCCCAAGGCGACATGGCATACATAGAAACGCTCATGGACAGCCTTCCGCCGTCCATCCGATCTTTGTATTTCCCCATCGTACTTCCCCGAAAAGAGGTCATCGCCTATCGCGCGGACCGGTCTGGCGGAACCCTTCAGATCGTCCGCGAAAAGATAGAAATAAGTGAAAGAATGTGAGGTAAGCAGCATGTACAAGAAAGAAACCGGTATCAAGATCCCCGAGGGCTGTTTCTGCGGAAGCGGCAACTGCTCCGACTGCGTGAATTGGGAACGCAAGAACCGCGATTCCAATGACCGGGGCTACTGTGCCCATTACGGCTCCTATTACCATCCGTCGGAGCGTCAGGGCTGCGGCTGGTACGAGCAGCGGTAAAAACAGACCCATCGGTGAGCAGGAAGTTCTAAGATATGGTGCAATATGGTACATTCCGCGCGGCCATAAAATTTGGCCTTATTTTTAGCCTTATGGCAATAAAATTGGGTAATCTGTTTTAACGCTGCCTAACATGAACCACCTCGACCGAGATTTTACTCACGGTACTTCTCGATACCGGACAACACGGACAGATATGGTGTCGGGTCAATTCGAGTCCTGTACCGCGCACCACGAAAAAGCCTTGAAACTCAGTAGTTTCAAGGCTTTTTCGCTGCCCTGAAATGCCTTTTACCCTTTATCGTACCCTTTATAAATTGAGAACATTTGTAATGAAGCCTTCCATACGCTGCGCACTGACCGAGCGCATATCGTCTGTAAAATGACCGTAGACATCAAGAGTAAAGGCGGCAGTCGCATGACCGAGATTGCTCTGCACGGTTTTGATGTCATCACCGGCGCGGATGCAGTTGACGGCGTAAGTATGGCGAAGGTCGTGTATTCTTGCGTCGGGAAGGCCAATGCGTTTCACGATACGCTTGAAGCTGTCGAAGATCGCACGGTAGGAGACATATCGCCCAAACTCATTGGTGAACACCAAGCCGCTGTCCTCCCACGCCGGGCCTGCCATCAACCGCTGCCTGGCTTGCTGCACCTTCTGCGCTTGCAGCAGCTTCATCACATACGGCGCGGGTGTGATGGTACGGCTCTTGTTGTTCTTCGGTGGGGAGAAGTAATAGGTCCCACCCTTTCGCTGGCTTCTACGGAGCTGTTTATTGACGAGAATCGTACCCTTTTCAAAATCAACACAGTCCCACATCAGGCCGAGCAGTTCGCCCTCGCGCAAGCCGGTGAAGAGATCGACGGTGAGCGGAATTTCATATTTGCTGCCTTTCAGGAGATTCAAAAGCTGAGCGGTCTGTTGGTCGGTCAGCGGATGGATCTCTTTTTTGACAATCTTGGGCAACACACACGCGGTCGTCGGATTGTAGCGGATGTAGTTGAGAAGAACAGCCTGCTGGAGGGCCTTGTGTAGCACACCGTGAATGTTCTTGATAGTCTTGGCGCTCAGGGCGGGCTGCCCGTCGTGCTCCTGTGAGAGCGAGTTATAAAGACGCTGAATCGTGTGAGCCTTTAGTGTTTCAAGCGGAATATTGCCGAGTGCAGGCCGCAGATACAGCTTAGCCTGCCGTTCGTAGAGATACGCTGTGGAATCCTTGACGCCGATTTGATAGTCTTTCAGCCAAATATCAAGCCATTCATTCACGGTCATTTTACAAGGCTCTTGGTATACTCCGCTGTCGATCTCTGCGGTAATCTCATCATCCGTAACGGTGATGTCAGCCGCTTCCACCTTGACACCCTTATACTTTCCAAGAGTAACCTCCGGCTTCAGCGCAACCTCAGCCGTGAAAATGAAAGGCTTTCCTGCCTCGACCTGTGTAACCTCAACCTTGGGAGAGGATACGATGTCCTCTGTGCACTCCTCCAGCGCCTTCTCATAAGCGTCCGGGATCAGATCGTTTACGGCATCCTCGTAGAATACTTCCTTGCCGTACATCTGCTCGATCATCTTTCTGGGAGCCTTGCCCTTGCGGAAGCCGGGGATGTTGATCTTATTCTTGTTCTTCTGGTAAGCGCCTTCGATAGCCTTTTCCAGCTCCTCAGCAGGAACCTCAATGGTCAGCTTCGCCATATTGTTCTCTAATTTTTCTACCTGTAAACTCATTGTTACATTTCCTCCTTCAAGTTGCTGTGCTTCGTTCCTTCGCTTCTCCATCGCCGCAAGTCTGCACCCAAAGACCGCATTTCACACACAGCCACAGTCATTTTAAGATTATAGCACGAAAACCTTTGTTTTGTCAAATATGTGTTGCAATAACAATGACTCTTTCCTGCTGCCGGAGACGGATGTAGGCTTCTGCCCTCTCTCTGGTTGCGGCATCCATGCCTGTATAGGGTTCATCCAGCAGCACAATCCCCGCCTGCGCCTCCATGGCACGCACCAGCGCGACCCTGCGCTTCATGCCGCCGCTCAGCTCCGCGCACGGTCTGTCGAGCTCCTCCTCTCCGAGCACCTGTCGCAGCGCCTTCCGCGCCGCAGCGGCATCTCCCGTCACAAGCTCCACATTCTTTACCGCGCTGCATGTCTCGCAGAGTCTGTCCTCCTGAAACTGCACGGAAAAAGCATCGATTCCCGACACTTCTCCCTCTTCCGGCCGTTCCAGCCCGCACAAGCACCTAAAAAAAGTCGTCTTGCCGCTGCCCGATGGTGTATCCAGAAAGTAAGGTTCTCCTCCGTGGAATTCCTGTTCCACATGCCGGAAGATCCAACGGTCATGATAACATTTTCCAAAATCTGCCACACATAAAGTGCGACGTTCTCTGCTGACATTTTTCTGCGGCATTGCCGGTCTCTTGCAGGCAGGCTCCCACCGGAAAAAATATTCCACACAACCGAAGACTATTTTCTCAAACAATACACTAAGCACAATGATCACTGCCGTCCAGGCAAACAGATCCGCCGTATCGAGGTAAATCTTCGCCAGATACAGTGCTCCGCCGATGGAATGCAACGGCGTACCGATCACTTCCGCTGCCACCCCGGATTTCCAGCTCATTCCCAGGGATAATTGAAATGCGCTGAGCAGGAATGGCTTTAATGCCGGACGGTAAATATAGAAAAAACGGGTGGCAAACGGCAGACGAAACACTTCTGCCATCTCTATCAGTTCTGCGTCCGCACTTTTTAAGCCTTCCAGTGTGTTCAGATAAATATTCGGAAACACCACTAAAAAGCAGACCGCCACCGCCAGCGGGGAAGCTCCCCACCAGATCAGTAAAAGCACCGCAAATACTGCAACCGGCACTGCCTTGCAGAATACCATGAACGGGCGCAGGATTTCCTCTGCCAGACGGTATCTGTAGCTTACCGCCGCTAACAACAGTCCCAAAAACGCTCCCAGCAAAAAGCCTGCGGCAATCCGCCACAGCGAGCCAAGGGCGCTACGCCAGAATTCCACCTGCCCCGCGAGAACGGTAAGCGCCCGCAATGCCTGCAGGGGTGTCACCACCAGCAGGAAATTATCCACACACACTGCCGTGATCTGCCATACCCCCAGCCAGAAGAGCAGGACCATAAATTTTTTAATGTATTTTTTATCCTTATTCTGCATCATAATAGAAATCAGATTCCGGAAGTCCGCCGCCGATAGACAGAGAATCCTGGTGGAACAGTACGTCAAGGTATCCGGACAGTGCCTGCTTCATGTCTGCCTTATCCATATAAGTAATGTTGCATCCTGGGATTGCTTTCTGTGCAATGGGCTCCTTTGCCACGATCTGTGCTTCCACTGCCAGCGCAGCACCGGTGGTGGGATCTGCATTGATGGCTTCGGCACTTGCCTTATGTTCTTCCATAAAAGATTTCACTGCATCCTCATGCTCTTCCAGGAATTCCTTGCGTACCACCGTGACACCTGTGACCATGCTGCTGCCGCTTACACCCTGTATCTTATTCCACTCTTCGTTTAAGTCAAAGATCACTTTCAGTGCATCATTCTGCATGCAGGCTGCAGTGACGAAGGGCTGGGGCAACAGTCCGATGGCTGTGGGATCCTCTGCCAGCACAGATGCCACCTCTGTTGCTTCGGATTTATATTCCAGTGTCACATCGTCCACAGACATGCCATTGGCAGTCAGCAGATATTGCAATACATAGTCCGGTGTGGTTCCCTTTCCGGTTAAATAGATGGTCTTACCTTTCAGATCCGTAAAATCCGTAAGATCATTCTCTCCGGATACCATGTACAATACCCCCAGTGTATTGATGTCGATCACTTCCACACCGCCCTGTGTCTTATGATAGAGGATACTTGCCACATTGGCAGGTATCAGTGCGATATCCAGGTCACCTTTTACCATTAGCGGCAGGATCTCGTCCGCACCGGTAGCCATCTGAAACTCATAGGCATTAGAAGTCTCTCCTTTTTCTGCCTTGTCCATTAAAAATAAAAGTCCCAAAGATGTCGGGCCTTTTAAGGATGCCACACGCACTACTGTGTCATCCGCATCCGTATTTTCTGCTGTAGCTTCTGTACTTTCCATTACGGCTTCCGTACTCTCTACAGGCTGTGTACTCTCTGTCATCAGACTTTCTGCTGCGCTCCCGCTATTCTGTGTCTGTCCACATCCGGTAAGACCGCTGCATAACAGTCCAAGTGTCAGTACCAGCGCCAGCGTTTTTGTGATTCCTGTTTTCTTTTTCATTGTTTTGTCGCCTTTCTCTTCTCAGCCCCGTGCTTCGGAGTCAGTCATTTCTGTGGGATTCCGGTCAGTGGATCCGATGCCGCGCTTTCCAGTCTCCGTTTGTTCTGTTGCTTTTTGATTATAACATAAAATGAAAAACTTACCAGCATGAAAAAACAGCCGGTGCTCATACTAATACCAAGATAAGTGATCACAAACAACGCTTATCTGAAACACAAAAACAATTCCAAACGGAGGTGAACGAAATGGCAAGTAAAACCAATAGAGTAGAAGTTCCCGCGGCTAAGGCAGCAATGGACCGTTTCAAGACTGAGGTTGCATCTGAGCTGGGTGTTAATCTGAAAGAGGGTTACAACGGCGACCTTACTTCTAAGGAAGCAGGAAGCATCGGCGGCGAAATGGTTCGTCGTATGATCAAGAAGCAGGAAGAGCAGATGAAATAAGCTCTGCCGGAATCCTCGGAATCGACAGGAACAAAAAAGAAGCTGTACAGAGAATCCCTCTGTACAGCTTCTTACTGTGTCAGGATCTTTGGTTAACTACGCGCTTCTCCGTGCTCCGCACTCTCGAACCGCTACATCCATTCGCATTCCGGGCTATCGCCCTACTTGCTCACGGTGCGTCTTCTTTGTTGAATCACGCGCTTCTCCGTGCTTCGCACTCTCGAACCGCTACATCCATTCGCATTCCGGGCTGTCGCCCTACTTGCTCATGTCTGTTTGTCCGTCTAATGCATAGGCGTTCCTGCCTGCAAGCAGTCGTCCAGCCTATGCATTGACAGACTATTCACCAAAGACTGCTCTGTAATCTGCCTGGAACTTGGCAATACCGGCATCAGTCAGAGGATGTTTTACCATCTGCTCTATAACCGCGTAGGGAACGGTTGCAATGTCAGCACCGGCCAGAGCGCAGTCGGTCACATGAATGGGATTACGCACGCTTGCTGCGATAATCTGGGTATCCAGGTCGGTTACCGCGAAAATATCAGCGATATCACGGATCAGGTCTACCCCTCTCGTGCTGATGTCATCCAGTCTTCCCAGGAAAGGAGATACATAAGTTGCGCCGGCGCGTGCAGCCAACAACGCCTGGTTTGCTGAAAAGATCAGTGTTACATTGGTCTTTATCCCTTCGGAGCTTAATACTTTACATGCCTTCAGACCTTCTACCGTCATAGGAATCTTGACTACCATATTGGGATGGATGGCTGCGATCTCTCTGCCTTCCTTGATCATGCCTTCCGCATCTACGGTGGTTGCTTTCACCTCACCACTGATGGGTCCATCCACGATGGATGCAATCTCTTTGATCACTTCTACAAAATCTCTGCCCTCTTTGGCGATCAGAGAGGGATTGGTCGTTACTCCGCAAATAACCCCCATGTCATTTGCTTTCTTAATGTCTTCTACTTTTGCAGTGTCAATAAAAAAACGCATAACTCTTCTCCTTTTTGCTATGTAAATTTAATTGGTCCGGTCCCGAAAGTGATCTGTGACCTCTAGTTACAGTATACTCATTCCGTCTGGAAACAGCAAGTAGTTTTTTACAAATTTTATTGATTGTGTTCGAGCACGGTGCGTACAACTACGGGCAGTACAACTTACGGATATAATAAAAATCAGACTCTTTGAATACCTGTCTGCGCACCCTCCCGGATGCATTCATCACGGAGAGCAGACGACGGAAGGTTTTCATATCCGGAATACGTCTCTGTCGCTCTGTATGAGTCGCCATCCGGCTTATTCTGCGAAGCCATTTTTCCTGCCTGTTGTGTTTCCCGTTTTTCTCTCCCAGCATGACCTCCAACAATTTTCCCATGGCATACACATCGCTTTCCTCCCCGGGTATCTCCCCCTGTCGGAACTGTTCCGGCGCACTGTAGGAATAATTGCCTGCTCCCGACCATTTTTCTTCTCTGTTCCACAGGCATCCCAGATCCAGAATCCCCACTCTGCCGTTGACACGGATCCGGATATTTTCCGGCTTCAGATCCCGGTAGAGAAATGGATGCTGCCGCTCATGAAGATATTGTATGCCTTCCGCGATCTGATCCGCGATCCACGCAGCATGTCCGGGAGTAAGTCTGCCTCTTCTCTCCAGCATTTTCCGCAGATCCATGCCATCCCAGAATTCCATGATAAGATAGCCCTTTCCTCCTTCCGTCCAATGTTCCACATACCCGGGGAATAACGGATGTCTGATCTCCTGCCAGTTCTCACATTCCCTCTGCCATTGTTCTGTGACATCGGACACTCTGCAGGCCCGGAATCCTCCGCTACTGTCTGTCACACGATAGACCTGGGAAAAGCTGCCTTCTCCCACCGACACAGGACTGTGATATCCATGCCAGACCAATATCCTCTCCATTTCTATTCCGTTTGTACCGTTTCTTTGCTCTGTTTCCCTTTGCTCCATATAGCTTCTCCCTTTACCGGCAGAATCCATACCGCTCCCATATGTCTTCCGCCCCGCTGCTCTGCCTTCCGGCCCAGCTCTGCCAGCCGTCTCTCTGCCCGCTCCGCTCTGTCCGACAGTAGATCGGTCCCCACGCTTTCCGGTCTCAGGCAGCCTGCCAGTTCCTCTTCACAGTAATTCAGGAATCCATGATCCGTCAGCAAAATTGCTGTTCCTGCTTCGACTTCCCCCACCATGCACTGATCCTTCCAGACTTTCCATCCGGTTCTCCCAAACCTCTTGAAAAATCCGCAGAGATTCATCCTGCCGTGGTCAAACAGAAGCACTCTGCTGTCCACACACAGTACTCCCGCATAATTGCCGTTTTTGTCCACTGCCGCAAGCTGTTTCGACCATTTTTCTCTTATCCTTTCTTCCGTGTACGATTTCCAGATATCCCTCCCCTGCAATTCCTCTTCTATTTTGTTCTGCAGATTCATCAGCAGTTCCCTGTTGTCGGAAATACAGGCATATACCACAGAGGCTTTCCTGCGACGGTATTTTCGTTGTTGCAATGACAGAAATATATTTGGGACCGTCTCCTTTTGCCAATAGCAGGCCGTAACATGCTCCATACGCACTTCTCCCTTCTATCCTATCTATCCTAAACACAGATACATATATTATTTTCATTCTTCAGGGTTTATTTGCCGACCGGCATGAAAATGATATCAGAATCGCGTCTTCCGCGAACGTAAAAAGAGCATACCATGCGGTATGCTCTTTGTCAACGGATAATAAGATATCCCGGATACTCTATCCGAAAATATTTACCAGATCGTTAAATAGCAGGAACACCATCAGCACCATAAAAAACACGAGTCCGATGAAGTGTACCATGCCCTCTTTTTCCGGGGGCACCGGTTTGTGCGTAATGGCTTCCCAGATCAGGAATACCAGTCTGCCGCCATCCAATGCAGGAATCGGCAGGAGATTCAGGATCCCCAGATTCACCGTAAGCATCAGGGTGATATTCAACATATTCACCAGTACATTCTGCCAGCCGTAGTCTTTTGTACTTTCGTAGGTTTTTCCCACGACATTCACGGCAATCCCGACCGGTCCTGCCACATCCTGTCTGGATACCTGCCCCTGCACCAGCATCGCCAGGCTCTTCCAGGTCATCGTCACGCAATAACGCATCTCATACCAGGAATAACGGAAGCAGTCCAGTCCGGATAACTGTACAAAATCCGCATTACTGATACCGATCATATAACGTCCTGCACTCTCATCATACTGCGGAGTCAGGGTTGTAGTTCCTTTTACTCCGTCACGCTCATACTGTACCGTGACATTCCCGCCCCGGTAGGTCAGCGTAAAAAGCTGTATTTCTTCATACAGATGAATCTTACTGCCATTCAGAGAGAGAATTCTGTCTCCGGGCTGCAGTCCGGCTTCCTGCGCCGCACCGCCATCCACGATCTCCGTCGCCACGGGATCACGGATCACGATCAGATTCACCATAATAAAAGCAATGATAAATCCAAGGATGAAATTAAATACCGGTCCCGCCAGGACAGTGGAGATCCGCGCCCATACATTGGCATTTAAAAACGATCCGCTGTGGTCTTCCCCGTCTTCTTTTTCATTCAGTCCATCTTCGCCTTCAAACATACAGGCTCCACCGATGGGAAGCAGCTTCAGAGAATATTTGGTGTCTCCTTTTTGAAAAGAAAACAGATTCGGACCCATGCCCACGGAAAATTCTATCACATGAATCCCATTGGCTTTCGCCAGCAGAAAATGTCCGAATTCATGTGAGATGACCACCACCCCGAAGATCAATACAAACAAGATCAATGTAACCATTTATTGCCTCTCATATCATGCTTCTATTTTAGGATCAGAATCCCTTGCCGTCGATATAACTGTAAACAGATGCTTCTGTCTTCAGGATCTCCTCCACATTCGGGTTCTCGATCACCTTATGCTGCTCCATGGCTTCCTGAATCAACTCCGGGATCTGAAGATAAGCGATCTTGCGATCTAAGAACAGTCCTACTGCTTTCTCGTTGGCTGCGTTGTACACCGTAGGCATACTGCCGCCGATACGTTGTGCATCATAAGCAAGCTTCAATCCGTAGAACGTCTCCATATCCGGCTTCTCGAATGTCACCTGTGCCAGTTCATAGAAATCCAGCCGTCTGCCCGGCATCGGACGACGATCCGGATAGAACAGCGCATACTGGATCGGGAGTTTCATATCCGGAGTTCCCAACTGTGCAATTACCGCACCGTCCACATATTGTACGGCGGAATGAATAATACTCTGGGGATGCACAATGACCTGGATCTGATCCAGATCCACACCAAACAGCCATTTTGCTTCCATGACTTCCAGTCCTTTATTTACCAGCGTGGAGGAATCTATCGTAATCTTCCGTCCCATGGACCAGTTAGGATGCTTTAATGCATCCTCCACCTGAATATTCTGCAGCTGTTCTCTTGTCTTTCCTCGGAAGGGTCCACCGGATGCAGTCAGCAGAATTTTCTCGATCCTGCCCTTCGGTTCTCCGTTCAGTGACTGGAAAATGGCGCTGTGTTCACTGTCCACCGGCAGGATCTTCACACCCATCTTCGCCGCCAACGGCATAATGATGTGTCCGGCAGTCACCAGAGTCTCTTTATTTGCAAGAGCAATATCCTTTCCTGCCTCAATGGCCGCGATCGTAGGTCTGATACCAATCATGCCCACAATCGCCGTCACTAATACCTGTGCTTCGGGCATCACTGCGATCTCCAGCAGTCCGTCCATTCCGGTCACGACCTTCACAGGAAGATCCGCAACACGGCTACGCAGATCCGCTGCCGCCTCCTCGCTCCACATACCTGCGATCAACGGATGGAATTCTCGGATCTGTTGCTCCATCTGTTCTACACTTTTTCCTGCTGCCAGTGCTACCACCTGCAGCTCCGGATTATTCCTCACGACTTCCAGAGTCTGGGTTCCGATCGAACCGGTAGACCCCAGAATTGCTATCTTTTTCATGTATTTTCGCTCCTCTATCTGAGTCCCATCAGCAAAATGGTAAGGAAATAGGTCATCGGTGCTGTCACCGTCATACTGTCAAAACGATCCATAATCCCACCATGTCCGGGAATCAGTTTCCCATAATCTTTAATATTATGGTTCCTCTTGATGGCAGAGGCCGCCAGATCTCCCACCATGCTCATCACTGCACCTGCAGCGCAGATAAAGGCAATGATCCATGTAATTGTCCGGTCCGGGAATGCCGTCTCCACAAAAAAATGTGCATACAGTCCACCGATCAGTGCTGCCCCGACGACACCGCCGATACAGCCTTCCAAGGACTTATGAGGACTTAATTCCGGGAAAATATGCTTCTTCCCGATCAGCTTTCCGACGACATAGGCACAAGTATCGCATCCCCAGGAACTGATCAGGATAAGCCATACCAGATAGATTCCGGTCTCACACTCGCGGGTGAGATAGACAAAGGACAACAGCACCGGTGCATACAGGAAGGAAAATACCGCTGCCATGACCTGACTTGCCTCGTATTTCGGAAACAATACCACATAACAGAACATTTCTGCCATAAAAAGTCCTACGATACACATAAGCAGTAATGTATGATCCCTGGTAAAAAACAGTGTTGCGTAATATGCCGTCACGCCCACAAAGCCGATCCACTCCAGTGCATTAAATTTTTTCTCATTCGTTGCACATCTTAATGCCTTGGTAAGCTCTCTGTATGCAATCAGAGAAATAAGCCACAGCGGCACTGCTAAAAATATATTGCCGAAGCTGAACGTAGCCAGTGCAATGACAAGCAATACAATGCCACTGAGCAAACGGGTCCAAAACATAAGCTATTCCTCCTTCAGGCCGCCATATCTTCTGTCTCTATGATTATATGCTTCCACAGCCTTCATCAATTCTTCTTTTGTAAAATCCGGCCAGGGAACCGGAGTAAAGTAAAATTCCGTATAAGCCAGCTGCCACAGCAGGAAATTAGAGATTCTCTGCTCATTGCAGGTACGGATCAACAGATCCGGATCCGGTATCCCAGCGGTATCCAGATAATCTTCCAGCATATCCGCCGTGATGGCTTCCGGTGATACTTCCCCGCTTTGTACCTTTGCGGACAGTTTTTTTACCGCACGGATGATCTCATCCCTGCCACCGTAGTTGATGGCAATCTGGAAATGCAGACCGTCATTGTTCTTCGTAGCTTCTTCCAATTCCGCGATGCGGGTCTGAATGTCCTGATCCAGTCTGGTCTTATCTCCCAGAACTCTGACGCACATACGATTTTTTTCGGCAGTCTTCAGACAGGTTTTCATATAATTGCGCAACAATTTCATCAGCGCATCCACTTCGTCCTGCGGCCGGTTCCAGTTCTCTGTGGAAAAAGCATATACCGTGAGATACTGAATCCCCATACGGTACGCCTCCTCACAGATCACTTCTACCGTTTTGGCCCCCTGCACATGACCGTAGTTGCGGGGCATTCCTTTTGCCTTGGCCCAACGGCCGTTACCGTCCAGAATAATCGCTACATGGTTCGGAATCTTCAAATTTTCTTCCATAATTTCAAACCTTCTTAAATCCTTAAACTGTCATGATTTCCTTGGACTTGCTGTCGATCAGAGCATCAATATCTTTTACATATTTGTCGGTAAGCTTCTGAAGCTCCTCCTCCAGACCTTTGATCTCGTCCTCAGACACTTCTGTCTTTGCCAGCTTCTTGAAAGCATCGTTACCGTCTCTTCTGATGTTACGGATGGCTACTTTGCCTTCTTCCCCCTTCTTCTTTACTTCCTTGACCAAGTCTTTTCTGCGCTCCTCGGTAAGCTCCGGGAATACGAGACGGATCACGCTACCATCATTGGAAGGATTGATACCGATATCGGAGGTCATGATCGCTTTTTCAATCTCCTTGATCAGAGACTTCTCCCATGGAGCGATCTGGATGATACGTGCCTCGGGAACAGTTACGTTACCTACCTGCTGAATAGGGGTGGGAGTTCCGTAGTAGTCTACTCTCAGCTTATCCAGTACGTGAGGGTTCGCACGTCCCGCACGAATGGCAGCGAAATCTGCCTCTAAAAATTCAAATGCCTTCTGCATTTTATCACTATATACCTGTACTCTTGCGTCCATAATTTCCTCTCTTCTGCGCTCTGCGCCTTTCTATTATTTTGATTTTATACAGTTACTTTCGTTCCGTTGAACTTACCCTTCAGGGTATTCACAATGCTGTTTTCCTCATTCAGGCCGAATACCCACATGGGCATCTTGTTATCTCTGGCAAGAATGGATGCGGTCATATCCACTACCTGAAGGTTCTTCGCAATGACTTCATCAATGGATACTTCATCGTATTTTTTCGCCGTAGGATCCTTGGCGGGATCTGCATTGTATACACCGTCGATTGCCTTTGCCAGCAGAATTACATCTGCCTCTACCTCAATGGCACGCAGGACAACTCCGGTGTCGGTGGAAAAATAGGGATGTCCCGTACCACCTGCGAAGAACACTACCATGCCCTTTGCAAAATATTTGTTGGCTCTGTCCTTAGAGAACAGCTTGGTAAAGGAGCCGCACTCGAACGGAGTCAGGATATTGGTCATCATGCCTACCGAGCGGAAAATCTCCGAGACATAAATACAGTTCATGACCGTGGCCAGCATACCGATCTGGTCAGCCTTTGTTCGGTCGATATTCTCACTGGAACGTCCTCTCCAGAAATTGCCGCCGCCGATGACAATACCGACCTGGATGCCGTCATCTACCAGTTCCTTTACCTGCAGTGCCACCTTTCTGACGGTCTCCTCGTCGAATCCGGTCTTTTTCTCTCCTGCCAGTGCTTCACCACTGAGTTTCAGTAATATTCTCTTCATGATCGTATGCTCCTTATTTTGTTTTCTTTTTCTCAGGCTTATAATCGTCGAAGAAAGAAGTCGGGCTGACTTCCGCATAACACTGTGAGCACATACCTTCGATCACCGCACCATTGTTGATCTGTACGGACTTAGACTTAATATTTCCCATTACGATAGCGGAAGAATCCAAAATGACAGGTCCCTGTACATCGATGTCACCTTTTACTGCACCTGCGATGGCTGCGCTGGTAGCGGTAATGTTGCCGATGACAACAGTGCTTGCTCCGATCTTCACGGAGCCCTCGCTCATAATCTCGCCGTTGATCTTCGCGCCTTCTGCAAAAATCTCAGCTGCCTTGGAATTACCATTGATATATCCGGTAATGTTCAGTTTGCCCAGAATATCAATGTTTCCATTAATTGTGCCTACCAGATCCATAGATCCTTCGGAACTTACATCTCCGGTGATCACCATGCCGGCAGTAATAATTGCGTTTTCATCTGATGCGGTCTTTACGTCCATTCTCTTCTCTGCTCCTTTGTTTTCCTCTCTATGTTCCTGTTCCAGAACACTTCCTACGGTCATATCGTTCTGAAGCACATGATCCAGATCCAGCGCTGCTTCTTCCGCAGACTGTTCCGGTGTCTCTTCTGCTTCCTCCACAGGCTTTTCTTCTGCATTTGCCTGCGGGATCTCAATAGAATCCAGATTCTTCAGCATCTCTTCCAACGCTGCATTATCCTTTGTTGCATCTGTGGGCTGCTCTGTCTGCACTTTTTCTGTCGTTTCCGGCATATTCTTAACCGGTTGCTCTTTAGTCTCTGCGACGTCTCCCTGATTCAGATCTTCTTCCGGCATCAGTTCATTCACCGCCTGTGACAGATCTTCCTTCAAATCTGAGAAAAATCCCATGATTATGTACCTCCGTTTATCTCTTGTTCTATTATAAATATTTTCTATAATATAATGCAATTCTCCGGTTCCCTGAACTTTCAAAATTGCAATTATTCCACATGATGTACCGGCCTGGTATTCTCCGTGATCGGCAAGATCACCGTATCCGGTCTGGCCAGAATATTTTCTATGATATCCGGTAATGCTTCCACCGTAGTCGGTTTCTCCGCAGAGTCATGCAGCAATATGATCGATGTATCTCTGGTATCGATATCCTCTGTACAATTCTCCAACAGGGTATCGATAGACAGATTCCTGCTTCCGCCATCTCCGGAGGACACATTCCAGTCAAAATATTCCACACCCTGACTGTCCAGATAATCAATAAATTCATGCATATCAATATTGCTGACCGTATTGGAGCTGCCCCCCGGAAAACGATAATAGATGCTTTCCACACCGGTCGCCTGGTAGATATCGTCTCTGATCCGTGCGAAATCTTCTGTGAAACTATCCAGCGATTCATAGAGTTCTTTATACTTGTGGCTGTAAGAATGCATTCCCAGGGTATGACCATCCTCCACGATCCGCTGCAAAGCCGCCTCCGCTTCAGAGCCATCCTTTCCCACCACAAAAAAAGTAGCTTTCACATGATACCGATCCAAAATATCCAGTATCTCATCGGTATAAATACTGGGACCGTCATCAAATGTCAGATAAACCTTATGAATCGTCTCCTGTCCGGGATCACTCTCCGGCGTATGCTCCGACACTTCACCGGAAGTTACTTCTTCCTGTGTTTGGACACCTTGCTGTATTGCAGTCTCTGACTGTAGCTGCTCCAACAGGGTCTGCCGTTCCCGGTCCCTGGCATCCAGTTCCTCCAGGCGCTGTTCCAGATCCCGCAAAGTCCCATTGATCGCATGCAGTCTGCAGATCAGATAGACACAGCACAGGATAGGAATCAACAGTCCTACGATCACAATGCCTATGATCATCTTCTTCAACCGCTGTACTCTTCTCCGCCGATCATCCGGCGCTGTCTGTTGAAGTTCTCTTGCCATAAATATTTCTACGTCTCTCTTCCTATTTCGAAATCTTTCCTTCCATCAGACAAGACTTCTGTAACAGTATAGCATATTCCACTTTTTTGGGAAAGAGATTTATGTAAAACTTTAAAAGCCGCGGCGGATATTCCTATCCCCGCAGCTTTTACCTCTATATTTCGATATTCCGTAATGATATTCCCCTCTGTGAATGAGTATTTCCTGTATGCCCGGGTTTTCTACCCTATTTCCTGCATTTTTCGCTCCGGATAATGCCCCATAATGAAATGTTGGAAAAAGAGCGCCGGAAGTTGATGGCTCCGAAACCGATACCATATCTCCTCCGGTACATTATCGAACTGGCAGATCTGACCGTCACTTGCGAACTCCATCTCCAGCACCTGTCGTTGTGCATCGTACCCTGCGGATCTGATCATCGGATTAGCCAATATGTACCTTCTCATTGTCTTTTGTTCTCGCTTTCTGTTTCTGCTTTTGTCATCCCTGACAGAAATGTCCTTTACTATAATGCGTTCAGCTATATCTTTTCCCTGAAAGAGTTCCCCCTTTATACTTTCACGTTAAGATTTTGTCCCACCCACTATGACAATCGCAGATTATTTTTTCCCTTCTATCTACCCTTATGCAGGTCTTAGCATACTTTCTGAATACGTGTGCTGTATCCCCATGCCCTCTGTGGCAGTCTGCGGATAACATTTTTTCTGCTGTCCGCAGCCAATACAATATTTAGTTTTGATTGAGTGTAGCAAATGAACAGGTCAGTTACTTAATGGTTCATAGAACGTTAATAGGTAAACTTAAAAGCTCCCGTGTCGTTCACGACTTCTTCGTAGCCGTCTAAATCCGCATAATGTGTGCAGATGACACGGTAGGTTCTGTCCTTGATGGCATCAGCGTATTTTAAATCTGCAGCAAAAATTGCACCATTATAATCTTCTGCACCATCTGAAATCAGTACCGTCTTCCAGCCATACCACATCTTCTGCTGTACCTTGATATCCTTGACACCAATAACCTTTGCATCACCTGCACAGGATGTTGTAAAGGTCATGCACAGCCCCTCGTCCATTTTAAATGCCATAATGATTTCGCAATCAAACAGCGTTGTTATAGGCTTCACATCCGAAATACTATATTCCGGACTCATGTTTGTTACTGTTACTTTCATAGTGGTATCCCCATTGAGATACGCTTCCTCTGCATGGGCTTCCTGTACCGGCACGCTAAAAGCAAAAATCAGTGCCAATACCAAAGCAACTATTTTTCCACTCTTTTGTTTTCTTTTTCTCACTCGTGTTTTCCTTTCCTTCATAAGATTTTTTGCTACACTTTTAGAGGTTCAAATTGTCCCTCTATATAGTACATGTGATTTATTCTTCAAATCTTACAAAGAACTTTAACTTTTTTGAAAAAAGTTGAAAAAGGTTTGAAAAAGGCTTTTTTTGAAAAAAGTTTTAAAAAAGAGATTGAGTTTTTTCACCCAACCTCTTATCAGTGATTTCAATAATTATCTACTATTGTCTCTTGGTATTTGACCGCAATTTCCTTCAACAATTCCTTATCATTTATTCCAACAACAGCGTATTTTTCATTGCCATAATAAAAATATATAACATATTTCTGCTTTCCATTTTCTTCTTCCTTTCTAAAAACTTCTAAATTGATACCATCATTTTGAAATTCCTCACAAAATATATAGCCTGGATATGTCTCTCTGACACGTAAGATCTCCTTTGGATATATTTTAATTTCAAAATACAATAATTCATCTTTGTCCTTACTAAAGAACTCGTATACTGTGTCTGATTCATCTGCTATAACAGTTTCTATCCGATCTAGATAGTATTCTTTTTCATATAGATGTATTATTTCATAAGGTATACTAACATATGTTTTATATTTTTCAGGAACATCTTCAATACTATAGTAGTTTTTTCGTATACGCCTTTCTGAATCTTCATTAGCCACTTCCGGTGAAGTTATCATCGTTGTTCCCTCTTCATTCTTATCCATCCACCAGAAGAATCCGCCATGCTTCTCTGCATTTACGGCCATCTGCCAGGAGCCTCCCAGCATGATAACAATCAATACAGCCGCTGCCACTACAACAGCCCTGTGCTTCTGAAAATAATGCAGGACCTTATGCTCTTTCTTTTTCTCCGGCTCATCGGCCTCTGCCAGAATTCTTTCCTCTTCTTCACGTTCTGCACAATATTTCCAAAAATTATCCACCACTTCATCCGATGACAGTCTGTCTTTCTCCTCCTCAGGAGTCAGACCGTCCAGCAGTTTTAATAAATTCTGAACTTCATCTGCATCAAATTCTTCATCGGAAGCTTCCATTGTATACCAATCTAATCGTTTCTGAATCTCCTGAATCAGACTTTCATTGTCCTGTTTCTTCATTTCTGCTCTGTTCCCTTCTGTATCTCATCGTCCGGCTTCGATGCCTGATCTTTATCCCTCTCTATTATATGTGTCTCTTTTTTGTCATTTCTTACAGACATTCTTTGTTTTTTGTCGAATACCTTACCGTCATATATGATTTTTGCCACTTTTCCACGAAGCCTGTTGATTCGTACGCTCATGTTGTTCTCGGACGTATTCTCCAGCTTTGCCATTTCCGGTATTTTATACCCTCGTACGAAATACCGTGAAAAACGTTTCTTATCTTCTTTGTCCAGATCATTCTCCAATACGATATCCAATTCTACTTTACCATATTGGTCCTTCGCCTCAATATGCTCATGCCCTTCTATAGGGATTTCACGTTGTAACTTTCTGGTCTTTTTATTAAAGTCCTGGATTTTGTATCTCGCCGTTTCAATCAGAAAACCTGTCTGATTGGGATGTTCCTTCAGCTGATCCCACTTTTTATAAGCAATATAAAGCGTCTCCTGTAATACATCCTGTGCCAGAGACTTATCCAGTATCCGGCATTTGATGAAGTCATATAAGATCGCCTGATTCTCACGAATCAATCTGGTAAACTCCTGATGGTCTGCTTCCATCTCTTCTGTCTTTTTCTTATGCATTTGTCATCGCTCCATTATGAGGTTTTATCTTCTCAAAATTTCTCTTATATAATTTACCATTCATTCCTATACTAAATATAGACGTTTTTACGATTCGTTTAAAATTTCTATTTTGTATCTATATATTTAGCTTTTTATAAAATCACTGTCAATTATTTGTCGCCGACAAAATCCGCTAATATTTGTGCCGATTAAGTGTTGACAAACAAGGTCGCTTTTGTTAGAATAGACCACGGTGATTGCATAACAATCACGTGATGCTGCTGTGGCTCAGTCGGTAGAGCGTCGCATTGGTAGTGCGGAGGTCACGGGTCCGATTCCCGTCAGCAGCTCTTCAGAAAAGCGTGGAAACCTTGATAAATACAGGGTTTCCACTTTTTTTGTGAGTCTATTTTTTGCAGACAGTTGTAGACAGATCGGACGTAATTCAAAGAACCATTTATTGAAAGAGTTCTAATCGTGGACATAGACTTTTATGAAGACATTGTGCTAAAATAGCAGTTGTAAAAACAGGATTATGAACTTTGTACCGGAGTGACGAACCATGACGAAAGACCTTACCAGAGGGCAGATAACACCTTTGCTGGTTAAATTTACAATACCTTTGATTCTGGGCAATTTCTTCCAGCTCACCTACAATGCAGTGGATTCGATTATTGTCGGAAAATTTGTAGGGAAAGAAGCGCTTGCGGCGGTAGGAATCTGTAACCCGATCACGACTCTTATCATTTTGTTCTTGAATGGTCTGTGCATGGGGGCGAGCATTCTGATGGGCAATTATTACGGGGGCAGAAAGACGGAATTGTTAAATCGCCAGATCAGCACGACAATGATTTCGGGAACCGTTTTTTCGGTTGTGCTGACACTGGCGGTCATGCTGTTTGCGAGACCGATTCTGCTGCTGGTTCAGGTCGATCCTTCAATTATGGATCTTACGATACAATATCTCAGAATTATTACCCTTGGGCTTTTGTTTACTTTTTTATATAATTTTCTCTCAAGCACACTGAGGGCACTGGGAGACAGCGCCACACCGCTGTATTTTCTGATGATCAGTGCAGTACTTAATATATTTGGGGACCTCTTTTTTGTTATTGCTCTGAAGGCGGGAAGCAACGGATGCGCGTGGGCTACAGTAATCAGTGAGGGGCTTTGCTGTCTTTTGTGCATTGTCTATATCAAGTGCCGGGTGCCGATGCTGTGTCTGGGGAAGAAGTGGTTTGTGTTTGACCGTGCCCTCCTGAAAAAGACGGTAAGCTACGGCTGGGCGTCAGCCATGCAGCAGGCAACGGTGCAGCTGGGAAAGATCGGGATTCAGGCGATCGTCAATACCATGGGAGTTTCTGTGTCTGCGGCATTTGCAGTCGTAAACAGAATAGATGATTACGCCTACATCCCGGAGCAGAATATTGCACACGGCATGACGGCTTTCATGGCGCAGAATAAGGGAGCCGGCAGAGAGGACAGGGTAGACAGAGGCTTTAAGTCGGGAATGCTTCTGGAGATAGGGTATGGAATAATCATTTTCATCGTCTGTTTTGCGTTCGCGTCACCGCTTATGCGACTGTTTGTGTCCGATGCGGAGGTAATCGGACACGGCGTGGCTTATCTGCGGCTTATATCGGCGATGTATCTTTTGCCCGCAGTGACGAACGGACTTCAGGGATATTTCCGGGGAGTCGGCGATTTAAAGATTACATTACTGTCCAGCTTTATCAATATGGGCGTGCGGGTTCTTGCAGCGATTCCGCTGGTTTTCGTCCTTGATATGGGGATTGAGGCACTGCCGGTGTCTTATCTTGCGGGCTGGGCCGGTATGCTGATAACAGAGGTTCCGTTGCTCCTTCATTATCGCAGAGTAAGAAAAGGTGATTAAAAGATATATTTTACTTGCATAAATAAATTCTTTGTGATACTATACCTATATAAAGCATATTTCATCTGTTGGAATTCAGAGTATTCAGTCTATGATTCTTTCT
>OIZX01000422.1_pt1 | contig 29733 bp, 10 predicted proteins | sample 1588621 | NCBI WGS metagenome assembly OIZX01 (sample SAMN03283276) | human gut metagenome | biome: human-associated habitat; material: feces | host: Homo sapiens | place: Peru | collected 2012 | reverse complement strand
CTCAAATCGTGAATGCCATCGTACAGGCGCTGATTGCTGCTCTCACGGCACTGGGTGTGAGTTCATGCGCCCTATTGATGAACTACTAATTCCTTAACTACAAGATGAGCCTATGACTAAGGATCAGTTTCCTATGACGATTGGCGGGGAGATGGTTCGCAATGAGCGGACCCTCCTTGCCAGCGTGGAGGGCGGACGACTTATGATGTCGCCCAAGTCAGTGAAGTACCTTGTGCTGCATTGTTCTGCTACGAGGTGCAATCAGGATTATCCGGTGGAGCAGCTGCGGCGTGACCATCTGGCTCGCGGTTTTCGTGACATCGGCTACCACTTCTATGTGAGGAAGGACGGCAGTTGCACGCAACACCGTCTCCTGCTGGAGGTGGGTGCTCATGCCCGACCTTATAACCGATGTTCTATCGGCATCTGCTATGAGGGCGGCCTGGATGAGGAAGGGAGACCTCAGAACACCCTGACTCCGGAGCAGTATTCCAGAATCTGTGAACTGGTTGCTGTTCTGATGAGGCTTTTTCCGAAAGCCGAATTTCTAGGGCATCGGGATTTGCCGGGTACTACTCCCAAAGAGTGTCCTTGCCTGGACACTAGAGAGATCTTTCCGTTGCAAAAATACAAAAAAATATGATTCGAACAAAAATATTTGCGTATTTTCATGGAAATAAATGATTGAAAACAAATAAATGGCATTAGAATATGGAAAAGCTCCTATTCTAATGCCATTTTTTATTATATTACTTTCTGGCGAAAGTTACTTCACAATCTTCAACGCCTGCTTGCCTACCTTGACCAGGTAGATGCCATGAGCTGCATCGGCGAGAGACAATGACTTCACGTTCTTGGCTGACTTCACTACTGCACCTGCGGCTGTATAAACCGTGATGTCGGCTGACTTGGCGAGTGTTACCTCATTGCCATCCCAATCGATGGTGTTGTCGTCGGCAAGAACCTTGCTGATGCCTGATGACTCTGCATTGTTATAGAAGATGTATGAATAAGTACCTTCAGTGGTCTTGTCCTCATCACTACCCTTCACATTATCGGTCTGATAAAGTGCATAGTTGCCGTTCTCGGCCACGGATGTAATCAGCACCTCCTCACCCTTCTGCATGGCTGGAGTCTTGGCGTTAATCTGATAGCCCAGAGGAGCCTCGATGGTACGGTCTGAAGTATTCTCTACCCAACCTACCAGAGTGACTTCATCCTCATCAACCAGCATGCCGCTGATGATTTCTGCCTTATGCATGGCATCACCCTCGTCGAAAGCACTGGCTACAGCCCAGTTCTTGCTGAGACTTGCAGCATCCAGACAGGCAGCATAGGCATCGCTGCCACCCACGTAAGAGATGGTGTTGTCGAAAGGAAGTGCCTGGTTGAAAGAACCTGCCAGATAGAGCTTGCCTTTCTGATAAGCCATCTCGTCGATGGTGTTCAGAGTGTTGGAATTATCTGTAGCTACAGAATGATAAACCTGAGTAGTTACCTGGTCGCCATCGATGGCTGCCAATACGTAGGCATGCTCAGTAACACCCTCTTCATAGGCTGTCTCAATCTTGGTATCCTTGCCGGCAGCTGTAAGGGTCATGTCCTTACCGGATGCTACGTAGGCTACGTAAATCTTGCCATCGTTAATGGCGAAGTTAACGTCTTCTGTATTGTAAGTAGCCTCATTTGTCAACTGCTCTGTAGCGCCAAGCACAGAAACGATGTTGGCATTTGCCAGGTCGGCTGCATCGAAAGAGAGCACGCACATGGTTGTTTCATCACTATACAAGAAGCCATATGAGCAGGCATATTTACCCTTCAGGGTAACGCCATCCAAGGCTACATTGCCCTTGTAAGAAGCTGAAAGATAGAGTTTGTTTCCATCAACTACCAGTTTCTTGGCTGTGAAAGAAGGGCTCAGCACGCCAATCTCGTCCTTGGCTGCAATTTCGGCATCGCTCTCGGCAAGGATGGTCTTGGAAGCTACATACTCACCCAGCTTGTCATACTTCACGATGAAGCCGGAAACCTTATCCACTTTGTCGGCCATACCAGTGATAGTAGCCTTGGTTTCGCCGTTGGCATCCTTGATTGCTACCTGATCTGCAAATACGCCGGCTGCATAAACGTTGCCCTCGGCATCGGTAGCCACTGTGGTGATGGTGGCAGCACCAGCCAGACCGGCAGCCCACTTCTTGGCGCCAGCCTTATCATACTTGGCAATGAAGGCACTGTTGGCCACTGGTTCCAGATAGCTGTCAGCGAACTCCAGATCCTTGGTAAAGATACCGGTTACGATGGAGTTACCCTCGTTGTCAACTGCCATGGCTGCAGCACGGGTCAAATCCTTGGCTTCTGTTGTGGTGGTGAGGTTGTCTGTCCAGGTAGGAGCATCCAACACATCCTTGGCATTGGCAGCAACCGTTGCCAGCGTCAGCATCATTGAAAATGTAAATCTTCTCATAATCATTAATTTTTATGTGAAACAATTATTTTACTTGCCCTCCCATTTCTCGATATTCGGATTCGCCTCTACTGCCTCGATTGGGAAGCGGAGGGTATATCGGGAATCGTTGGCTTCAAGTACATAGCTATTCTCACCGTAGGTCTTGCTCAACTGCGGACGGGTGGTACGACGGAGGTCGAACCAGCGATGTCCCTCGAAGGCAAGTTCGCAGGTGCGTTCGTTGTAGATGGCTTTGAGCAAGTCCGCCTTCTGCATGGTATCAAGCTCGGCTGCATACTGGTTGTATTTAGCTGCTGCATATCGCTTTGCCATCAGCGCCTTGAGATAGGTGCGAGCCTCAACCAGATTAGCATCATCGGCTGCGGCGTTGTCAGCTGCATTCTGGGCAGCAGCTTCGGCAGCAATGAGGTAGGCCTCGGCAGAACGGAAGGAGCAGCGATAGCCGTCGTTGCCCTTGTCGCCATATTTAATCAGACTGTAGACGCTGGCGGTCTGTGCCTTGAAATAGAGCACCTTGCGCTTGTCGCCCGTGCGATAGGTATCAACCAACGCCTTGCTAGGTACGCCCATCTTCACATAGCCGGAAGTCATCACCTGCTCCAGGGCAACGATGCTCTCCACCGACTTATAGTAGTTTGGCAATACCTTTGAATCGGTCAGATCTTCCAGGTCGCCATGTTTCTCCATCACCACTTTCGCTTCTGCCAGGGCATCCTGCCAGTCGCCCTTGTAGAGATAGACTCTAGCCAGCAGAGCATCGGCAGAAATCTGGTTGAAGCGGTAGGTGTAGCCCTCGTCCCAGGCAGCCACCTTCAGACGGGTCTTTGCCTCCTTGATGTCTGCAATCACCTGCTGGTAAACCTGCTCCACGCTGCTACATGTGAGCACGTTGTTGACATTTGCCTCCAGCGAAAGCGGAATGCCGCGGGTGGTAGCCGGATTGCAATGGGTATAGGCATCGGCATAGAGATTGACGAGCAGGAAGTGGCAGTAGGCTCTCATCATATAGGCCTCGCCCACCAGCTGACTGATTTCATCCTGTGTAGCCTCGGTAATCTTGTTCTGATTCTCGATGATGTAGTTGGCGATGTAGATGGCATGATAGTAACGGCGCCAGCCGAAAGAAGCCGTGGTGCTCTGCTGGTTGAGGTCGTTCCATGCCCAGATGTCGAAGTAAGAATCATAATCCTCGGTAGAGGTGGATGCCTTGCTCAGGGTCATCTCGTCGCTTCGCAGGGTGGCGAGTCCACGGTCTTCCGGGAAATTCTTGTATTCGTAGGTGAGCAAGGCTCTGTATTCCTTGCCCGTCTTGGCTATCACCTTTCCGGTTGGGGTGATGTCGAGGAAATCATCGCAACTGGTGAATCCTATCATCGCCAACATCATGACGATGCCCATCAAATATCTTCTTTTCATTGTCTTCATTCTTTTAGAAATTTACGTTTACGCCAAATATGAAACTCTTCGGGATAGGCTGCGCGTATGGGTTGCCCATCGTCTCCGGGTCCAGATAGTTATCGTAGTTGCTGGCGATGACGAGCAGATTGCGTGCCTCAAGAGAGAGGGATGCACTCTTCACGCCGATGCGGCTCAGCCACTGGGTTGGCAACTTGTATCCCAGGCGCAGGCTCTGAAGGCGGGCGTAGTTGCAATCCTTCACCCAGGTATCGAGCATGCTGTAGAGGTTGTACTCGTTATACTGCACGTACTCGCGTGGGCGCTCGGTGCTGACCATCAGCTTGGTGAAACTGCCGCTGGTGTTATCTGCCGTCCAGCGGTTCAGAATGTCGCGGTTCACGTTCAAGCCTCTGTCGTAATTGGCTGGCGAGTAGCTAGGCTGCACGCGTACCTTCATGCCGAAGTTGAAGGTGAAGTTGATGCCCAACTGCCAGTTCCTGTAATCGAAGGTGTTGATGAAACCACCCGTCCACTTTGGATCGGTGCTGCCCATGTAGGTATACAGGTTGCGCTGCTCCTCGGCGGTGAGGGTGCTGGCGCCATGGGCATTGAGCTTCAGGAACTCGGTGGCAGAAACCTTCTCGCCATTCTTGTTGACGAAGAGCGGATAACCGTCGGCATCGAGTCCGGCTGTCTTATAGGCGAAGAGTGCGCCCACAGGATAACCTTCACGGCCAGGATAGGTGGCGTTCTGAGCCACGGTTTCCTGAATCACCTTGTTCTCGTTGTAACCGATGTTGAGATTGGTGGTCCAGTTGAAATCCTTGGTATGGATGTTTCTGGTGCCAAGGGCAATCTCCACACCCTTGTTGTTCATGCTCGCCCAGTTGATGGTGGTAGAAGAGAATCCACTCTCCAGCGGCAGCATCTTCAGACCGATGAGGTCGGTGCTGTGACGATAGTAGTAGTCTACAGAGAGGGTGATGGCATTGTGCAATACGGCAAAATCGATTCCGGCGTTCACGTTCTCCGTCTTCTCCCATTTCAGGTTAGGGTTAGGAGCGGTCTCGCTGTTGATGATGTCCTCGCTGATGCCTGGCAGGATGGTGCCCTTCTTCAGTGTACCTATTAAATAAGGTGAGGTATTCTTGTCGATGTTACCCTGCAAACCGTAAGAGGCACGGAGGCAGAGGTTGTCCATCCACTTCACGTCCTTGAGCCAATTCTCCTCCTTCGCTCTCCAGAGTCCACTCACGGAGTAGAGAGGCAGATAGCGGTATTTCTTGGCTACGCCGAAGACATCAGAACCGTCGAAACGAACGCTTCCACCGATGGTATAGCGGTTGAGGAGTGAATAAGAACCTGTGGCATACCAGGATACGTAGGCATTCTCCGACTCTGTCTCCTGATGCAGCGGATAGGAATCTGCCCAGGTCTGGCTAGGGAAGATGACCGGCTGGGTGGTGAGGGTGCGGGAGTCATAGCCGTAAGCCACGCTGTAGATGGAATTTGACTTGGCGTGGCGAACCTCGGTACCCAACATGAAGTTGACATCGTGGATGCGGTTGAAGGTCTTCACGAATTCAGCCATCGCCTTCCAGGTCCACTGGCGGTTGTGATACTCCGTGGTCTTGTGCATACCTCCATCCGGCAGGAAGCTCTTCTTCACGCCGTCGGCACCCTGGTATTCTGTGAAGAGTTTCTCCTTGCGCATGGCATAGGTATTCTCGTTGGCATACTTGCTCAGGGAATAGGAATCCTCCTGCAAGCCAAACTGCGAGGTAATCTTCAGATAGTCGGTGAGGCGCAGCTCGGCATTGAGAATTGCCATCATCGAACGGTCGCGGCGCTTGGTGTTGGCATTGGCTCTCTCCTCGAAGATATTGAAGTTGAGCGAGGAATCCTCCTTGCCCTGCACGTTGGTATCGTAGTTGTAGTTACCGTTCTCATCGTATGGAGTGAAGTATGGGTTTGCCAATCGGGAATAATACACCGGGTTGGTAAAGCCGTTGCTATCAGTGAGATAGGTGTTCTGCTTACGCTCGTTGGCATATACGGAAGCGCCCACCTTGAGGAGTTTGTTCACCTGGTAGTTGGTCTTCAAGGTGATGTTGTATCGGGTGTTTCCCACGCCCTTCACGTTACCCTGCTCGTCGGTATAGCCCACGGATGTATAGTAATCGCTCTTGTCGCCGCCACCCGAGATGCCGATGTTGTACTCCTGGGTGAGTGCATTGCGGAAGAGGATATCATTCCAGTCGGTATTGGTGTTGCGGAGCTGGTTAATCTGGTTCTGGGCTGTCTGGCTCAGCGCATTCCATCCGCCTGCCTTGTAGGCACTGGTTTCGCCCAGGCTGTTGAGGATGCCTGCTACCCCACCCTTGTTCTGGCGATAGGTGTAATCAGATGCCAGCAGACCGAGTTCCAGGTCTACCTTCTCATTGCTGTTGAGCAGGTTGAGTCGGTCGATATCCGTCTTAGGCATGAAGGTCATCTTGCCCGAGAAGTTGATGACCGGTGCTCCCGCACGTCCCTTCTTGGTAGTGATGACGATGACACCATTGGCTGCTCTCGCACCGTAGATGGCAGTGGCTGCAGCATCCTTGAGCACGGTGATGTTGTCGATATCGGATGGATTCAATCCGGCGATGGAAGTCTGGTAGATATTGTCGATATCCTTCAGATCCTCCATGCTTGGGATATCGGTGCCATCCATCGGGATACCATCGAGCACCCACAGCGGTTCCTGGGTACCGTTGATGGAAGCGGTACCACGGATGCGGATCTTCACCGGCGCACCCGGTGCACCCGAAGAGGTGATGGAAGAAAGTCCGGCAATCTGTCCGGCAAGTGCCTGGTCGATGTTGTTGACGGCACCGATTTTCTCATCGCTGATTTTCAGGGTGGTTACCGCCGAAGTCAGCTTGCGTCGGTCCAGTTCCTGATAACCCGTCACCACCACCTCGCCAATCTGCTTGGCGTCAGATTCCAAAACCACCTTATAGTCGTTTTTTCCTGGTTCGATGTTGACATCCTTGGTTTCAAATCCCATGAATCTTACGGAGAACGACTTATCCTGGGCATCCACCTTGATGGTGAACTTGCCTTCGTAGTCGGTCACGGTGCCATGTGACACCTTCTTGTTCGGACCTCTCACCACAGAGATGGTAGCGCCTGGCAGCGGGTCGTCGCCCATGCTGCCATCCACCACGATACCCGTGATGGTGCGCTCCTGTGCTGAGAGAATGTTCATGGCGAAAACCATGATCAAAAGCATGAATGTTCTCATTCTCATATACAATCTCTCTATTTTTTTGTTTACCTTAATTACTTAATCCCTTAATTATAAATTATAAATTATTAATTGTTAATTATAAATTATCTAATCTCCTGACCCAAAGCAGTCTGGATTCTCATGATCACGTCCTCGTAGTGGAACTGGGTGGCAGTATCGCCCGAACGGCGCTTGCCCTTCAGCAGGTTGAGGATTCTCACGAGTTCGCCGCGCTTCACGCTGATGGCATCGCTCACGCGTGCCGTCTGGGTGCCGCCCATGTCGATGGTGCGGGGAGCCGAACTGAGGCTATGGCATGGCATGTTGAAATCTGGCGAGTCGATGATGGCTGGGGAATCGAAAATCTTCTTGTTGATCTTCACGCCCTCCTGCTGAGCGGCAGCCGTGATGAGCGCATCCACGAAGTTCTTCTGCAACTGGCGGTCGTCTACGCTGAGCGACTTGCCTGCCAGGGTCTTGCCGAAGAAGTGCTTATGCAGCATATCCATCATCTCTACGGCTGTAAATGCATTCCTGCCGTTGTTCTGCTCGTTGGCAAACATGCGCATGATGCGGCTGTTGTCGAGCATATCCCAGAGCATGTAGCTCTGCTGGTTCTGCAGTGCATAGTCTGGCGACTGCTCCTGCACGCCCAGCGGCGTATTCTTATTGATGAAGGTATACTTGTTGAGCTCGCTTCGGAAGAGCCACTTCGGACAGGTGAACACCTCGTCGATGAGGAACTGCACGGCTCGCTTCTGCTTGTCCTTCTCCACGAAGGTGAAGGTAGGCTTGCCATCGTCGATGGTGGTATTGTCGATGTACATGCCGCCCACATTGGCGAGTACATGGTAGAGGTAGAGACTCCACTGGAAGATGACGCCCTGATAGAGCTTCGATGCCTCATCGTAGGTCTGACCAGGTTCGCCTGTGCGGGTCCATTCGATGATGTTAGGCATCACGCGCTTCAGGTTGGCAATGCCATAGGCAGCCGACTTCATGGCGTCATCACCCAAATCCTCGCTCAGGGCACGTGGGTCGATGGCGGTGCGCTGGCTCTGCGTCTCACTGTATCTGAATTCCTTTCCGCTATGCTTCTTCAGGAAATCCTGCTGTGCTGAAGCAGACTTCTTCTCATCCGGGAACCAGCGGTAGCCCCACTCTATCGCCATCAGGTCGTAAGGACCTATTTGCGGAGAAATCTGCTGGATGCCATCTCCCGGCTGTGCCACATAGTTGAAACGGGCATAGTCCATGATGGATGCTGCAGTGCCGCATACATGGTCGGTGAACGACTTGGAACGGAGGGAATCCGTAGGGTATGCATGGGATGCTATCATGTTGTGGCGCAATCCGAGCGAGTGGCCCACTTCATGGCAGGCTACGAATCGGGCTGCATCGCCTATCAAGGCCTCTGGCAATTCATACTGGCGTGCCTCCTTGTTGTAGGCTCCGGTCTGCACCATGATCCATTCGCGCAGGAGCGACTTCACGTTGTGCCACCAGATGATGTCTGCCTCCAGAATCTCGCCTGTTCGAGGGTCGATGACGGAAGGACCCATGGCGTTCGCCTTCTCTGAAGCATCGTAGGTCAGTACAGAATACTTCATGTCGTCGCCTTCTGCAGCAATGCTGTCGGTGAGGTCGAACACCTGTACGGCATTCTTGAATCCTGCCTTCTCGAACGCTGCGTTCCAGTCGGTCATACCTCTTTTAATATAAGGGCGCAGGAACTCCGGAACGGCTGGGTCGATGTAGAAGACGATAGGCTTCTTAGGCTCTACCAGTTCGCCACGCAGATAGGCCTGCTCATCCTTAGGTTCCAGGCGCCAGCGGGTGATATAGTTGTTGCGGGTCACCTCCTGCTGGTGGTCGCCATACTGCAATCGGCTGGTGGTGAAATAGCCCACGCGCTGGTTTTCCTTGCGTGCCACCATCGGGGTTTCAGGAAGGAGGACCAGCGAACTGCTTACCTCTACGGTGATATTGGTCTTGCTCTTTCCCTCGTGTACCACGGTGGTAAGTTCAGATGTTGCGGTGATATTGTTGCTGAAAGCCTTGATATCGATGATGCGTGACAAATCGGAATCGGCAGAAGTGCCGAGGTTGATGAGGTTGAACACATCATTGAGATAAGTCTTCTTTCCGTTGAAGAGGTCGTTTACCTTGAAGATGACGGTGGAAGAATCCTTGGCCACCGCCTCTACCTTGAGGCTTGCGATGAGCGGATCAATGTAATTGCTTTCAACGGATGCCGCCATGGCATCCTTGGAATCCACTTCGGGAGTAAGGCGCTGCTGGCGCACAAAAACGGTCTTTTTATCCTGATTCCATTCAAAACGGATACACTGGTTTTCGTAGTTGATACCACGGTTTACACCTGCCTCGTTGAGTTCGGAAGGCACACGCTGCAGTTTGTTGGAAACGAGGAACACTCTTCCCATCAGTTTGGTAGGCATTTCAAGGTAGAAATCCTGTTCCTTCTTTACTACATTCATGACTCCTCGTACATTCACAGAGTCGCTGCCTACTATTTTCTTATAATCCGATGTAGGTTGCTCTGTTTTTTTCTTTTTCTTCTTGAAAAATCCCATCTCCGGTGCAGCTTCCATGGAGATGGCATAGCAAGAACTTCCAATCAGGGTGGCAGTGATTGCCCCCAGCAAGAATCGCTTTTTATTCATTTAAAATCGTATATTTATTCCAAATATTATTGAATAATCTTCTATAACCTTGCAAAGGTAAGGACAAAAAGTCATGATACACAATTAATTATGTATTTTTGGAAAGTTCTTAATGGTTTTTAACGTTATTTTGGAAATGAATAAGAAATAAAAACGGCATCAGGGGTTCCTGATGCCGCTTATTGGTTTCATTTATCTTCTATTATTTCTTCACAAACTTCACGGTTCTGGTCTTGCCGTTGCCATAGTTGACTACTGCGGCATAGACGCCCGACTGCAATGAAGAGATGCTTGCCTCATTGCCATTTACATTCATCACGGTTCTGCCGCTTACATCAACGATGCTGATAGATGCGGCGCCGGTTGCAGCGAAACTGTTGCTGTCGAAGGCAATCACCTCGTGGGCATCACTGGCAATATCCTTGATACCTGTGGCTACCTTCTCTATTCCACCATAGAATCCGAGGTTGTCGAGGCAGAGTGCCTCACCCTTCTTGGAAACAATGTTGAAGGCCACGACGATATTTTTGCCATTGTACTTGCCAAGGCTGATACCGCGAGTCTTTGGAGTAGTGCTCTCGTTGGAAATCTTTGCCTCAGAAGTATACCAGTAATCTGCAGGATTGGTAGAACCATCGGAAACCTTCACGTTATAGCTATCCAGGTTGCCATAAGCGTTGAATGAGTTCGCATCCCATGCAAAATAGGTGTTCTCATCGGTAACCTTCACCTGTGGAAGAATAATCCAGCGGTCTGGTGTCGCACCATCAATCCAGGATGTACCTGCCAGAAGGTGTTCGCCCAGCATCTCGTGATTGCCAAGGTTGAAGATACCCCAGCCCTGCTCGTTGAATTCCTCACCGGCATTAGGGTTCACGGTGCCCTTGTCGCCTACATAGAAGCTGAAATCCTCAGGAATCTTCGCATCCTCGAAATCATAGAGGATGGCTGGTGTACCGAGTGATACAAACTCCTTCTCAATCACGTTGTTATCAGTATAACTGTCATCAGCACTCTGAATCTCAATCTTCAGCTTGTGCTTGCCCTGTGGCAATCCTGCAATGACATCCTCGGCTGTGAAAGTAGTGATCTTCTGCGCCTTCATATCGAGGGCGATTTCCTTCTTCACCTCACCATCTACAGAGATGATGGCCTTACCCTCTGCATCCTTGATGCCTACATTCTGAACCTCGAACTCCACATTCTTGTCGTTAGGAGTGCGGGCATAATCGAATGGCTTGGAAATACTGTTGATACCCAGATCGGATGCATCGCTGGATGCCTTGTAGAACTGTACATCGTCGATGGTGAGCCAGTTCTCATCCTTGTCGCTGAAGGCATAGAAGCCCAGATAGATGGTCTGTGGCTTGTCGAACTTGATTACCTTGAACGCTTCCTGGTAAACACCCTGCTGTATGGTCTGCTCATCAATCTTGCTGGTCATATCGGCAGGGGTATTGCCATTACCATAGTATACGCCCAACTTCTCGGTATGGCCGTCGGAACCGGAATACCAGTAGCGCAATACGTAGTAGCCAGCCTCTACCTTCACTGGGTCGAGAACAGCCCAGTCGTTGGCATTGTTCTCCTTATTATAATTATAGGCAAGACAGGTTACGCCTGTGCGTGCCATGTTCATCCAAAGGCTTGAATACAGGGTCCAGTTGCCATCATCCTCATTGAGGTTATAGTATTTAAACTGCACATTGTCCTCATTAGGCTCAAATCCCCATGTGCATGGAGGAGTGAGGGCACCATTGTGGCGCACGGCTACCTGGCAGGTATCGTTGGCCATGTTGTAATCATCAGCATCGATGGAGTATACCTTTACCTTGTAGTTGTGGCGTGGCTCAGAGAAATCTGCCTTGGTATTGAAGGTATATTCCAGGCTCTCGCCAGCCTCCAGGGTGGCATTCACATCCTCTACCACTGGCTCACGGTCGTCAATCTGATAAGCTACCTTGAAGTTCTTGCTGGCATCGAAGCCGCTGTTGGTAACTCTGATCTTCACGGTTTCTGCATCCGTAAGATTATCACCTGTTTGAGGGGTAAGCAGGTCTGTGGCCTGCAAATCGATGGCCTTGTCGATTTCAGTAACACTGAAGTTGCACATATAGAACTTCCACTGGTCGGCAGGACTGAAGCAACGGAATCCTACATAGAAAGGCTCGCCTTCCGTGGCACTGTAGATGAATGATTCTGTGGTAGCCTGACCCTTGACTGCATCGTTGAGATTCTGAAGTTTCTTCAAGGCACTGACGGTTGGCTTGGAGCCTGTACGCACCTCGATTCTCTCACCATAGCTGGTACCATAGGTGGTATATTTCACCAGCAGGCTACCCGTTTTCTTAGGGGTAATGGCTGGAGAAACCAGCCAGTCGTCGGCTACATTCGTTGCCGAATAAGGGTAATAAACGTGTGACTGACTGCCCTCGGCATCGAATTTCCAGGTAGCTCCATCTTCGTTGGCATCGATAACCGTCCATTTCTGGAATTCTTCCTCCGTAGAGAAATCTGTCTTGTAAATGTCTTGTGCTGTTGCGGCAACGGTTGCGGCAGCAGCCATAAAAGTAAGTAATACTCTCTTCATAAGCATAAAATGTTATTTATTCTGCAAAATTAATAGATTTGTGTCATAAATTTGCATGTTCATCTAACATTTAATTTATTTTAAGATAAATACAATAAATTCCCACTACAAATGCAATTAACTATCCCGTCTACCCTGCATCTATATTACGTTTAAACACATATATTTACGTTTAAGTACAAAATTCGACATCGACTTTAATTTTTCTGAAATATTGACATAGCTTGGTGATTAAAGCCGTATCTTTGCAAGATAAAAGCAATTAATAATATTAATCATCATTAAACGACAAGGCTTATGAAAAGACTGTACTTACAAAAAACGTGCATTGAAAAACAGTATGTGCACATTCGCAATAGCCTTATTGCGGTAAGTATGGCATGCTTATCCACGAGCATGATGCCATGCTATGCCCAAAATGCTAAGCCCAAAATTGCTACTAGAAGTATTGAGAATTCACTACCGGTAGATTATAAGCAAGTAGGTAACACACAGATATATTATCGGCAAGGTAATAGTACGATAGATATCTATGCTACTATAGACTTTATAGTACGATTCAAAAATCAATATTATGGTACTACATTCTTGAATGACGGGTATGTGGTGTCTCTTCTTGTGGATGATAATGATCCAGAACAACTATTTAGTTATGATGGGATAAACTGTTATCATGATGGAGTAAGAGTTACTCCGAAGGTTGAAGCACAGGGGGAAATGGCTAAGGTAAGCTATATTCTTACTAATACTAATGAAAAGAGCGTAAATATTTCATTGGGCACCTATGCAAATGTAAAGATTGGTGGTAATGACAATGCTTCTATATCCAGAATAAAAGATAGTGCAGGTAATACGGAAGGACTCATTATGAGAGATGATACAGATGCACAACTATGGGTTTTGTTAGGTTCAGGAGTTAAAGGCGTAACAGCTGTAAGTGATTACTGGTTTGGATATTACGACCAAAATATAAATGCTTCAAATATGATTGGTAACTATGAAAAGGGTTCAAACTGGATGCTGGAAAACGGTAACTATGACAGCGGTATGGGCTGGTGCTGGAAAAACAAGAAGATTGCTGCAGGCGAAACCGTTACCTTCTCCTATCTGATTGGGGTAGGAGATGTAATGTTTGAGCCAAACTCTTCTTCTGTTGCCACACCGGATGATCCTACCAACTGGAATAATCTGAACCTGCCTCACCGTCTTACCCTGGATGGCGAATATGAAAGTCCTGCCGGACTCGACGGAAAGATAGAATATGCCGTAGAAGATAGTGAGGAATGGACTGCCCTGACGGATAACCTGGCTTCGGGAAGCAAGTTCTCTGCCACACTCACCGTCAATTTCATTCCAGGCAAAGCCAAGCATACCATCCGGTTCAGATCCGTAGATAATGTGGGCAACACCACCCTACTCGCCCCTATCGAGTACGCCGATATTTCTGCCTACGAATTCACTGGTATCAAGGATTATACCTTTACCGGCGATTCCATCTACCAGCAGGAAATCAAATCTACCCTGCCTAAGGAGCAGTATGTGGCTGTAAACTATCATAACAACGTTCATGTCGGAAAGGCGAGCTTCCAGGTAGAAGGCGTTTTCCCATATACCATTGGTTCTAAATACCATGACTTCACCATCAATCCTGCACAGCTGGAGGGTGACATCGATATGGATACAGACACCGTTTACTACTTCTATCATGCGCAGCCTATCACGCCGGCTTGGAAGTTCACAAACCAGGCATATAGCCAGTTGAGAGACCGCGTAGATTACTGGGCAGAATACTCCAACAATATCTATCCGGGAACTGCCACACTCACCGTGAGCGGAATAGGCGATTATACGGGAACCTTCACCAAGCAGTTTACCATCGATAAGGCAAAGCTTCCTGAAGATCTCTATCATGTAGAACTCCCGGATTCTGATATTACCTACGATGGCCAGCAGCATCTGGCACAGGCCACCAAGAGCGAAGGAATGGGCGATATCCTCTTCACCTATGCACTGCAAGGCGCAGCCGACAGCAGCCTGGTTATTCCACAAGCAGAAGGTACCTACGATATCTTTATGGAAATCAAGGATGGTGCATATTATTATGGTAAGCCAAAGGAAAGAATCGGCTCCTTCACCATCTACCAGATGGATGCACAGGAGTGGAAACTCCTCACCGTGCTCAATGCCACCCTTATCAAGATGGGATGGAAGGAACCTTGGGATATGAGCCAGGGCGAAAAGAGTGCTTCAAAACTGAAGGGCGTGACCCTGGAAAAAGGACACGTAAAAGCACTCGATCTGAGCAACCAGCAACTGAAGGGCGATCTTCCTGCCACTGCTTTCGTTCTCCCAAAACTGGAAAGCCTCAACATTTCTCACAATCAATTCAAGGGAAATCTGGGCGTCTTGGGAAGAACGCTTCCGGCATTGACATCACTCGATGCCAGCTACAATGGCTTTACCGATGTGTTGCCTACGTTGCCAGCTACCATCAAGCAGCTCAACATCAGCAACCAGGCCATCGACAAGACCATCACCGTAGATGGTTCTCATTTCAATATCAATGCCATCATTCCGCAGTTGCCTACCATCCTTGCCTACGACCATGAGAAGCAAGGATACAACACATCGGAGATTGGCTTCCTGATTACGCAGTCGGATGCAGACTATTGGTCTGCTAAATGGGGCATGAAAGTGCTTTACAAGGACGGAAAATTATCCGTGCTATCCGTTACGACACCATGGGAATATCGTGGTGAGAGTGGCGATACGCTTAATGCCGTAAAACTCATAAATGCTTGGGGGATTTATGGTTGGGGAATTGATGGCAGCTACCTGAAATTGAAATATATCTTCGAACAAGGCGATGTCAACTTCGTACCAGGCATTGATGCCTCCGACGTGCAAGCTACCATCCTTTATGTCTTCGGTGGAAATCAGCAATTTAACTTTACGGCTGCTGATACTTACAAGGATGGAATCATCAATGTACAAGATGTAGTTTGTACTGTTAACATCATCTTGGAAAAAGCTGCTTCTGCTGCAAGAAACTATTATGCTTCTCGTAGCTATGATGAAAATGCTGACGCCGAGAATCTGCAGGATACCGAGTTTGCTGCACAGACGGGTATCTACCTGCGTGATGGCAAGATCTTCCTCAATACAGAAGTACCGGTGGCAGCCCTCAGTATTGCAGCTTCCGGACACATCAACTGGAACCTGAAGCAGTTGGGCATGGAGCAGGCCACAGAAGGAAGTTCGCTCGTAGCTTACTCTCTGTCGGGTAACACCTTACCTGTTGGCGAAACCCTGATAGGAACTTACGAGGGCGATGCTACCATCATCGGCATCAGCCTGGCAGACGAGGAAGCTAAGTCCATCTCTTCCGGCATATACAATGGTACGGTAACCCGTATCAATGGCATCAGCGAAAGCAATGATGCTGCCGAGATGGTTATCTTCAACACCCAGGGCATCAGAACGCAGAAGATGCAGAATGGCATCAACATCGTGAAGACCCAGAAGGGAACTAGAAAAGTTGTCAAGAAATAAAAAACTCTGGTAATATGAAACAAAGACATTTCATCACCACCCTGTGCCTGCTGATGCTCTTCGTGGCATCGGCATGGGCACAGAAGAACACGCTGGAAATTCCAGACGTAATCATGGCACAGGAAAAGTCGATTTCGCTGCCCGTGAACATGGAGAACTCCGCCGATATTGTGGCGGTGCAGTTCACCATATCCACGGATATGGGTGTCTATTTTTCTTGCGAGACCGCTCGAACTACAGAACGTGCCGATGGCCATTCGTTGGTCATGAAACCTATTGGAGGAGATAAATATATGGTCATGATCTCCTCTTCTCAAAATCGTCCGATTATAGGGCGAAAGGGCTGCATAATGACCGTACAATTAAACACCTCCAATACATTCAATCTAAAAGAGGGCGCAAAGATTCCACTCACCCTATCTGATGTGGTTATCTGTGATAAGACCGGCAAGAACCTCGCCACAGGTTTTACTTCTGGTTCGGTAAACATCGCCAAGTCGCCTGATTTGGAAGTGAGCCAGGTAGAAACCAAGGCCACCAACCTGCTGCCATACAATAAGATAAGCGTAAACTGGCAGGTTAGCAACATAGGCGGCCTTTCTACAGAAGCCGGATGGAGCGAACAGGTATTTGCAGAATCTGCCGATGGTAAATTCAGCAAACTGCTGGGAACCATCGACTACGACCAGAAGCTTGCCGCAGGCGGAACCATCAGCAGAACTGCCGAATTCGACACCCCAATGGAACTCGGCATCAGCGATAACGCCCGCATCAGGGTAAAGGTGCGCCCATACAGCAACACGGGTGAACCTAGCTGGATGCTCACCAACAACGAAGCTACCACCAGCGGAACCCTGCAGACTGCCAACATGCTTTTCATCAACCCTGCAGCTGCACACATCGAAGAAGCCAGCGCACAAAACGTAAGGTTGAAGCTCATCCGAAGCGGAAGCACGGCACAGGCTGAAACCTTCAAGCTTGCGCAGACGGCAGATGCCCGCATAGAATTGCCAGCCGAAATAACCATCCCTCAGGGACAGTCGGCTACCTATTTCTATGCCAAGGTCATCGCCAACCAGAAACTCGACAACGATTCCATCGTCACCGTCAACATCGATGGCAACAACTACATTACCGGTACCACAGCCATCAAACTGACGGATGATACCAAGCCGCAGCTCACCCTGAGCACCAAGCAGCAGGATGTGACGGAAGGCGGAAAGCTGACCCTCACCATTACCGCCGAACGCCAGTCGGCCACCGATAAGGCTATCAGTCTGAGCTGCGACCTACCATCAAGATTCAGGATTCCGGCAAACATCATCCTCCCTGCCCGGAAAACCTCTGTGGATGTGGAAGTGGAAGCCCTGGAAGATGATATTCCTGATGTAGAGAAGGTTGTGACCTTTGCCGCATCTGCCGATGGATATGAGAATGGCACCCTGCTCTCTACCCTGGTAGATGACGACATTCCTACCCTGCAGCTGGAACTCACCCCTACTGCGATTTCTGAGGCCGACGGTCCGCTTTCGGTAAGCGCCAAGTTGAGCCGCACAGACAATATCGACAAGAAGGTGACCGTTAAGCTGAGCGACAATTCAGAAGGCAACCTCTACTATGCCCGCCAGACCATCGAGATGGCTCCGGGCGTGAAGGAGGTAACCCTCAACATGGGTCCGATAGACAACAGTCTGGTGGATGGCGAACGCACCTACCAGGTAACTGCTGCCGTGTTCATCGCCTCATGCAGCTGTAATGCCAATGTGGGAACATCGGGCGGAGTGGTCACCGTGCCGCTCACCATCTACGATAACGACGGTCCGGCGCTCAGTCTCTGTGCATCTTCCTCCCTGTTGAAGGAAGGCGGAGAGATGACTCTTACCATCAGCAGAAACACCGATAGCAAGAGCCGTCTGGATGTTAACCTGAGCAGCAACCACGATGCAGCCATCGAATACCCTAAGACCGTGACGATAGCCGAAGGCGAAACTTCAGCCACCTTCACCGTGAAGTCGAAGGGCAACGATACCACTGGCGATGACCTCACAGCTACCCTCATAGCCGAAAGCGAGGGATTTGCCAAGAGCAGCGTATGGTTTACCATCAGCGACCAGACCCTGCCTGATGCCCGCATCATGGCCATCAGCAGTCAGGAAAATAAGATTGAGGCTGGCGGAAAAACCACACTGAACCTCAGCATTGCCAACCAGGGAAGTTATGTGCTCCCTGAGCAGACCAAGATAGGTTTCTATTTCGACGGTGCCGCAACTCCTGCCGATGTAGCCTATCTGCAGGATAACCTTGCCGCAGGCGAGAGTACCACGATGATACGCGAAATCACCCTCCCTGCCACCGTGGGCGAGCATAAGCTCTATGCCGTGGTAAACGATGGCCAGGGTGTGAAGGAGCTTCTTTATACCAACAACACATCCGATGTGCTCAACATCGCTACCGTGGCACCTATCTCCATGGAAACCAAGGTGGCAAAGGCCATCTATGCCACTGGCGAAAAGGTGGTTATCAGCGGAAAGGCGAAGGGTAAGGACATCGCCAAGAAGAACGTGGAGGTATATATCGTGAACGGCGGTTACCGCCATACCATCACCACCCAGACCCAGGACGACGGCAGCTTCGAGGTAAGCTACGAACCATATAGCGGACAGACGGGTCACTTTACCGTGGGTGCCTGCTATCCTAGCGCCAACCTCTCGGACGAACAGGCTTCCTTCGATATCTATGGCATCAAGCGAACCAGCAGTGATGCCATCACCTGCGAGGCATCGCTGGGCGATATCTACCAGGGCAAGCTGAACATCAGCAACCCGGGTAATCTGACCCTGACCGGCCTGAAGGTAAAGGTAAATTCCAAGCCGGATAACTGTACGGTGAACGCTACACCTGGCAACACCACGCTGAAGGGTGGCGAGAATACCGACATTGCATTCAGCATTACTCCTAGCGGAGCCAGCGAGGGCAGCGACTGGGAGAAGATAGAACTCAGCATCGAGAGTGCCGAGGGAGCCATCCTGCCTGCCACCTTATATTATTACTGCAGGGTGAAGACGGGTAAGATTGAGGCTTCTGTGGCGAGCATCAAGACCACCATGGTGAAGGGCGAGTCAAGAGACTATCCGTTTACCATCACCAACGTGGGCAAGGGTGAAACTGGAAAGATTTCCCTCGCCTTGCCGTCATGGATTTCGTCGGTAACACCGATGGAGATGCCATCTCTTGCCAAGGACGAAAGCACGGAGATTATCCTGCGCATGACTCCTACGGACAAGATGCAGCTTAATGTGCCTGTGACGGGCAATATTGCCATCAACTGCGCCAACGGCGAAGGCATGCCATTGCCGTTCTGCATCGAGCCTGTTTCTACCAAGGAAGGTAAGCTCACCATCGATGTATGCGATGAGAATACCTACTATACCAAGGAGGCTCCTCATCTGGCTGGTGCCAAGGTAAAGATTACCCACCCTACCACGGGTGCAGTTGTTGCCGAGGGTATCACCAACGAAAATGGTCTCTTCTCTGTAAATCTGGCAGAGGGTTACTATGCGGTAAGTGTATCGGCAGAAAAGCACGATTCATACAGCAATAACCTGCTTGTTGACCCGGGTACGGAGACCAAGAAGGTGGTGAACCTGAGCTATGAAGCTATCAATATCGACTGGAAGGTTGAGGAGACAGAGATTCAGGACGAGTATGAAATCAAGACCAATGTGAAGTTTGAGACACAGGTGCCAGTACCTGTGGTTGAATTAACGGTTCCTGACAGAATCTATACTGAGAATTTGCGAAAGGGAGAATCCCTGATATTCAATGCCACCCTGACAAACAAGGGCTTGATTACAGCAAAGGATGTACAACTTTTGTTGCCTGACACTGTCACGTCATGGAGATTCGAACCGATAGGCCCTGGTAAAGCGAACGAACTTGCTCCAGGCCAGAGTATAGAAATACCAATTAGGGTATCAGAAGGCCCTGGTGATGATGGTCCATGCGTTGTCTATATCGGCACCCTCTATTATTGGGAGTGTGGCCCTGATAAGAAATGGCATAAGTATTACAAATCTATGCAGATAACTATATGTAAGGGTAGAGTTACTGTTGTCGAGTATCCATCCACTGGTTCAGGTGGAGGCTCTGGTCCTGGTGGAGGACCTGGAGGAGGTGGCGGCGGAAGCTATGGTCCATCCTCTGACATTCCTACTGTAACCCAGAAAGTGGATAAGAGCTGTAATCCTTGCCTGAACATGTATATTCAGAAGATTACAGAATGCGGAGTCAATGTAGGACTAAGTTTGTTGAAAAATAATCCTTTGGGTTGTATTGTTGGACTTGGTTTCTGTGCAAGAGATCTCAATAAGGATTTCCATAGTTGGAGATCATGGGGAGGTTGTGTTGCCAGTGCCGTTGGCTGTATTCCTGGAATAGGCCCAGTACCGACACTGGTCGGTTGCCTTATTTCGCTTACAGAACCATGTGAGGCAAACAATGCTTCTGCAAAAATGCGAGCAGGCAATTCAAGCAGTTATAGCGAGCCTTCATACATCACAGACTTCAAGAACAAACTTGCTATTCCTCTGCAGGAAAGTAAGGCTTTCCAGAATATGCTCTTAGAGTATTTCGGAGATGAAGTTTGGGTAAACGAGACCAATGGCGAAGCCTTGCAGGACTTGATGGTGATGCTTCAGACCTCTGATGAAGAAGTTCTCACGGCAGACAACTACATCAAGTATAAGCCACAGAATGTTACTAAGGAGCAGTATTATAAATTCATCGAAAGATTGAACAATACAGCACTCGCAAAAACCGATGATGGCAATTACATCGATTTGAGCAAGGTGGCAGGATATGTCAACGAGATCAATTCTGCGAATGAGCAGAGTGTGCTCATGGGCTACGAATCCACTACGGATATGCTGAGAAAAGAATACGCTCTGTTGAAGGGACGTCTTGATGAATCTTCAAGCAGCGTATGCTCCAGCATTACCCTGCAGTTCACCCAGAAGATGGTGATGACCCGACAGGCATTCCGTGGAACCCTTACCGTATTCAACGGAAATGAGCAGGAGGCGATGAAGGATGTGAAACTCACCCTCACCATAACCGATGAGAAGGGCAATATCGCCATGCAAGATAAGTTCCAGGTGAACCCGGAGAAACTCGAAGGATTCAATGGAAAACTCGACTTCACCGATGGCTGGACCCTCGATGCACAGAAGGAAGGTGTTGCCACCGTACTCTTCATTCCTACCAAGAAGGCAGCTCCTACCGTGGAGACCCGCTATGCCTTCGGAGGAACCCTCTCTTACGTAGATCCGTTCACGGGACTGGAAGTGACCCGCGACCTCACGCCTATCACACTCACCGTGAAGCCATCGCCAAACCTCGACCTCACCTACTTCATGCAGCGTGACATCAAGGGCGACGACCCTCTGACCAAGGATGTGGAACCATCTGAGGAAGCTGAGTTCTCACTGCTCATCAACAACCTGGGCTATGGCGATGCTACCAATGTAATGATGTCCACTAACCAGCCGGAAATCGTAGATAACGAAAAGGGACTCAAGGTAAAGTTCGAACTCATGAGCAGCCAGCTCAACGGACAGGAGAAGACCCTGGCTCTGGGCGGAAGCGTATCCACCGACTTCGGAACCATTCCAGCACATAGCACCAGCTATGCACAGTGGTGGATCAAGAGCTCATTGCTCGGACACTTCACCGATTACGACGTAACTGCCACCCATCTGACCAGTTATGACAACAAGGACCTCTCGCTGCTCAACGATGTAACCATCCACGAGCTGATACGAAGCATCGACGTAACGAAGGGCGACAAGACCCTGAAGGGATTCATGACCAACGACATCGTGGATGCCGATGATACGCCTGATATGCTCTACCTCTCAGACGGTGAAATAGAAAAGGTGAACGTGGCTGCTTCTTCAAGCATCACGAAGACATCCGATACGGAATACACCCTGACCATCACCCCATCTGAGGAAGGTTGGAACTATGGCAATCTGAGCGATCCTACCTATGGCGTATCTGCGCTCAAGAGCGTAACCCGCGCCAGCGATGGAAAGCAGATTAGTCTCAGCAACTTCTGGCAGACCGACCGCACGCTGCGCGACGGAAATGATCCGCTCTATGAGAACAGAATCCATTTCGCCGACCAGTTTGAAGGCAAGAATGCCGAAAGCTACATCCTCACCTTCGAGGCTACCCCAGCCCTGTTGCTCGAAGTAGCATCCATCGAAGGTACTCCTGCAGAAGATGAAGTGGCTACCCAGCCAGTGAATACGCTGAAAGTGATGTTCAACAAGTACATCGACCCGGCTACCTTCACCAGTGAGGATATCCAGATCAATGTGCAGGGTAAGGAGCAGGACAGCCAGCTCGTGAAGATTTCTACCGAGGACAACAAGACCTTCGTTCTCGACCTGACCCAGTTGAATGCCAGTGCCGGCAACGGTTACTACACGCTTACCGTTCAAACCTCGGGCATCACCGACCGTGAGGGCTTTGCAGGAAAGACCGGAAAGACGGCTAGCTGGACGATGTTCATGAACAGCCAGGTGAAGCTCATTACTTCCGTATATCCGGAAAATGCGGGAGAAGTAATCGGCAGAGTAGCCGGAAACGAAGTAGCCTACGGCACCACCATCCAGTTGGTAGCCAAGGCCAAGGAAGGCTATCAGTTTGCATCCTGGAGCCTGAATGGTGAAACCATCTCTACGAACGACACCATCAACCAGGTGGCCTTGGGCGACTTGACCATGGTGGCCAACTTCGAGAAGAAGACCTATCAGGTGAACATCGAAGAGAACTGCGAGGGTGGCAGCATCACCCAGACATACACCGGTGTTTATCATTACGGCGACCAGCTGGTACTGAAGGCAGAGGCCGATGAAGACTACAGTTTCGCTCACTGGACCGTGAACGGAAAGCAGACTGAGGATGCTGAGACCCTGAGCCTCATCGTAGATAAGGATCTCACGGTAAGCGCCAGCTTCAAGCAGGAGCGCTACGAGCAGAACATCACGCTGATGAGAGGTTGGAACTGGATAGCAAGTTATCTGGCCGATCCTATTTCGGCAAGCGAAATTGCATCCAAGAGCAGTCAGATTATCAGCAGTTCTGAGGAGATAGAGAATCTGTTGCCAGCCCAGACCTATAAGGTGAAGGCATCAACCAGCTTCATCAGCAAAAGCAAGGGCCGCCTGTTTGAGGCAAGCACCACCCCAGTGGGCATCAATGCCGGCTGGAACTGGCTGGGTTATCCACTGCGTGAGAACCAGGAGCTGGCATCTGCCATCAGCAATGCCAGCGAGGGCGACTACATCGTGGGTCAGACAGGATTTGCACAATTCTATGCCGGCACCTGGGAAGGAACGCTCAAGCAGCTCATCACCAACCAGGGTTATCTGTATAAGTCAATGAAGCAGAACAACCTGGAGTTTGCCGAAGCTACCACTCCATCTCAGTTCTCTGATGATGAGCAGCAGGATATGGAAGTAGAGATCCGCAAATATCCAAGTACGATGAACATCATCGGCAAGCTGACTCAGAAGGATGCCGACATGACAGGCAGTGACTATCGTCTTTACGTGATGGTAGGAAATGAATGCCGTGGCATCAGCCAGCTGATAGACGGCAAGTACTACCTCACCATTTACGGCGAGAAGGACGAGAAGCTGAACATGGTGATAGAGAACCTGCAGACCCAGGAGTCTATCTTGGTACAGGATGCCTTGACATTCAAGGAGGATGTATTGGGCAGCCGCACGTCGCCATACGATTTCAACATCGACATCATGACGGGAATAGAGAATATTCTGGCTGATGGCAAGGAGTTGCGAATCTACAGCATCGACGGCTATCTGATTGACTCCCACGCCACCATGAAGACGCTCAGGAAGTTGGTAAAGGGTGTATATATTATTAATGGAAAGAAATATGTAGTTTCAGAATAATATGTAGCGATAAGGAAATGTAGAGGAAATCATATTTCCGGATAAATGAAGAGAGAGGGTGTGTCATGCATTATGACACACCCTCTTTTACTTCATATAAGGCAGCTAATCTTTTAAATGACAACGTCCACAATGGTAAAAGAAGTGTCCAAACTTTCCTTTAAAACTTATATATAGGTAAAACCCTGACCTTATATCCATTTTTCTCAATTACCCTTTCCTCCCTCATAGTGACAATGATTAGATTGGAGCATTTGAGTTCTCCGGCACATTCTATGATGCTATCTACCTCACGCTTGAATGTCCGTTCGGAAGAAAGATCATAACATACCTGAATGAGACTCTCTACATGTGTACCTTGCCTGGTTACAAAATCCGTCTCCTTATCATTACGGGAACGGTAATAGAAAAGAGAGGTTTCCGTATGATACCCCCTGCGAACCAACTCGATAAAGACCTGGTTTTCCAGTAACCTGCCCAAGTTCTCACTCACGCTAAAAGCCTTGGCTTCTACAAAGCCATTATCAACCACATATACTTTTTGGGGAGCTTTCTTCATCAGTTTCAGCTTGTTGCTGTAACGCGGCAGATAATATAAGAGATAGGGTTCTCTTAAATACCCCATAAATTTCTTGGTTGTAGCTACGCTAGAAAATCCAAGTTCTTCTGACAGTTCATTGGCACTGAAAGGATTGCAAAAATTAGATACCAGATACATGGCCAGGTTATTTAAATCCTCTACATTACGCACTCTATGACGCTTGGCTATGTCTTTCCAGATGATGGAATCAAAAAGAGTGGAAAGATAGTTTTGAGTCAGACCTCTTGCTGCCACTGTCTCCGGATAGCCACCATAGTGCAGATAGTCTGCCATAAGCGAGAAGTCGGATGCGCTATCTTTCATATCTGATACTTCTGCAAGACTTCTGTGATTCCAGATGAAGAATTCAGAAAGACTGAAAGGCAGCATCTCTATCTGAATATATCTACCTGTAAGCAATGTTGCCATTTCGCTACTCAGCAGTTTGGCGTTACTTCCCGTAATAACCATGTTGATTCCCATGCGGTAAAGCTTGGAGACCCACAAATCCCAACCATCCATATTTTGAACCTCATCAAGCAGAAGAAACTCGAAGTCGGGATAAACGGCAAGCAGAGTTTCCCAAACCAAATCATCGTCCCAGGCATTCAGTAACTTTCCGTCATCAAAATTCAGATAGGCGAAGTTCCTGCCCTTCAACATCAGCAAAGCCTCTGTTGACTTACCTGTTCTTCTAGGCCCTGTTATCAACTTGATTTGCTTACTCGCCAAAAGCTCGTCCACATCATACTTGGTATGACGTGTAAGATAAGGACGGGAAAGCAGAATATCCCGTTCCTTTTTCTGGTTATTGATTATTGTTCTCATTTCTCTTCCGTCGCATTGATTAAACCGGGGGCAAAGATACGAAAAATATTCAATATCTCGTCCTTATTGAATAAAAAAGTACTGATTTTATTCAATACGATGAACAAAATGAATAAAAACAATGTATGACCGACTGTATGATCTCTTCGACATACTGCATCAGCTCTTCCCGAAGGCGAAATTCCTCTTTTCCTACACTTTAATTCTAAAAAAGCTAACAATTCGCACAAAACCTTCTTTATTTTATAAATTCTCGTGAACAAACATGCGATTTTATTGTCTTTTTATAAGATAAATGAAAAATTATCATTATCTTTGTAATCGGTTTAAAACATATATTATATTATATCATATGAATAATATCAAAAACATCAAAGCAAAGGTTCTGCGAGTAGATGAAGAAGAACACAAGTTCGTCATCGAAGTGGAAGACAGAATTTACAAGGTGGCACAGGTTGACTTCCAGAGAAGGCAACCCGCTCCGGAAACGCTCAACTGCCTGATGATTACGACCCATCTGGGCAAGGTTTTCATCGCACAGGACATAGAACACCTCATGAGAAAAAACTACAAGGAAAACGATGAGGTGAACTTCAAAATCAAGATGGCACTGGGCAATTTCTACCATCTGGAAGATGAGTTTGGCTTCACTGCCATGCTCAAGAGAGACACGGTGATCAATGCCGCACTCACCCCTATGGTAAAATGCCGCATCCTGAAATTCCACCAGAAATACATGGACGTGCAGCTCGTGGAAGTTCTGGGTGCCGACAAATCGGAATTCTCACTGTCGGAAAAGGAATTCTATGACATCATAGGCGAGGAAAACTGGAACACGCAGGAATTCAGGAACCTGATGCTCGGAGATACTCCATCCGACATCTTCGACCTGGAATGCCACAGATGGATTGTGGGCCTATCTGACTCCCTGAACCAGGACGAACTGCAAATCCTGCTCCGACAGATACATAGCCGCTGCCTGGAAACGCTGGAAAGCGAAAATCTGCTGCCACGATGCAAGGAAGCCGAGCGCATTCTGCTCGAACAGCGCTTCACTGATGTCATCGAGCTGCTCTCTTACTATATACAAGCCATCGAAATCCTAAGAAAGGGAAAGGCGGAAGATACCATCAGCCAAATCCTCTCAACCCTATCCACCTGCGCCTATATTTATCATCCGCGCAAGCAATTCTGCATCATGCAGTGTATCTTCATGCTCGACTTCACCATCATGGAGAAATTCATCGATTCCATCTTAACCACCATCAGAGGACAGGAAATGTATCTATGGAACAGAAAACCATTCCAGATGCAATGGATCAAACTGCTCCAGGGATACGTGGACAATATCTATAACCAGACCGACCGACTCACCAGCGACATCCATACCAAGGAAACGATGATACAGGTGCTCACCATCGAACTGATTCTGGGCAGACATGCTACCCACAAGATTTACGACAGTTCGCTGAACCAGGCACTACTCTACCGACTGGTATCGCTCATGAACGTGAGCGATCCGAACAAGACCCTGCAGAAATCATTCCTCTCGCTCTTCACCCAATCGGAATTCGACGCCGCCCTGCCATACAACAGCGACGATGCCTTCGTGCTTTCCAACATGCTCTGCTCGCAGGAGAACGAAACTGTGGAGAATATCGAACCGGCTAAATATGAAAGCGATCTGGCTCTGCTCACCGTAAACGAACAGGCCATCACCATCCAACCCAAGAATCTGGATAAGGAAAATCTCTATCTGCCCCTGTCGGCACGTATGGGACTATGGCATGGCCTCTCCGTACGACTCGACGAAAAGCCTCCGGTGAAACTGCGCGGAAAGGTGGGTACCACCATCGAGCACTTTAAGGAACTGTGGGGGTACATCAACGACTCGCTCTTCTCGAAAAAGAGAAAGACTTCCAAAAAGCAAAGCAAGAAACTCTATATCGATGACGAAACGGATATCATCATCACAAAGAAGATTGCAGGAAACCTGATGTTTGAATGCAAGGTGGTGGAAGACGGATATGAGGGAACGGGTACGCTGGATGTTCTGAACGACGTGGTGCCTTTCTTCCCTGGCGATGTCAGTATGCAGTCGTTTGAATACCAGGGCATGCCGCTCCTGCTGCGTGCCTACGTAAAGAATGTAAAGAGCGACGGTACCTATGAGTTTGCCATGCGCGACATGATCAGCGAATATGAGGACGACGTGAGAGTGAACGACCTGTTCTACAACTCCCGACTCACCTGTCTGATTTTCAGTCAGGTTCCGGGTCTGACTAGAGTACCTGCCGTAAGCAGCGAGGGCTTCTCCGTATCCGTTTCGCCTGCACCGGGCATGACGGTAGACGACCTGAGACGAGGCATGATTGTGGAAGTGGACAACATCACCGAGGGCAGCAGCGACTATCTCTATGGCACCTTCCTGCGCGAATCACCGGAAAGCAGATTCAGTCTTGCCGAAGCCTTCCACAACCTGATGCTCGGCTATGCCAACCACGAGGTGTATAACCCGAAGGCAGAGAAAGACGAACTGGCGGATGCCATGGATATGGACAGCGTATATGTATCAGAACTGATGGGCATCATCGACGCCAAGGCTACCCTGGAAGAGGATAATATCAAGGCGTATAACTATCTGAACTTCTGCCGACTGCTCGCCATCATGATAGACAGCAAGGAACGCACCAACTATTACGACAGCCGACTCACCCTGCTGGAACTGCTCAACGACTTTGCGGCATTAGACAAGGTGGATACCAAGAAGATAGATCTCATCGCAGAAACAGAGCCTGAGCTCTTTGAGAGAAATGCCATCCTGCGCCACGACTTCATGCAGCTGCGCATCATCGGATGTCTCGACAGCGATGATCATTACGAGGAACTCTACCAATGGAGCAGTCTGACGGAAGATCCACAGCTGCAGCAGCTTGCTGCCCTGGTTCTGTCACACAACTTCGTGAAGAAATCGGGACTCCTTACCCAGGCTGGCGACATCCTCGACAAAATCAGGGCACTGCTCAAGCTGCACAAGTCATCTTCCAACAAGAAGAACTATGGCAAGGAAGATTTCCATACGGAGTTCAAGACTTCTATCGTTTATCCGGAAAACTCGATGAAGGTGGACGTGCAGGCTCAGACTGTGAAGATCATGCAGGAAATCTGCGCCTTCCTCAATGCCGAGGGTGGACATCTCTATCTGGGTGTATCCGACATCGGTTACGAGATGGGACTGGAAGAGGACCTGAAGAATCCGCTCTTCAAGGGTTCAAGAGATAAATTCGAGGTGTATGTGAACAACCAGATAGTATATTACCTGGGTCAGGAGGGTGCCCACTATGTGCATACCCACTTCGACGATGAGGTGAGCAATGCCGTGCTCATCATCGACATCGAACCATGTCCGCATCCTATCGCAGTAAGTTCGGAATACTTCGAGCGAATGGGTACATCGGCACGAAAGGTGAACGGCAACTACAAGGACAAGTTCTTTGCCATCAGAAAGCAGTGGGCTGAGGAACATGTGCCTCATCTGGCTATCACGCAACCCGTCACTGCATCTGCAGCGGCTGAAGCACCATCAGCAGAAAAGGATGTCAAAGCTACCACCAAGCATGTGGAGTCGGCACCTATCACCGACCATATCCAGACCTCACGCCTGCGCAACAATGCGCTGCACGACTACGAGGAAGGCTATCGCCCGGTGACTGCCGTAATCTGTCTGCTTGACACCGATGAATATAAACTGCTCGACGAGGATGACTGGCAAGACTATCGCCTGAAGCTCGCCGTCCACGAGGACGAGGAAGAAGGCTGGCTCATCCTGGTATATGAAAGCGGAAGAGTCTGCAAGGTTTCGATGGCTGAGCTTCTGCAGCGAGAGAGAGGCAGGGTATTCAAGCGATATGCAGGCGAAAAACTCATCTTCGCTTCCATCGCCACCGATGAAGATTCGGTATGTGTAGGATTCGTTGACAGCAAGACCAACCGCTATGTACGTTTCGACGACGTAGATAAATTCAATCACGAGAAGATGCAGGCAGAGGGCGTCCTGCCGATGGATGTGCCGAATGCCGGCGTTCACTATGTAGAGGTGATTCCGCAATCGCAGGTTCCTGTGAACAGAAACATAGGAAGAAAGACCATTGGCTGCATCCTGAAGACCATGGAGGGAAAGAGATGCATGGCTGTATTGCCGGATTGCAAGATGAAATAAGATTATCATAAAACAAATGGGGTGTGCCTGCTAACGGGTACACCCTTTTTATTCATTCTTTATTTTATTCATTCTTTATTTTATTCATCGGATTACGCAGAGTAAACGGAACATTCTTGCTTCACGGATTACGCACGGAATTTAAACGGATTTGGCCTT
>OIZX01000416.1_pt1 | contig 29936 bp, 24 predicted proteins | sample 1588621 | NCBI WGS metagenome assembly OIZX01 (sample SAMN03283276) | human gut metagenome | biome: human-associated habitat; material: feces | host: Homo sapiens | place: Peru | collected 2012 | reverse complement strand
TGCGGCAACATCCGTGCCAGAGTGGATGCAATCCTCAAAGGTGAAAACGTCATTATGGAATTGCTATCATTAATATTAGTAATTGGATTTCTGAGAGGGCTCTATTATATATTTAAAGAAGCTAGAAATGAAAATATATTTTTACGAATAGCTTGCTTTTGGCTAAATTTAATGAGTCTATTTGGTGCACTATGTTTAACTGATGTTTTCAATTATAAGATAATTATATCTGGGAGGTATTTCTGTGGATACATTATAGGTGGAGTATTATTATTTTTATATGGCGGATATTTACAAGTATCTGGTGAAGGTTATAGCAAACGATCAGAATATCTAAAAAATGCAATTGAAGTAGTAATTTTAATTATAGTATGTATTGTTCTAGAATTTTTTTGGTGATTGAATTGTAAACTATATAACCTATTTTAGTTTTCAGGAAAATGGAGAATTAGATTAAGAAAAGTAAAAAGAGGCTGGGACAAAACTAGCTTCATAAACAAAGGAAAGGTGCGAATTTGAGTATTTTCTCAAATTCGCACCTTTTTACTTGCAAAACGACATGGAATAAATTTCTAGCGAATGCTTTACATTTGTACTGGTAAATATTAGAATTAGCTTAACGAAAGTAGTGGAGGTAAAATCTTTAGCTAAGCTTGCTAAAAAACACTATGCTTGGTGTACTGCATTTTGCTTGGGACAATAGTTTGGCTGTTGAGAGCGATATTTGCTTTAATGCAATGACAGAAGCAGTGTAGGTTTATCTTGAAAGCAATTGCTTCGTGAAATATTAAATTAAAATCGGAGGCGTCATTATGCAAAAGTTCATTAACAATCCGCAAAATCTGACAAGTGAATTATTAGAAGGTCTTGTGTTATCCAACCCTGACATTATCACCTTGGAGCAGGGTAACCTCATTGTGAACAAAAAATTGGCAGAGGCAGACCGCGTAACCATCGTAACCTTGGGCGGCACTGGCCATGAGCCCGCTATCAGCGGCTTTGTTGGCGAAGGTATGATTGATATTTCTGTTGCTGGCAATATTTTTGCTGCACCTGGCCCGCAGGCTTGCGTAGAGGCAATCAAAATGGCAGACAAAGGTCACGGTGTACTCTTTGTTGTGCTGAACCATGCAGGCGATATGTTGACCGGCAATCTGACCATGAAGCAGGTTAAAAAGCTGGGCATTAATGTTGTGAAGGTTGTAACTCAAGAGGACGTTGCTAATGCTCCGCGTGAAAATGCGGAGGACCGTCGCGGTCTGGTTGGCTGCGTGCCTCTGTACAAGGTTGCTGGTGCTGCAGCTGCTGCCGGCAAATCTTTGGAAGAGGTTGCTGCTATTGCACAAAAATTTGCTGACAACATGGCAACCATCGCTGTGGCAACCAAGGGCGCAACTCATCCGGCAACCGGCATGGAAATTGCTCACATCGAAGAAGGCACCATGGAGGTTGGCATGGGCCAGCATGGTGAAGGCGGCGGCGGTACGCAGAAAATGAAATCTGCTGACGAAACTGCAGCTATCATGCTGGATGCTTTGCTGAAGGACCTTGACGTGAAGGCTGGCGAAAAGCTTCTCGTTGTTATCAATGGCTCCGGCGCAACCACGCTGATGGAACAATTGATTGTTTTCCGTGCTTGCCATAAGCTGCTGGCTGAAAAAGGCATCGAGGTTGTTGCCAGCATGGTTGGCGAAATTCTCACGGTACAAGAAGCTGCTGGTTTCCAACTGTTCATCGCACGTATGGATGACGAACTGCTTGGCTACTGGAATGCTCCTTGCCGTACTCCTTACATGAAGAACTAAACACCATGTAAGCTTCTCTTAGATGTGTAACTTTCGATACAGTAAAGCTGCGTAAAAACTATTTAGCTACTGATTTGTCAAAAATTGTTTACAAATTACTGATAAAAGCATAAAATAATGCTATCTACAAGCTTCACGAAAAATTTGTAGTATGGAAGGATGGTAAAAAATGATTTCTTTGAAAAGCAAAAAATTAAAGGCACTGGCAGCTGGCCTGATGCTTACTCTGGCAATGGGTATTGTCGGCTGTGGTGGTGACGCGAAGGATGGTAAGAAGGCAGAAAAGGTTAATGTAGGTATTGTGCAGCTGGTTGAGCACGAAGCACTGGATGCAGCGAATAAGGGCTTTGTTGAAGGCTTGGCTTCCAAAGGCTATAAGGAAGGCCAGAATATTACTTTCGACAAGCAGAACGCGCAGGCAGACCAGTCTAATCTGCAAAATATCGCACATCGCTTTGTCAACAACAAGGTTGATTTGATTTGTGCGATTGCGACTCCGGCAGCGCAGACTGTAGCTAACGTAACGAGTGATATTCCTATTGTAGCAACCGCCGTTACCGACTATAAGATGGCGAAGCTCGTCAAAGACAACGATAAGCCGGGCACGAATGTTACCGGTACAACTGATATGAACCCTGTAGCAGAGCAGCTTGATTTGCTGCTTAAGCTCGTACCGAATGTTAAAACTATTGGTGTTATCTACTGCTCCAGCGAGGTTAACTCTCAGCTGCAGGTAGAAATCCTCAAAAAAGCCGCTGCGGCAAAGGGCATCACGGTTAAAGAGGCAACTGTTTCCACGGTTAATGATATCCAGCAGGCTGCGCACAGCTTAGTTGGCAGCGTGCAGGCTGTTTATATTCCGACAGACAATGTTCTGGCATCTGCTATACCGACCTTGATCAGTGTAACTGATGAAGCAAAGCTTCCTGTTATTTGCGGCGAGGGCGGCATGGTTAGAGCAGGCGGTCTGGCAACACTGGGTGTTGATTACTACAAGCTGGGCTTCCAGACTGGCGTGATGGCAGCTGATATTCTGAGCGGCAAAGCAAAGCCTGCTGAGATGGCTATTCAGGCACAAAAGGAATTCAAGCCTGTTATTAACATGAAGAGTGCAGCAAAAATCGGTCTGACGATTCCTGAAGAGCTTCTGAAGGACGCAGAGGTTATTAAATAAGGATTTTTTTACAAGGAGCCTGCTGTTGACGATGGCAGGCTCTTTTTTACGAAGCAGAGAATAGTAGTATTGGAGGATATGGGATATGCTTAGTTTGTTGATACCGACCGTGGCGCAGGGCCTGCTGTGGGCACTGATGGCGCTCGGCGTTTATGTAACCTTCCGCGTGCTGGATATTGCTGACCTGACGGTAGAGGGCAGCTTTCCTTTAGGCGCAGCGACGGCTGCAAGTATGATGGTAGCCGGCTTTGGACCGCTGACAGCTCTGCTGGCGGCTTTTGTTGCAGGCATGCTGGCTGGTGTGGTGACGGGCCTTTTGCATACGAAAATGAAAATACCTGCACTTTTGGCAGGCATTTTGACGATGATTGCTTTATATTCTGTGAATCTGCGCATCATGGGTAAGGCGAATCTTTCCCTGCTGGGCGTAGACACAACCTTTAAAATTGCCAAGAGTGCGCTTGACCTGTCGATGGCGCAGACGACACTTGTTGTCGGTCTGGCAGTGACGCTGATTGTGGGCTTCTTTATGTACTGGTTCTTTGGTACGCAGATTGGCGCTGCTATCCGTGCGACTGGCTTTAACCAGCAGATGATTCGTGCGCAGGGCGTTGATACTGATATTACGATTATCTTAGGACTGCTGCTGAGCAACGGTCTTGTTGCAGTTTCCGGTGCGCTGGTGGCGCAGTCCAACGGCTTCTCCGACGTCGGCATGGGCACAGGCACCATCGTTATCGGCTTGGCCTCTGTTATTATCGGCGAGGTGCTGTTCGGTACGCGCAGCTTTAAAAACTGCCTGATTTCTGTAGTGCTGGGCTCGATTGTTTATCGCATAGTTATTGCTGCTGTACTGGCAATGGGTATGCCGCCAAACGACCTCAAGCTCTTCACCTCTGTACTGGTGGCATTGGCATTGTCCATGCCGCTGATTAAAGCGAAAATGGGCGGCAGAAAGGCGGTGCGTTAAATGCTGCATGTTGAAAATGTTTCTAAAACCTTCTTCCCGGGAACTATAAATGAAAAAAGAGCGCTGCAGAATCTTTCGCTGCATCTGGCACCCGGAGATTTTGCTACAGTTATCGGCGGCAACGGCGCCGGTAAATCCACAACGCTGAACGCGATCGCCGGAGTTTTCCCTGTCGATAAGGGCAAGATTATTATTGACGGCGAGGATATTACAAAGAAACCAGAGCACAAGCGTGCTAAATATATTGGCCGCGTCTTTCAGGATCCGATGCTGGGTACGGCGGCAGGCATGATGATTGAGGAAAACCTGGCGCTGGCTGCACGTCGCGGCGAAACGCCCGGTCTTGCCTGGAGTCTGCCGGAGGCACAGCATGAGCGCTTCTATGAGCTGCTCAAGGAGCTGGACCTCGGCCTGGAGGATCGCATGACGGCGAAGGTTGGCCTGCTCAGCGGCGGCCAGCGTCAAGCCTTGACGCTGCTGATGGCGACGCTGAAAAAGCCGAAGCTGCTGCTGCTTGACGAGCATACAGCGGCACTTGATCCGAAGACGGCAGCGAAGGTGCTGGCGCTGACGGAAAAAATTGTTACGCGCGATCAGCTGACGACGCTGATGATTACGCATAATATGCGTGATGCGCTGCGCTATGGCAACCGTTTGATTATGCTGCATAATGGACGCGTGATTATCGACGTGCAGGGCGAGGAGAAAAAGCATCTGCAGATTGCCGATTTGCTGGAGATGTTCGAGCAGGCCAGCGGTGCCGAAATGGCGAGCGACCGTCTGCTTTTGGGCTAACAAAAAAGTTCCTTAAACTTGTAATTTCTTGCGTGATTGTTAAAAGCAAGAGCCTGCCACGAGAAGATAATCAAAAAAAGACTTGCATTTTCGTAGACTAGTAATTAAAATATAGATGAAGATAAATAAAATTTACGGCAAACCTCTTGCCAAATCTGAAAAACGTGGTAAACTTAAAATAAGTGCTTTATTAGTTTAAGATAATTTGTCGCATGTCAAATGAAAGGCGGTGCTAAAAAATGCAAGAAGAAATTAAGCTTATTGGTCGCAGAATCCGTTTACTGCGTACTGCCAAAAATCTCACCCAGACTGGGCTGGCTAAAGAGATGGGCATTTCTCAAACACATCTGTGCAACATCGAATGTGGTCGTGTGCCGGTAACTCTGCCTAACCTGTTGAAGCTGCATACCTTATTGGAATGCAACATGAGCAACTTCTTTGTAGACCTGGATGAGAAGGCTGAAAGCAAAGACCAGGATATTAGCCTGGAAGAAGTTCTTAAAATTGCAAAGCTCTTAAAACAAAAAGGCTGAGCATAAGAAAAATTTAAATTGAAATTTAAAAGCACGTAGAACTGATACTGGTTGCCGCCGGTATCAGTTCTTTTTTATGCAGTAAAGGCTTAAAACAGACGCATTTTATTACATTTCAGCGCAACTGGTAGCACAATCTGCAAAAATATTATATAATACAGATATATATACTTTGGAGGATAGACAATGACCTACGATTACAAGCGCCTGGCGCAGATAAAGTGTTTTCTTTTTGATATGGACGGAACGATTAACCTTGGTAATGAGCTGATTCCCGGTATGGAAGGCTTTTTTGATAAACTGAAGGCTGCAGGGCGTGAGTATTACCTGCTGACGAATAATTCCTCGCGCAGCCATGAGCATTATGTGCAGAAGATGAACGGCCTGGGTGTGCCGGTAACGCGTAAAAATATCCTGATTTCCTCGGATGCGCTGACGAACTGGATGAGCAAAAACAAGCCTGGCGCCCGCCTTTTTGTGCTGGGGACACCGCAGCTTCTGACGACGATTGAGGAGGCTGGCTTTACGCTGACGAACACGCTGGAGGAGGGCGCTGATTACGTGGTAGTCGGCTTTGACCAGACGCTGACGTATGAACGCCTGGCGATTGCCTGCCGTTTAATTGATAAGGGCGTGCCCTATGTAGCGACGCATCCTGATGTGCGCTGTCCGATTGAGGGCGGCGAGTTTATTCCTGATACCGGCGCGATGCTGGAGCTGATTAAAACGGCTACAGGCAAGGAGCCGCAGCTTATTTTCGGCAAGCCGTACCAGTATATGGTTGATGTGGTGCTGGACAAGACCGGCTATAAGAAGGAAGAAATCGCTATGGTGGGCGATCGCCTGGCGACGGATATTGCTTTTGGCCTGAATAATGATATTCTGTCGGTGATGGTGCTGACAGGCGAGGCAACAATGGAGGATGTGGAGCAGGGCAGCATTAAGCCTGATATCATCCTGCCGCACGCTAAAGAAATTTTGAATTATATCGACTAAGCAGCTGACGTTCAGCATAAGGAGTGATAGAAATGACAGTTTTAGAGCAGGAAACCGTTTTAACTGAAGCCTTGCGCCCCGTACCGGCAAGTGAGCTGGAGGCGCGTCTGGAGCGTTTTCGCAGAGCGATGGATGCAGCGCATCCCGGCTGGGAGATGGCGGCGGTCAATCATAAGGTGGCAATGTATTACTTCACGGGTACGATACAGGAGGGCGTGCTGCTGATTCGTCCGCAGGACGCTGTTTTCTGGGTACGCCGCAGCTTTGAGCGTGCCTGCAATGAATCGCATTTCAGCGATATCCGTCCGATGCACAGCTTCCGTGAGGCAGCAGCCTTTTATGGCAGTGCGCCGAAGGTGATGTATGTCGAAACAAAGAAGGCAACCTTGGATTGGGAGCGTATGCTGCATAAGTATTTTGCTTTCGAGGAGCTGGGCTCCTTCGACAGCGTGCTGCAGGATTTGCGCATGGTGAAGAGCGAGTACGAGCTTAAGCAGATGGAGCAGTCTGGCGCCATTCATGAAACGGTGCTGGATATTGTTGCACCGAAGCTTATTCATGGCGGCATCAGCGAGGCACAGCTGGCGATTGCTCTTTACAGCGAGATGGTGCAGCGTGGCTCGCATGGCACGGCACGCTTCAATCAGGCACTGGGCGAGGAGGCTGTCGGTATTGCTTCCTTTGGCAAGAGCGGACTCGTGCGCACCGGCTTTGACGGTCCTGGCGGCACGGACGGCACGTGTATCGCAGTGCAGTCCATCGGCAATGCGTTCCGCAAGCTGCAGCCGGGCAGACTTGTTTATCTTGATATTCCCTGCGGCTTCGACGGCTATCATACGGATAAAACTGTTGTCTATTATTATGGCGACCTGGCGAAGGATGAGCAGAGCAAGCATCTTATGGAGGCGCAGCAGCGCTGTCTGGAGCTGGAGCAGGAGGTTGTACGCCTGATGGTTCCGGGCGAGCCTATCGAAAACCTTTATCTGCGGACAATGGATAAATTTGATAATATTTATGGTGACGCCTTCATGAACGGCGGCAAGTTTCTCGGTCACAGCATCGGTCTGGTTATGGACGAGGCGCCGGCAATTGCCAAGGGCTTCAAGCAGCCTTTGCAGCCAGGTATGACCTTTGCGGTAGAGCCGAAGATTGCTCTGCCGGGCTTAGGCATGGTTGGTACGGAAAATACCTATGTCGTTACAGAAAACGGCGCACGTTCGCTGACAGGCAGCTCGCATCTGCTGCGTGAGGTAAAATAATTTCTTAGGGAGAGGAAGTAGGATTATGAGGAAGTTTTTTGGCAGCTCAAGCTTTGCACGTGACAGCTTTTATATATTGCTGGCGGTTGAGGTGTTAATGTCGTTTACTTTTCTAGGCTACTTTCATTTTCCGCCTATTTCCATTACTATTGCTTATCTTCCTGTTATTATAGCGGCCTGTGTGTTTGGTACGCGGCAGGCCGTGCTGACAGGTATTGTTTTTGGCCTGAGCAGCCTTTATAAGGCATCAGCTTCTTATGTCATGCCACTGGATATGGTCTTTTCTCCGTTCAACAGCAGCGAGCCGCTGGCAAGCCTGTTCCTCAGCGTGGGGACAAGGGCGCTGTTTGGTCTGCTTGTTGGCTTGGCCTTTGATGCTGTGCGTGGATGCAAGCGCTTTCGCAGCTGGATGTGCCTGCTTACCTTATTATCGATTCGCCTGCATTCTTTTTTAGTGTGCGGAGCGATGGGCATTTTGTTCCCGCAGTTCAACGTTACCTATGCAACATCGTTCAAGCTGGATAAATACGATTTCTGCGCTGCTTTAGTGGTGCTGTTTATTGTGCCTTGCGTATGGGAGCTGTATAACAGTGCAAGAGTGCAGCAGCTGAAGACTTATATAGATCACTCAGGCGTGGATTCGTATGTGCAGCGGTCGCTGCGCAAGCGTGCCTTGTCGTTTTTTACAGTTGCTGTGACGATGACGCTTATCACGGCGGCATACTTTTCGCAGCGCACGGCGTTCATGCTGGATAAGCATGGAGTAGAGATTTCAGCGCATATCTCCGGCGATTTGCTGCATCTGCAGTTTATGTTTGTCATGGCGATTCTGGCGTTGGATTTTATTCTGATGATAGTGGGACTGTGGGCGTATAAATATCTGATGTACAAGGAATATCTTGGCTCGCTTGACAGCCTTACAGGTGTTATGGGACGCAAGATGTTCCTGAATAAATGTGTGGCTTTGCAAAAGAACAGGGCGCTGGTAAAAAGCAAGGCACAGGGCTGGTTTTTGTTTTTTGATGTTGATGCCTTTAAGAGCATCAACGATACATATGGCCATCTCGTTGGCGATGAGGTGCTCTGCGGCTTTGCGAAGCGGCTGGACGAAGCGCTTTCGCCCTATGGCGTGGTCGGCAGGCTGGGCGGTGATGAGTTTGCGGCTATTCTGCATAAGCCGATAACGGAAAATGCGCTGGCAGCGCTGCTGGACGACCTGTATAAGAATTTGGCAGATATTCTGCCGCAGCAAAAGGTTACCTGCAGCATAGGCGTCTGCTCGTTTACCTATCCGCAGGAAATCCGTAAGCTGATGTATGCGACGGATAAGGCGCTTTATAAGGCGAAGGAGCGCGGGCGTGCCTGCTATGTGTTTGGCGAGGCTGAGAGTAAGGAGTAGTGCAAAAAAGCCGTCAGAGCGAAAGCTCTGGCGGCTTTTGAGGTAGTGCGCCCAGCATGGGCGATAACTAGGTGGTGAAAGTCCACTACGCACTCGGTAGCAGGAAGCGTTAGCCGAAGGCAAGGGTGTCCATCGTGAGGTGGAATCTGAAGGAAGCCGGATGCTGTTGCGGAAAATCAACAACGGGCAAAGTTCTGAGCCGACGAACAGAAACCTTATATAAGGCTGAATTAGAGCGGATAAGTCTGCTACACAAGACGAAGTCCAATGCTACCCGAACTCTATACAGTAAATAAGGCGGCTACATGGAATGAAAGTTATCGTTCTTACCTGGGGAGGTCTCACAGACATAAAGTAGGGAATCCGAAATATGGAGTAAAGCTTGCTGTGAGAAGTCAGCAGAGGTCATAGTACCGTTTTTTTTTTACGGGAAGGACTGAACAAGTACCAGTCTTTAGTAACTGGAGAAAGGAGTCCAACACAATGAAAGCAGAATACCGAAAGGACTGCCTGCAAAGGGATAGCGTGGAACGCGAAGGGTATGCAGGAGTGCCTAGTGTTGGAACTCGGGACAACAGAGAAAGAGACAATGCAACGCAGGATTTACTGCGAGAAATTCTTCGGGGCAGAAATTTACTCGAAGCAATGAAAAGAGTCAAGGGCAACAAGGGAGCTGCGGGAATAGATGGAATGACTGTCGATGAACTGGAACCTTGGTGTACTGAACATGGTCGAGAACTTGTGTCTGACATATGGTTTGGAAGATATAAACCGAATCCAGTAAGACGCAAGGGAATCCCCAAAGCAGACGGAGGAGTGCGAAAGCTTGGCATACCAACTGTTATAGATAGAATGGTACAACAGGCAATAGCACAGGTATTGCAACCAATGTATGAAGAAACTTTCTACAAAGGAAGCTACGGCTACCGAGTAGGAAGGAGTGCACAACAGGCAATGGAAAGCGTGAAAGAATATGCGGAAAAGGGCTACCAATACGTAGTAGAAGTAGATTTATCCAAGTATTTTGACACGCTGAACCATGACTTACTGCTCAACATACTTCGCAGAAGGATAAAAGATAAGAGGCTGATAGAGCTAATCAAGAAATTTCTCAAAAGCGGAGTCATGGACAACGGAGTAATAGTAAAGACAGAAGAAGGTTCGCCGCAAGGTGGGCCATTGTCGCCACTATTGGCCAATATTTACCTGAATGAGTTTGACCAAGAAATGTCAAGACGAGGAGTAAATATTGTAAGGTATGCAGATGACATTATTGTCGAAGCAAAGAGCAAAAGAGCAGCGGAAAGATTGCTGGAATCGAGTAGAAAATATCTTGAAGATAAGCTCAAGCTAAAGTTGAACATGGAGAAGAGCAAAGTAGTATGCGTGTACTCACAAAAGTTCAAATTCTTAGGATTTACGCTAGGTAATAACAAAACAGGCGTAACGATAAGAGTACACAAACAATCCTTGAAGAAAGCCAAAGCAAAATTAAAAGAGCTGACAGGTAGAAATCAAGGAAGAAATGCACGTGTAGTGATGAACAAGGTAAAAGTATATGTAAGCGGTTGGCTGAACTATTACTGCATAGCAAGTATGAAACGTAAAATGCAGGACTGGGACGAATGGCTAAGAAGGCGATTCCGTCAATACATATGGAAGCAGTGGAAGAACCCAAAGACGAAAAGAGAAAACTTGAAGAAACTGGGAATTCCCAAGGAACGTGCGGAAATGTGGGGAAACACACGACTAGGTTATTGGAGAGTAGCGGGAAGCCCCATACTCAGCAGAGCAATAACAAACGAAAAACTCGTAAAGGCAGGTTATTATGTGTTAGCCGTCAATTACGAGTTTAAAAGACTAAAGCATTATGGTATTTGAACCGCCGTGTACCGAACGGTACGCACGGTGGTGTGAGAGGTCGGTAGGTAAACTAATTACCTGCCTCCTACTCGATTATTAGTATAGGAAAACTTGGGAAAAACGTAGGTTTTATGGTACAATATAAGTAAAGAAAATCTATTGGAAAAATATTACGACTTACAGAAAGGAAAATTATCATGGGAACATATTTGAACGTGGATACAAGCTCTTTTGAGAGCTTACGAAATACTGAGTATATTGATAAGTCTATGCTGATTTCCTATTTTAATTCCTGTCTTGATACGACTAATAGGTTACTATGTGTAAGCAGGCCAAGGCGTTTTGGTAAAACCTCGAGCATTAAAATGTTGGCAGCATATTACAATAGGGATATTGACAGCCATGCTTTGTTTAATGATTTATTGATTGCGAAAGAAAAGAGTTATGAGAGGTTTATCAATAAATATAATACAATTTTTATTGATGTATCGGAATTTATTGTTACAGCAGAAAAAAATGAAAACGTTGTCGATAACATTCAAAAAAGGATTTGTGCCGAGCTTGTAGCCAATTTTCCGAACGTAACTAATACACAAAAGCTTTTTGATGTACTGAAAGAGATACGTGATATAACCGGAAATAAATTTATTGTGCTTATAGATGAGTGGGATGCAATTTTTAGAGAACGCTCTTCGGAGATTGAATTGCAAAATCAGTATATTGCTATGCTAAGAGGTTTGTTCAAAAGTTCTATCACAGACAGAGTTATAGCAGGTGCTTATCTTACCGGTATTTTGCCGATAAAAAAGTATGGAACGCAGTCTGCTTTGAATAACTTCAACGAGTTCACGATGCTAAATCCAGAGCCGTTAAGCGAATTTATTGGCTTTACTGAGGAGGAAGTTCAGGATTTATGCTTGAAGCATAATGTAAATTTTTCTGAAATGCAGAGATGGTATGATGGTTACGTATTTGGTAATACGCATATTTATAACCCGAAGTCTGTGTTAAGTGCATTACAGAGGAAGCTGTTTGAAAGCTATTGGACTGAAACAGAAACTTATTTGAGCCTGAAAAAGTATATTGATATGAATTTCGATGGGTTGAAGGACAGTATTTTGATAATGGTAAATGGTGGTCGCTGTGAAATAAAAACGCGCACCTTTCAAAACGATATGCTGAATATAAAAAGCCGAGACGATGTTTTAACCTTGCTTGTGCACCTAGGATATCTTGCGTTTGACAGGGTGACGAAGGAAGTGTATATTCCTAACGAAGAAATTTTTGAGGAATTTAAAAATGCGTTAGATAGCAAAGCTTGGATAGTTGTGCAGAAAGCTGCACAGCTCTTTCCGCTATAGTTACTTTGCGGTAACTAGCACACATGAAAGTGCGTACTTTACAAGCAGCGCTTTTGGTAATATTATAAGGGAGGATGATGTGCAGACATCACAAGGAGGTTAATAGCTTATGAAACAAGAAACTTTGAATTTTGTAAAAGAACAAACCGCAGCTTTGATTGCTGCTCCGAGCTGCAGCGCTGAAGCAAAGGCTGCTGCTGAAAAATGGCTGGCTGCTGTAGGCACTGCTGCGGAGGCGGAGGCAACAAAGGCTTATGTTGCCGAGCTGGAGGCAGACATTATGCCTATTGATGGCCTGATTGCTTTTGCTGGCTCTGAGGCCGGCATTGGCGTCTTTGGTGCAGAGCTGGCAAAAAATATTCTTGCTCATGCAGAAGAAATCAAGGCAGCAGGCGCTGAGTATTGCGACTGCCTGGCTTGCGCAGTCTGCAAAGCAATTCTGGATAAAAAGGCTGAGCTGCTGTAATTGGCGAGAGCGCAAACTCTAACCGCCCAGGCTTCACTTTACCGTGAGGCTTGGGCGGTTTTTCTTCGTAAAAAGCTTTTTCTTTTTTTAGCGCCGACAAGCTTTAAAAGTTTATATTTATTTTATCGTAAATCTTGTCGGGGGGGAAGACTGTGCTATAATTTAAGCATATAGACGTGCGCGAATAATGTGGCAATTATTCTGAATAGTATATGCTGATTTTTTCGTGCAGAGTCATTTAGCACGCATATTTTAGGATAAGCTGATATGCTGATGCTGAGTAAAAAAGAAAGGTTGAGTGATTATGAAGGCAAATCATAAGGACAAATCTTTGGCAAAAAAAGTTCTGCTTTCCGTTGTGGCAGCAGGCGTGATGAGCGGCTTCGTGCTGACTGCAGAGGCAGCTGAGGGAAAATTTTTTGAGAATCAAGTTTTTAATGAAACAAATGTAAATTATGAGAAGGTAAATGCGTTCGGAGGAGCTCAGGTTACTTTAAAAGATGGTGTTGTAACTGGACTCAAAGAAAGTCGTTTTGATCCTGATGATCCTGAAGATGAAGGCAGAACTCATGCTGATGTTGCTGCCGAAATTGGAGATTCAGGCACTCGTTTGGAAGCAAATAATATAGCTTTTACTGGTGAAGTGAGCGCTGTTGAAGGTAGTTCTATTGTTATTAATGGCGGTAGCATAACGGCTGGTAATGCTTATTATGATGCTGCACATGGTAATAAAGTAGAGAAGCTGGCTACTGAGATTGGTGCGCATGATGGTTCTACAATTGAACTCAATAAGGTAAAAATTGATTCTAATATTGGTGCTTTTGATGGCGGTATTGTTACTGTTAAAGATTCTGATGTGAATGCAGCATTTGCCATTTATGCTGAAGGCAAGGGCACGATTAATCTGATTAGCACTGATGGTAATGCAAAATATAATGTTGGTTCTGAAGGTATTGAAGCTGCTGATGGTGGCGTTATCAATATCATTGGTGGCGGCACATTGCTGACTACTAACAATATTAGTGCAGAAGGTAATGGGAGCAAGTTCGTTACCGATGGTAGTGTTGAAGCGAAAAAGATTGAAGCTATCTCTAATGCAAGTGTAATTTTAAATGGTGGTGGTAAGATTACAGGCGCTGAGCTGCCGAGTGGAACTAAAGTAGCTGCATTAGTATTTGGCAACTCTACTCTGACAGCAACTGACGTTCATTTTACAGGCGATTTTAAAGCAGAAGATGGCTCTAAGATTATTCTTAAAGGTGGCAGTGTAACTGCAAGTGATTACTATAAAGATGGCAAAAATGATGGTTATACTGAGTTTGGCGCAGTTGGCAAAGGCTCTAGCGTTGAAGCAGATGGTGTAGATATAAAATCTGCAACGCTTGCAACTGATGGTGCAAAGGTAAACATCAAAAACTCCAGCATTAACACCGTTGAAGGAATTTGGGCTTGGGGCAAAGGTTCAGAAATTGTTTTAAATGGCACAGCTGCTAATGTTTATACTGTTGGCGAATCCATCGTTGCTTTCGATGACGGCAAGATTTATATCAACGGCGGTACGCTGAAGGAAAATGAATTAAGGAAAAAAATGTTCGGTATTGAGGTTGATGGTAAAACAATTAAAACCCAGTCCCAAGGCATCGTCCTCGACAAAAACGGCGTTATCTCCACTATGTCTGACCAGATTTATGCTAACGCTGCATCTGCAACGCAAAAGAAATCCGGCGAAATCACTAACGCAGGTATTGACTTCAAGGGCGGCAGCCTGATTTTGAATGATGCTCAGTTCACTCTGTCTTATGCTAATTCTGCATGGGCTGAATTGGCAAAGCAAGGCGTAACTAAGCTGACTATGAATGGCACGCTTGCTGATAAAGATGCCACCATAGATGATGTAGCTGCATCTGAAGGCAAGATTGACCTTAATAATGTTACTGCTAAGGCTGACAATAACCTCTTAGTTGGCAGCAACGATGCTTCCTTAGCAGGCAAAGATGTTGCAGGTATCAATGTTCAACAGCAGGTTGGCAATGGCTTTTCTGTTGGCAAGCTTGACCTTGGTGCAGGCAGCGGTGGCGTGGTAATTACTAATAACAAAGAGGTAACTCTTGGCGGCAGCCAGGGTGGCAGTGTAATTACTGTTGATGGTGCTGATGTAGATGTTAAGGTTGTTGTTGGTACTACAGCTCCTGTAGCTGGCGCACCTGAAAGTAAGGGTACGCTCAATATTGGCAATGGCAATCCTAATGAAAAAGATTACAGGCTTCAAGGTGCCGTTGAGGTTAACGCTGGCAGTTCCTTGAATGTTAAAGGTCAAACGGAAATTACTGGTAGCGTATCTTTGAATGATGCAAAGATTGATGTAAATAAGGGTGCATTAAAAACAGCGGCTTTGAATGTTGCTGGTAATAACCAACTTCTCGGCGCTGTAAATGCGGCTAATGTTAAATTAAATGCTGCTGGTGCAACCTTAGCGATTGGTAATGAAAAAGGCGCAGGCCAGCTCACTGTTGAAAAAGCAGATCTTAATGGCGGCATGGTTTTCCTTGATCCTGCATGGGAGGTTTCCACAGGCATTGAAGACGCGAGCGGTCTAGCAGTAACGGGTGTAACTGGTGGAACTGTTGAATTGAATGGTGCTTATGTGGCTGGTAGGAACTCCAAGCTTTCCTTTGGCGCTAATTTGGCAGATGCTGATGCAGCCTTCGCAAGAAGCGGAGAAACATGGAGCAAAAATGGCGTAACTGCTGCTGCATATATTGCTTCCCCTGTTAAGGTAGATAATGGCTCTATTACTGTTAATGGCTCTCTGGACGCTGCACCTGCTGCATCTGAGGCACCTGCCGGCTCTGTGAAGTTTGCTGATAATTCTATGCTGATGGTAAACGTAAACGCTGCTGCGATTAGCGATACTCAAGCAGCTATTACCAGCGTAACAGCTGCTGAGATTTCAGCTAAATCTAAGCTTTACTTGGATAACGCAGAAAAGGATAAAACCTATAAGATTATCGATGGCGTTGCTGCTAACTGGAATGTTGACAATATCCTCAGCAATAACAAGCTGCTGAAATTTGAAGTTGATGCAGCTACTAATAGCGTAAAAACCACTTCCAAATCTGTAAAAGATGCTTATGGTGATGCAGTTGTAGCAGGCGATGTATATGATGCCGCAGTTTCTGCTGGTGGCGCTGCTGCTGATTTTGTAGCCAAGGCTGCTGATGAGCATGTTAACGCAAATACTGCTACCCAAGTAAGCGCATTTAACAGCGCAGCAGCTATGGGTGAGCTGGCAGGCGTTGAGCATGGCACTTATGCAGCAAGCAATCTGTTTACTGATGCTATCAGCGAGCATATGTCCTTGACTAATGAAAAAGAGCATGACAGCGATATCTGGGCAAAATACATCCATAGCAAGGAAAATGTTGACGGCTTGGCAGTTGCAGGCGCAGACAGCAAGTACGATGTAAACTATAACGGCATTGTAGTTGGTGCAGACCTCTACAAGAACGGCAAGGCAACCGTTGGCGCAGCACTGAGCTATGTTGATGGCAGCGTTAAGGGCAATACTCTGGCAGCTAGAACCGAAAATGATGCGACCTACTATGGCGCAAGCGTTTATGGTGGCATTCAGAATGAGGACAGCGCTGTAATTGGCGATATCAGCTACCTGCATGGCAAGAACGATATTACCCAACATAACAGTGGTATGACTTTGACTGCTGATGCTAAATCTGATGCCTTCAGCATTGGTGTACGTGCAGAAAAGACCTTGAAGGCTGGCGTTGGCAAATTCGTTCCGTATGCTGGTATCCGTTACATGCATCTTGGCACCGGCAACTATAATAACAGCCTTGGCATGAGCTATGATGGCGACGATATGAATCTGTGGCTGCTGCCTGTAGGCGTAAAATACAGCGCTGATGTAAAGGCTGGCGGCTGGACAATTCGTCCTATTGCAGAGATTGGCTATGTATGGAACATGGGCGACCGTGATGCAACGCAGACCGTAAGCCTGAACGGCACAAGCAATGGCTTTGGCTATGATGTAGCTGATAATGGCAGCTATATTGGCCGCTTTGTTGTCGAGGCTGAAAAGGCTAATGTTACCTATGGCTTAGGCTATGAATATCAAAAGGGCGACAGCGTAAAGGCTAACAAGTGGATGGCTAATGTAAACTGGAGCTTCTAAGCTTAAAAGCATAAAATTGTAAACTCTAACCGCCCAGGCTTCACTTCACGGTGAGGCTTGGGCGGTAATATTTTTCTTTGCAAAAGATGAGGCTTGCGATATAATATAGAAAATACTCATTCCTGTTGGAGCTAATTGGCATAATTCTGTGATAGATTATGAAAAAGTCTAGGCTTTACGAAAAATAAACGATGGAAGGAGCAGCGTTATGAAAAAATTTTTGGCAATGGTTTTATTTTTAGTTATGACGGCTGTTGCTTTAAGCGGCTGCCTGTTAGATAGCGGCGAGGCAGCTAAGGGCAAGGCAGCTATCGCTAAGCAGGAGGCACAGACGGTAGATGCTCCTAAGGCTGAAGAGAAGCAGGAGGAAAAGCTGCCTACTCTTGCTGAACAATATAAAATGGACGCAGATTTTATTCTGATAAAGAAGAGTGAATTTAAATTATACGCCGTAGATGCCAAGGGGAATATTGTGGCTGAATATGGCTGTGCTTTAGGCCTGAATCCCGGACAGAAAGAAAAATCAGGCGATATGAAGACACCAGATGGCGTTTTTCCTATTGATGAAATACTCGACGCTTCCTACTGGACGCATGACTTCAATGATGGCAAGGGCGAGATTCCCGGTGCTTATGGACCGTGGTTTATCAGCCTGGACACCACGGAGTTGAGCGGCGGACGCTGGAGCGGCATTGGCATTCATGGCACGCATGCGCCGGAATCTATTGGCACCAGAGCCTCTGAGGGCTGCGTAAGATTGAATAATGATGACATTGTCAAGCTAAAGCAGTTTGCGAGGGTTGGCATGAAGGTTGTTATTGAGGAGTAAGCGCGTATTGCAGATAATAAAAAAGCCCTTTCCACGCAATGGAAAGGGTGATATGTCGTATTTATGGTTAGCAGAACAGAAGCGGCGAGAAAGTGGGAAACTACTTGCTTTTAGCTGAAACGTATAGTATAATAGACATAGAAGGAGTGCTACCGATAGACGGTTGCCCCAAATATTTTAGTTAAAGATAACCGCTAGTTTGGTAGGCTGGGCGGTTATTTTTTTGCGTTTTTTCCGAGTTCATATCCGAATTTTAAACACGCTAAGCCATAGCCTAACAGTGCGAGGACTTCAAGAACATTCATCGGCGTCACCCTCTTTCTTGTAGATTTCCATGAAGACATGGATTCTTGCAATAGGAGAGCCGCAAAAGCCCTCCGAGGAGGGCAACCGCCTACCGCTGTGGTAGCACTAATTAATTTTAACATATGTTTGTGGAATTTGGAATATACAGGAATAAAAAAACTAGACGATTACACATGCTTGGTTATGTAATCGCCTAGTTTTTCTTTTTGTGGTGACCCCGAGCAGATTCGAACTGCTGGTCTTCCGCTCCGGAGGCGGACGCTTTATCCACTGAGCTACGGGGCCGTTATGACGCTTAGCTTATGAGCTAATGAAAAAATTATACCACATCTGTGAAACTTATGCAAAGGTTGCGGAACTTTTTTGTATTGTGCTTGCTTCTATGTTAAAATAGTATTATTAGTTTAGTAAGTGTATGCATATTTGTGTGCGTTATGAATTGAGGGGGATTTATGCAAGAAAAAAATCCGTATGGCCTGCTGGCCTTTGCGATAGTGCTTATCTGGGCGTTGTGGAATTATAGCGCCAGCCTGCATTTGCTGGGCGGCTTGTATCATATGCTGCTGCCGTTTATTATCGGCGGCTGCATGGCCTTTATTGTCAATGTGCTGATGACGAAGCTGGAGGTGTATTGGCGCAGATATTTGAAGCATAGCGTGGTGTCGCGCTTCGAGCGGCCTGTGTGTTTGCTGCTGAGCCTTGTGCTCATCATCGGCTTTCTGGCCTTCTTCATGCTGACCATCGTGCCCGAGCTGCACGCCAGCATGAAGCTGCTCGTGAAGATGCTGCCGCCGGCATTAGCGAAGCTGGATGCTTATTTGCAGCAGAAGGCGCAGGAGTTGGCGTTTTCGCCGGATGAGCTGGCCTTTGTACAGGCGCAGGCGAAGGAGATTTATCATACGCTGCTCAATTATCTGCAGAACAATAAGCGTTTGCTGCTCGAGCAGACTGTGTCGGCGACGGCTTCGCTTTTGGAGGTACTCACGAACTGCGTTATCGGCTTTGTGGCAGCGGTGTACTGCCTGCTGGAGAAGCACCGCCTTGTGCGTAACTTTAAGCGCGTGCTTTTCGCCTTTTGCTCGAAGGAGCGTGCGGCCTATGTTTTGCATGTTTTGCAAACGTCAGAGCAGATTTTCCGCGGCTTTGTCAGTGGTCAGCTTGTTGTGGCGCTGCTTTTGGGAGTTATGTATTTCGTCAGCATGACGCTTTTTGGCTTCCCTTATGCGACAGTGATTTCCCTGATGGTGGCTGTGCTGAGCCTGATTCCTATTCTTGGCACCTTTATCAGCGCGCTCATCGGCTGCTTTTTGATTCTTGTGGCAGCACCGGAGAAAATCTGGTACTTTATTATTTTATATTTCGTGCTGCAGCGCGTCGAGGGCGATTTGTTGTATCCGAAGATTGTGGGCAAGGCAGTGGGACTTTCGGAGCTGTGGGTGCTGGCGGCGGTGACTATTGGCGCGAGCCTTGGCGGTATCGCCGGCATGATTATTTGTGTGCCGCTGTTTTCCGTGCTCTATGCTTTGCTGGCAGAAAAGGTGAAGCGGCTGCTGGAAGAGAAAAATTTACGAAATTTGTAAGATTTATATATGTACTTTGCGTCAAAAGTGCTATAATAAGAAATTGATTTAGTGAAGAAAAAGGAGTATTTATGATTACTATTCGCGATAAAGTACGCTTTGTAGAAACTGATATGATGGGCGTTGTGCATCATGCCAACTATCTGCGCTGGTTCGAGATGGGACGTGTGGCTTATCTGCGTGCCTGCGGCATTACGCTGGGCGAGCTGATGGAGGCTGGCGTGATTTTCCCGATTACCGAGGTTCGCGCCCAATATAAAAATTCCTGCACCTTTGATGATGATTTCGAGGTACAGGTGGAGATGAGCGGCTTTAATAAGGCTAAGATGGAGTTTGATTACCGCGTTATCCGCCTGCGTGACGGCGCTGTGGCTGTGGAAGGTCATACGCGCAACGTGTTTACGGATAAGGAAGGACATATTATCCGTCTGGAGCCCAAATGGTATGATAAAATTTACAAGGTTTATGCGGCAGATAAGGCTGAGAAGGAGAAGTGAGAGTATGGAAAAGTATAAGATAGTTCCTGTACCGACAAGAATTTTGACGCACCACGATGATATCTGCGATGCGATTCTGGAATATGCGAAGGATAAGATTGGTCCGAATGATGTTGTTTGCGCTGCTGAAAGCGTGGTTGCGATTACGCAGGGACGCGCGCTGCGCTGCGAGGAGTTTCATCCGAGCTGGCTGGCAAAGATTTTGTCGCATCTGTTCCCCGCGAAGGGCAGCATCAGCAGCTGGTACAGCATGCAGGCGCTGCTGGATGCCGAAGGCGGTCCGCGCGTAGTTTGGGCGGTTATTTGCGGCTTTGCAGCGAAGTGCGTAGGTGTGAGCGGCACGTTCTACCGTATGGCAGGCAAGCAGGCACGTCTGATTGACGACGTTACCGGTACGATGCCGCCGTACGATAAGCATATCGTTTATGGTCCGGCTGAGCCGGAGAAGGTGGCAGCGGCTATTACGAAGGCCTGCGGCTGCTATGGCGCGGCTATTGCCGATGTCAACGACCTGAAGCGTGCAGCAGTGCTGGGCTGGTCGAAGGGCGTAGATCCGGACAAGGTTGCTGAGATTCTGATTGACAATCCGTTTGGTAACGGCAGTGAGAAGACTCCTATCTGCATTATCAAAGACTATCATAAGGCATAAGGGGGAAGCAAGATGCTGTTGATTTTAGAAATTCTGGTCGCTCTTGTTATTTTGGGCGTATTGGTTGTTGGCTTATATATTTCGATGCAGGGTGATGCTGTGATGCGTCTGCTGACGAAGAAGCGTTCTGCTGTTGCTTTGGAGAAAAAAGAGGCTGAGCGCGTTGATTTCTCGCTGGAGATTCCGTTCGATAATGTGGGCAAGCAGGAGGGCACAGTCCTCGATGCTTATATGCGTATCTATCTGCCGCAGGAGCAGTATAACGATGTGCTGCTGCGTGGCAAGGTGAATTTGAAGGATCATCTGCGTGAGGATGATTATTTTGAAGCACTGCTGGTTCCGGCAGGTACGGGCAACACTTTTGTAGCTCGCTTTGAGGCTTACGCTAAGAACGGCAAAACCATTGAGGAGGCTATGGCAGCTATTCCTGATGTGGATGTAGCGTTGTTCGCTGACTGCCGTGGCCGCCGTGAGCTGTATACGGCGAAGGAGTTCTTTACGCTGACAGCGGAAGAGATGCGTGCGCTGGTAAAATAAAAAATGCTCCCCGCATGGGGAGCTCTTTTTTTATATAGCTAGACAACAAAAAACACCGCAATCTCTTGCGGTGCTAAGTTCAAAATGGTGACCTCGGCAGGACTCGAACCTGCGACCTTTTGATTCGTAGTCAAACGCTCTATCCAACTGAGCTACAGAGTCACATCATTGTTGCTATCGTTTCAAGCAACAATGATATTATAGCGGAAAGTGATGAAGTTGTCAACTACTTTTTTGCTATTTTTTACGATTTTTTTTCGCAGCGGCTTGTGGCGCTGGTTTTTGCGCTCTGTGCTTCTCCAGCCAGCCGCAGTAGATGAAGCAGGCGAGAGCGAAGAGGAAGAAGCCCAGGCTTGTTGCCTGCGCCGACTTCAGGCCGAAGAGCCACGGCTCTGCATAGTCGCCGCGCAGCATCTCGAGAAAGAAGCGGACAACGGAGTAGAGCATGGCATACATGCAGAGCGCCTGACCGCGGGCGTGCCTCGTCGTGCGGAAGATGAGCAGCAGGGCGAAGATGACAACATCCAGCTGCCCCTCCCAAACCTCTGCCGGCCACAGCGGCACGGCGCCATAGGTTTTGTAGGCCAGCGTGCCTTCAGGATAAAGCAGGCCGAAGTTGCCGCCTGTCGGCGTGCCGAAGGCATCGCCGTTGAGCAGGTTCGCCATACGGCCGATGGATTGGCCGATGAGCAGCGAAGGCGCTATGATGTCGCCAAACTCTACCCAGTCGATGTCGTGCATTTTGCAGTAGGCAATGCCGGCAGCTATGCCTGCAAGCATACCGCCCTGCACAGCCATGCCGCCCTGCCAGACGAAGGGAATCTCCAGCAGATGGTGGCTGTAGTAATCCCAATCGAAAAAGAACACGTCCCACAGCCTGCCGCCGATTAGTCCGGCAAAGCCGCCATAAATACCGATATCAAGAACGTGCTGATGCCAGCGGCCATCCTGCTTGGCGAGGAAGTATGCTGTGCCTGTTGCCAAAAAAATCGCTGTGCACAGCATCAGGCCGTACATGCGCACAGGAAAGTCACCTATAAAAAATAAATATTGATGCATTAATTACGCCTCCCGAAAAATCTATTTTCTATTTTAACATATCCGCAGCGATTTTACAGTGATATTCTTGTAATTTTTTCTTGCAAACGCTTGTCAGAGCTGCGTTTTGCGGGCTTCAGAAAAAAAGTTAATTTTTTTTGCAAAAACCCCTTGCCAAACTCATCATAACCTGCTATAATAATACTCGTTCCGATGAGCAATCAAACGAACACTCCGGGATGGTGTAATGGTAGCACAAGTGACTCTGGATCATTCGGTCTGGGTTCGAGTCCTAGTCCCGGAGCCAGATGGCGCTATGGTCAAGCGGCTAAGACGTCGCCCTCTCAAGGCGAAATCAAGGGTTCGATTCCCTTTAGCGCTACCACGAAGTTAACGCTGATACTTAGGTATCAGCGTTTTTTTGTATGCAAATTAAATTCCAAAATATAGACATAGAAACTCCCTTTGCATTTTTGCTTTTGAGAAAAGATTCATTTGACATTTGTTTTACCTCCCAATTTTAGAATATAATAGGAGTATAGAGCATTTTAGTTAACAAAACGTTATTTTTCATGTTAGAAAATTAACAGGATTTTGTTGTGTAATACAAAACAATACATTTTGGTAAGCACAAGAATATTAACCTTGATGGCTACTATGATGACATTAAGCATTTTTTACAGCATATGATTGATAAGGGCCTTTCAGACAATGAGAAGCAGCGAGGAGTATATTTTGCGGAAAGTCTTGAGGAGATATAGAGGATAATCAAGATTGGATAAATATAATACGATGTAAGCGTAAATTACTCCCCCGTATCACTGTGTTTTGCTTAAAAATGCTTTTATAGATAATTGTTTTGTGTTATTGATCTTTCGCCGTACCTTTTGCCTAAAGTATAAGCGATCGCGGATAAATTTATTACGACCGCAGTGCTGAAAGGCGAGAAATTTGGCTTCATGGCCTTGAGCTACATGAAATTCTTTCATGGTCTTATAAGGGGTTGTTGGTGCTTGTGTGTTGTCGGGAATTAACATAATATAGAGTCCTTTGATGAGATTTTTGTAAGTGCAAATCTCTATAAAAAGGTAGCTTGGAATTTTGTCATTTTGAGAAACTCCTAATCGGACAGTAACACTGTTTTTTGAGTGCTTTTGTTAATTTGATTTTTATGAAAGATAAGCAACATTTATGCTGTAATTTATCCTTTGCAGGTCGGGTTTTTTCGCAAAATACTGCGGCATCATCCTGAAAAGGTGAGCTGTTTTTTCGTGCCGCGAGCCTTTAACATTCCTGCTATTTGTCCTATACCTTAACAACCTTTGTATGCTATAATGATATATAGAAGAAGTGCGAAAAGTGAGGAGGTAAACCGAGATGGGCAGATTTGTGAATCCTAATAACAGCGCTTTTCAGAATGCGCTTAATGCTGAAATATATGTAGATAAGACAGGATTAATAGAAGCTACTAACAGATTTCTTGATACTCCACAGGCTTTTATTTGCAATAGCCGTCCACGTCGTTTCGGTAAATCTATGGCAGCGAATATGTTAGCGGCATATTATAGCAAGGGCTGCGATTCGCATGAGCTTTTTGCTGACCTAGCGATTGGAAAGAGTGCTGACTACGAAAAGTATCTTAATCAATTTGATGTCATTCATGTTGATGTGCAGTGGTGCCTAATGATGGCAAAAAGTGCAGAAGCAACAATCAACTTTATTTCTAAAAATATATTAAAAGAGTTAAGAGAGATATATGGTAATGTGCTAGCAGATGATGTAGAAATGGTTGCAGATGCTCTTGCAATTATTAGTGAAGCACTCGGAAATAAATTCGTGGTAATTATGTAAGTCTGCCCAAACTGTGCTGCAGCGGATAAAAGATAAGCGTTGTGCGGAGTCGCTCCAAGATTACGCAGGTGAAATTCTTTTAGTAGGCATTAACTACGACAAGAAGACGAAGGAGCATACTTGCAGCATCGAGAAGCTTGTGAAGTAAAGTTGGCTATGTATTGTATAAGCAGAGCGTTTAGAGGTGAGTAAATATTATGCTTAATCTCATTGAGGCGATCCTTTGCCTTGCATTTTTTTACTATTTTGCCGATGCATGGATGATAATTGCCGTGATTGCCTTAGGCTTATTGGCCGTATTGTTAACCAGATATAGTAAGAAGCTTCGAGAGGAGCAAGAGCAGCAAGCTCAACAGAAAGAGCCCTTTGTGAACTATGCAGACACTTGTCCTGATGATAACACTGATTATGGGCCTGAGGGTAGTGTTATCTGGGGTCCACGCACTATTGAAGAAAATATTTGTATTAATGGCAAGTGGTATATCAACGAAAACAGCGAAGAGTGGGAAGAAAATGAAGAATAGAACGGTTGACAGGTAGCTGGTATGCGGTGATAGTAAGTTTATGCTATATAGAAGAAGTGTGAAAAGTGAAGGAGGTAAACGCAGATGGGATTATTTGTAAATCCGGATAACAGAGCATTTCAGGATGCGATTAATGCTGAAATATATGTAGATAAGACAGGGTTGCTAGAAGTTACAAATAGATTTCTTGCTACTCCACAGAAATTTATTTGTAACAGCCGCCCACGTCGTTTTGGTAAATCAATGGCAGCGAATATGTTAGCAGCATATTATAGCAAGGGCTGCGATTCGCATGAGCTTTTTGCTGGCCTGGTGATTGAAAAGAATTCTGACTACGAAAAGTATTTGAATAAATTCGATGTCATTCATTTTGATGTGCAGTGGTGTTTTAAGGAAGCTGACAGTGCAGAAAAAACAGTCAGCTTTATTACGCAGACTATCTTAGCAGAATTGCGTGATATCTATGGGGCGGTTATTCCCGAATATGTTGATAAGGTCTCAGGAGCTTTGTCTTATATTAGCGCAGCAACTGGGAATAAATTTGTGATCATTATTGATGAATGGGATGTGCTTATCAGAGATGAGGCAGCAAATAAGGCCGTACAGGATGAATATATTGACTTTCTGCGTAATCTGTTCAAGGGTGTAGAGCCTACAAAATTTATTGCACTGGCCTATATTACAGGTATCTTGCCTATAAAGAAATATAAAACTCAGTCGGCATTGAATAATTTTGATGAATATACGATGATAGGCCCAGGTCTGATGGCACCGTGGATCGGTTTTACCGAAGGTGAGGTCAAGGTCTTATGCGAAAAATATCAAAAGGACTTTGCTGAGGTTAAACGGTGGTATGATGGTTATCAACTGGAAGATTATCATGTGTATAATCCGCGTGCTGTTGTTAGTCTTATGCTGCAAGGAACATTTCAGAGCTACTGGACGCAGACGGGAACGTATGAATCAATTCTGCCATTGATTAATATGGATTTTGATGGCTTGAGGTCTGCTATTATAGACATGTTAGCAGGTGACGCCGTGGTAGTTATACCGTACTTTTTCCAGAATGATATGGTAAGCTTTAGAGGCAAGGACGATGTATTGACGCTGCTCATACACTTAGGGTATCTTGGCTATAATCAGAAACGTAATCAGGCGTTTATACCTAATGAAGAAATCCGTTTTGAGTTTGCGATGGCGACGAAGGTAAATAAGTGGAGTGAGCTGATTAGCTTTCAGAAGGAGTCACGCGCTTTGCTGGAAGCTGTACTGGATGAGGACACAGAAGCAGTTGCTGAGATGATGGAAAATATTCATAATCAGTATACCTCTGTTATTCAGTATAACGATGAGAATTCTTTGAGCAGTGTGCTGACTATTGCTTTTTTAGGTACGATGGATTATTATTTCAAGCCAATCAGGGAGCTGCCGACTGGGAGAGGCTTTGCAGATTTTGTTTATCTTCCCAAGCCAGCTTATAGAGAGGACTATCCTGCGCTGGTGGTTGAGCTGAAGTGGAACAGGTGTGCTGAAACTGCGTTGCAGCAGATTAAAGAGAAGCGCTATGCTGAATCGCTGAGGGAGTATGCCGGAAATGTTCTTTTAGTAGGGATTAACTATGACAAGAAGACGAAGACACATAGCTGCAGCATAGAGCGGATTGTTAAAGATAAAATCTCTCGTGCGCAGATGCTTGCTGATGCAGACAGCAGCTTAGATGATTTTGCTGCTGATTATAAGAGGATGAAGGAAAAATAAGTAAAAATAAAAGGCTGACGCTGCGCATTTACGCAAGGCGTCAGCCTTTTTTACATCTCCAGTCTAAAATTTGCTAAAAACACGAGTTGGCGCTAAAATAATATTTAAGTAAGGTTGTGACAGCAGGGAGGTCGAAGCTATGCTGGAGGTAGATTATAAGAAAAACTGTACAGGCTGCAGTGCCTGCGCTAATATTTGTCCGCGAGGCTGCATCAGGATGACGGCGGACTGTGAGGGCTTTTTATATCCTGAGGTTAATGAGGAGCAGTGCATGGACTGCGGTTTATGCGAGAATGTTTGCCCTATGCTGCACAAGCCGAAGCAGCATGAGCTTGTTGCTGTGTATGGCGCTAAAAATAGGGATGATGCTGTCCGCTTCACAAGCTCCAGCGGCGGCATGTTCACGCTTTTGGCTGAAGAGGTCTTGAGGCAGGGCGGCGTGGTTGCAGGCGCGGCTTTAGATGAAAAGCTGGCGGTGCGCCATGTGCTTGTGGATAACGCTGCTGACCTGTTTAAGCTGCGCGGCTCGAAGTATGTGCAGAGTGAAATAGGCAATATTTATAGAGAGGTGCGCCAGCAGCTGCTTGCGGGGAAGAAGGTTTTGTTCAGCGGAACGCCCTGCCAGATTGCGGGCTTGAAGGGCTATCTGGTGAAGCCGTTTGCTAATCTTTTGACGGTGGATGTTGTCTGTCATGGTGTTCCTAGTCCTAAGGTTTATCGCAAGCATTTGGCTGAGCTGGGCGAGGAGGCTGGCGAGCCTGTTGTGCAGGTGCGCTTTCGTGATAAGGCGAAGGGCTGGAAGAGCGGCGAGACTTTGTTTTTGACAGAGCATCAGCGTTTTGGCGCGAGCAAGCGGCAGGAAACCTATATGCGTCTTTTCCTGAATAACGTCAGCATTCGTCCGTCCTGTGGCGAGTGCGCGTTTAATAATAAGCGTAGTCTGGCAGATATAACGATTGCAGATTATTGGGGGATTGATAAGCAGTTCCCGGAGTTTGATGATGATAAGGGCGTAACGCTGGTGATGGTTAACAGCAGCGCCGGGGCTGATTTGCTGGCGCTGGTTAAGGAGCAGGCGGAGCTTATTGTAACGGATTTTGCGAAAGGTGCAGAGTACAATCTGGCAGTAAGCAAGTCGCTGCCCTTGCATTCGCAGAGAGCCTTTTTCTTTGAGCAGCTTGATGCTTATACGCTGAAAGAGCTGGCAGATAGGTGCTTGGAGTGAGGGCATGTTTACTTTGTACTAACAAGGTAGTATGATTGTAATACGAGGAGGAGAAATTATGTTAGGAATATTGGAAATTTATATTGAACGCAAAACTTATAGACTTTCTATTTTGGTGTATCATACTAATAAAATTGGATTTGGCGAAGCTATTGGGAAAATTACTGATATAACAGATGTATCATGTCTGAAAAAGTCTGTTGAAGACGCAATGGCTTTAAGCTTATCAGAGTATAAGAGTGATAAAGAAAAATGCAATGCTTTTATATTTACAAAATATAAGACTTGGAATAAGTTTTTTGATGCACATTATGTTATTGGAATAACTTATGATGATGAAAAAATGTTATATAGAATTAGCATGCCTGAAAGAGATAAGAAAACTAAATCGTTTGGGAATACTGTGAGTGGATTTGAATTTAAAATAAGAAAAGAAGAATTCGATTCTACATTTGATGGTATAATTAAAACAATGCTAGATAATCTTGAAAAATATCAAAGCTGATTTTGATATCAAATGTGGCCTTAGCAGTAGCACGTAAAAGTGTACCGCAGGAGGTATTAGCAGTTCCCTTGCCGCGAGCGTAAGCTTTGGCAGATAACCTGCAATGATACGTGGCAACAAAAAAGCGCAGCTATTACAACAAGCTTGAAGCTTGCTAATAGCTGCGTTTTGTTATGCCCAAATGACAACCGCTTTGACAAATATATCATATAGACCTTCGCCTTACGCAATCTACGGTTTCCGATTTCTTCAGCCACACAGAAGACAGGTCTGAGCCTTCGGGAGCGACCCTAAGCTTCCTGCCCCTTTTTCCTGCCGCGGGAATGGCTACCCACAAATTTCACCCGTCTTTCAGATAGTTGCATTTTTATGGTATGCATAACCAGGTATTGAGCTACTTTTTCCTCAGAATTCTGTTATACACGGATTTCTCCGCTTCACTACCAACAGCTTGGTTCGGAGTTTCCGCTAAGTTCGCTACAGCATCCCTGCTGCAGGTTTCACGGATTTTTCTAGCCTTTCGAGCTAGCGTCTATTGTCGCTGCCAGAATCCTTCGAGCTTTAATCGGCACCAAGATCCGCACATACCGTTCTGTGTTGCCTTTTTGGCTTCTCCATCAGTCCTCACGGAGCGACAGAAACCTCACTGCCACAGTATCCCGCAGGCAGCCTGGTCACAGCTTCCGGTATTCTCGGAGGGATTGACAATCCTTTAGTGCACCGAGTTATACGATATATTTGTCAAAACAGTTCTCAAGGAGCGTATCGGTGTTCAACCGATGAATAAAGTATAGCATATCTGTGCGAGTTAATCGTGGAAAAAAAGTTGCGCGTTGCGGAAAATGCGCAACTTCTTAAAAATTTTCTCCTATAACTACCCTAAAATAAGCTTTGGGGTGGGCGGGAAAAGATAGACCATTACACTTTTTGATGCTATACTTGCGATAGTGAAAGACTGGCAAAACCATTATAAGGGAGGTCTGGATTATGAGGTTCTTAGCAAAGATAAAAGAAAAACAAATGCAAAAAAGATTGGTTGGCGCATTGTTTGGACTGCTTTGTGCAGGTATGCTGGTGATGCCGAGCGCATGGGCTGGTTCGTGGCCGCCTTATTTCTATGGCACTGATGGCAATACTAAGCAATTAACTGGTGCTAAGGTTTCGCTTGATACAGGTAGTTATTTGGGGATTTTCGGTGGCTATAATGACGACAAGCCTGGTCAGCGTGTTTACAAAAATCAAATTACCCTTACCGGTAACACAAATGCTTATTATGCATCTGGCGGTTCTTCCGAATATGGTGATGCTACCGAAAACACTGTAAGCATTACTAATATGGATAAATTTGGCAGAGCGATTTATGGCGGTTCTTCCATAAATGGTGATGCTGTCAAAAACACTGTAAGCATTACTAATATGTATAATTTTGGCGGAGAAGTTTTTGGCGGTTCTTCCCGATATGGTGATGCTGCCAAAAACACTGTAAGCATTACTAATATGGATAATTTTAGCGGAGAAGTTTATGGTGTAGCGATTTATGGCGGTTATTCCGAATATGGTGATGCTGCCGAAAACACTGTAAGCATTAGCGGTGGTAGTAAAGTTAACTGCTTTGTTTATGGAGGCAATGCTTATAAAGAGAGCGTAAATAATACTGTAAATATTAAAGATAGCACTATTAAAGGCAAGGTTTATGGCGGTTGGGCTTATGATGGCTTAAGTGAAAAGAACATTGTCAACATTAGTGCTAGTAAAATCGTAGACGATGTATATGGCGGGTATACTGAAAACCATTTAGATGTTGATACCATTACCATCGACAATAAC
>OIZX01000412.1_pt1 | contig 30026 bp, 28 predicted proteins | sample 1588621 | NCBI WGS metagenome assembly OIZX01 (sample SAMN03283276) | human gut metagenome | biome: human-associated habitat; material: feces | host: Homo sapiens | place: Peru | collected 2012 | reverse complement strand
TGATGCTCAGACCATTATGTGTAGGATATACACCCAGGATGTACTGGGAAATATTTACAAAAGTCCATGCAGCAGTACCTGTCAGCCAACTGTTCTTGGCTTCACCATGATATTTGGCATCACGTCCTGCTACCATCTGTGAATATACATAAGGCTCAGTTCTGTGGATCTCACTGATATCTTCTACATAAGCAGGACAGGTTTTCTGATATACCTCAAAAGCTCTGTTTCCGCGGCCAATTACAGTCTCAGCGATAGAAATCCATGGATTGTTGTGGCAGAAGATACCTGCGTTTTCCTTATATCCTGCGGGATATGTGGAAATTTCGCCGTATTCGATATGATAGGTTGTGAACGCGGGGTTGTTAAGAACAAGACCGTGGTCGGAATTGAGATATTTTGAAACACTGTCGAGGGTCTTGATGTCATCGCCTGTTTCCTTGCCGAGACCTGCGAGAACACAGAAGCCCTGCGGCTCGATGAAGATCTTGCCCTCTTCGCATTCCTTAGAGCCAACCTTGTGACCGTAGTGGTCGTAAGCGCGGAGGAACCATTCGCCGTCGAAGCCGTACTGCATGGTGAGTTCCTTCATCTTTGCGATTTCCGCGTCAGCTCTCTGCGCTTCGGCTTCGTCGCCCATAAGACGGCACATTGCAGCGTATTCGGGAGCGATAAAGCAGAACATACCCGCGATCATTACGGATTCCGCAACCTGGCTGTAGAAAGGCGGTTCGGAGAACATTTCCTTGTTGTTGTAGGTCTGGAAAGACTCGCCGGGCTTGTCAGAGAAGCAGGAGAGATTAAGGCAGTCGTTCCAGTCTGCACGTCCGCTGAGCGGAAGCCCGTGAGGTCCGACTTTCTTTACAACGTGGTTGAACGCTCTCTTCATGTGGTCAAGCATTGTGTCAGCAAGCTCTTCCTTATTTTCATAAGGAACTTTCTCACTAAGAATAGAAAGGTCGCCTGTTTCCTTTAAATATGCCGCAACCGCAAGGATCATCCAGAGCGGGTCATCGTTGAAGTTCGAGCCAAGCTCGTGGTTGCCCATTTTGGTGAGCGGCTGATACTGGTGATATGCGCCGCCGTCCTCAAGCATTGTAGCTGCGAGGTCGATAAGACGTTCTCTTGCGCGGGCAGGGATCTGATGAACGAAACCGAGGAGATCCTAGTTACTGTCGCGGAAGCCCATGCCTCTGCCGATACCGCTTTCAAAGTAAGAAGCGGAGCGGGACATATTAAAGGTAACCATGCATTGATACTGATTCCAGATGTTTACCATGCGGTTTACCTTTTCGTCGGGAGAATCAACGTGATACTGACCGAGAAGGCTGTTCCAGTGCGCCTTAAGTTCAGCGAAAAGCTGATCCGCCTTTTCGGAGGTGTTGCACTTCTCGATCATCTCGTGAGCGCGCTTCTTGTTGATTATATTTTTCTTGGAATTTGCGGTAGTGATGAGCTTATCCTCGGGAGTGAGGTCGGGCGCGAACTTTTCGTCAACAGGGTTTTCAACATAACCGAGTACGAAAACGAAATCCTTGCTTTCGCCCGCTTCAAGGTCGATCTCAATATAATGGGAAGCAACAGGCGACCAGCCGTCAGCAACGGAGTTCGAGGGAGTTCCCTGCATAACCGTCTTGGGCTCGCCGAAGCCGTTATACAGACCGAGGAAGCTCTCGCGGTCGGTATCAAAGCCGTTGATCTTCGCGTTTACGGAATAGAAAGCGAAATGGTCGCGGCGTTCCTTATATTCGGTCTTATGATAAATTGTGCTGCCTTCGATCTCAACTTCGCCCGTGTTGAAGTTTCTCTGGAAGTTTGTGGAGTCGTCGTTTGCGTCCCAGAGGCACCATTCGAGGAAGCTGAACAGCTTTATTTTCTTAAATCCATTTGTCTTGTTGGTTATTGTAACCTTCTGAACCTCGCCGTTAAAATCCTGGGGAACAAAGAATGTCACCTTAGCCTCAACGCCCTTGGATTCGCCCTTTATAATGGTGTAGCCCATACCGTGACGGCATTCGTAGCTGTCAAGTTCGGTCTTTACGGGTGACCAGCCGGGGTTCCACACATGACCGCCGTCATTGATATAGAAATAACGTCCACCCATGTCCACGGGAACATTGTTGTAGCGATAGCGGGTAATGCGGCGAAGTCTTGCGTCCTTGTAGAAGCTGTAGCCGCCTGCCGTGTTGGAAATCAGAGAGAAGAAGCCCTGAGTTCCGAGGTAGTTGATCCACGGATAGGGGGTGCGGGGAGAAGTAATGACGTATTCCTTATTTGCGTCATCAAAATAGCCAAATTTCATATTGATACCTGTCCTTCCTTATTTTAGAAATCAGTAAAAGGCGCGCAGATTCCTCGGCTGCGCACGCTACCGGGTAATCTAAAGCGCTTGCTTTTCACAACCGGTATAACATATCCATTATATAACATTTAGCCGAAAATATCAATAGATGAAAACGTTACCATAAAATTTTACAAATACAACAAAATAAACGCCGATATTTTGTGCATGATAACGTCTGATTGATGTTGAAAGGTGGGGGATATGGAATAAATTTAGCGAGCGAACTGAATTGCAAAGCAATTCTCCTGCTAACCTTACGTTTCAGAGCTGCGTTTTCGCACTTACGCGGCGCGCCTCATTCGATAAAGTCGAATGAGGCCGGCGGCGGCAAAGCCGCCGCCCAATGCCGTTCCGCCTTTATAGAGCGGAACGGCGCGCCGCGCAATATTAGCGAGTTTTAACATAGTGCGCCAATAAATTTGCAGCCGATTTGCAGGAGTGTGAGCTGCGGCGTTTTGCATAAAGCGACATATTACCGGCATTGAGAAAGCCGCCTTTATTGCGCCGCCATAAATCCTCTCATCTCTCTGCACACCGCTACAAAAATCAACACGAAAATAGTAAAAACGGGCTTCCAAATCGGAAGCCCGTTCATTTCTGTTATTATCTTAACTTTGAAGTCTCGATTCTGTTGAGTGCGCGCTTTAGCTTGTACTCCGCAACCATAAGTTCCTGATCCGAACCCGGAGAAGCGAGCTTATGCTCTGCGGTTTCTTTCGCGCGTTCGGCACGCTCAATGTCGATCTCGTCAGCCCATTCGCAGCTCTGCGCAAGAATTACGGTCTTATCCTTGCCGACCTTGACAACGCCCGACGCGATCGCTCCGTAACGGAATTTTCCGTCAAGCCGCACCTTGAATTTCCCGATAGGAAGCGCCGCAACGTAAGGCTCGTGGTGCGCGAGAATGCCCTTATCTCCCACGGTCGTGCGAACAACAAGGTTATCCGTTTCACCGTCGAAAAAAACGCCGTCGGGAGTGATTATCTGCAATTTAAAGGGAGTCATTTATCGGCTCCTTTCTCAGGATTGCAGCTGTTTTGCTTTTTCAACAGCCTCGTCGATAGTGCCGACAAATAAGAATGCCGATTCGGGAAGGTCGTCGTGCTTGCCCTCGATAATTTCCTTAAAGCCACGGATAGTTTCCTTTAACGGAACATACTTACCCTGCATACCGTTGAACTGTTCGGCAACGGTAAACGGCTGTGAAAGGAATCTCTGAATCTTTCTTGCACGCGCAACCGTCAGCTTGTCGTCATCGTCAAGCTCGTCCATACCGAGAATTGCAATAATATCCTGAAGTTCATTATAGCGCTGAAGCGTTGACTGGACCGCGCGCGCAACATCGTAATGCTCCTGTCCGACGATTTCGGGGGTAAGTATTCTCGAAGAGCTGTCGAGCGGGTCAACCGCAGGATAAATACCCATTGAAGCGATATTTCTCGAAAGAACCGTCTTTGCGTCAAGGTGTGCGAACGTCGTCGCAGGCGCAGGGTCGGTAAGGTCGTCGGCAGGTACATAAACCGCCTGAACCGACGTGATAGAACCTTTCGAGGTAGAAGTGATACGTTCCTGAAGCGCGCCCATTTCGGTAGCCAGCGTAGGCTGATAACCAACGGCGCTCGGCATACGTCCGAGCAGCGCCGAAACCTCGGAGCCCGCCTGAGTGAAACGGAAAATATTGTCGATAAAGAGAAGTACGTCCTGTCCCTCGTGGTCGCGGAAATATTCCGCCATGGTCAGACCGGTCAGACCAACACGCATACGTGCTCCAGGAGGCTCGTTCATCTGGCCGTATACAAGAGCAGTCTTGTTGATAACGCCAGACTCTTTCATTTCGCCCCACAGGTCGTTGCCTTCACGAGTACGTTCGCCAACGCCTGCGAATACGGAATAGCCGCCGTGTGCAGTTGCAATGTTATGGATCAGCTCCATAATAATAACGGTTTTACCTACGCCAGCACCGCCGAACAGACCGATTTTACCGCCCATTGCATACGGAGCGATAAGGTCAACGACTTTAATGCCGGTTTCCAAAATTTTAGTAGCTGTAGCCTGTTGGTCAAAGCTCGGTGCCGGTCTATGAATAGGCCAGTGATCAGCTGCTTCAACCGGAGTGTCATCATGGTCTACAGTTTCACCTAAAACGTTGAAGATACGGCCCAGTACGCCAGGACCAACCGGAACGCTGATAGGAGCGCCAGTATCAACAACTTCCATGCCACGAACCAGACCGTCGGTGGAGCTCATAGCAACAGCGCGGACAATGTTATTGCCGATGTGCTGCATAACTTCTGCGGTCAGGTGGATTTTTACTTTACCCTCATCGGTGGTGCCATCAATGTGCAGTGCGTTGAGGATAGCAGGCATGCTTTTAGGAGGAAACTCTACGTCGATAACAGGGCCTACAACTTGTACGATTCTACCTGTATTCAAGGTTTTAGCCTCCCTACGAAATATCTAATTAGTTTTGTGCCTGTTTCAGAGCTTCTACGCCGCCAACGATTTCGTTCAGCTCGCGGGTAATGGAAGCCTGACGTGCCTTGTTATAGGACAGCTCCAGGTTTTGTACCAGCTTGCCTGCGTTATCGGTAGCAGAGCTCATAGCAGTCATACGAGAGCCCAACTCACTGGCAGCAGATTGTACCAGTGCAGCGTAAACTACGGTTTCCAGATACTTAGGTGCAAGTACCTGCAGAGTTTCATCTTCATCAGGCTCGAAAATAAAGCTTGCGCTAGCTTTGCCCTTTTCCTTTGCAGGAGGCTCTACCGGCAGAATCTTGTCGCTGGTAGGAACCTGGGACAGAGCAGTTTTGAAAAGTGTAAACACAATATGCAGCTCGTCGAAATGCTCGTCAGCAAATTGTTTAATTGCATCCTGAGCAATTTCTACTGCATTTGCGTAAGTCGGTCTGTCGGAGTAGCCGAAGTGGCTGCTCAGCACTTTATAGCCGCGGCGTTGGAAGAAATCCCTAGCCTTACGGCCGCTGGTGATAATGACTACGTCATGCTCACATTCAGAAATCTCCGCAACAGCTTTTTTCAAAGCGTTGGAACTATAAGCGCCTGCCAGACCTTTATCAGAGGCGAGCACCAGATAACCAACTTTTTTAACATCACGATGTTGAAGCAGCGGGTGTTTTTTGGCACTTAAGCCTGCAAGGATGCTCGGATCGCTCACAACGCTGGATAACACTTCTTTAATCTTGATGGCATACGGACGGCTTGCTGCAGCTTTTTCCTGCGCTCTTCTGAGGCGGGCAGCAGCAACCATTTTCATAGCCTTCGTGATTTTGCCAATGTTACCTACGCTTTTCATGTGGCGATGAATCTCGCGTGCAGTAGCCATTAGTTAATCACCTACCTTCACTAACAAAGGTATCCTTGAACTCGGCGATAGCTTTCTTCAGAGCTTCTTCGTTCTCATCGGTGATTTTCTTGGTTTTGATGATGTCTGCACCAACTTCCGGATGGTTAGCTTCCATGAAGTCCAGGAATTCTTTTTCGCAGCGAGTTACTTCTTTAACTGCTACGTCATCCAGATAGCCTTTAGTACCAAGGTAAATAGCCATAACCTGTTTTTCAACAGACAGCGGGCTGTATTGGCCTTGTTTCAGGACCTCGGTCAGACGTTGACCACGGTCCAGCTGAGCTTTGGTAGCTTTATCCAGGTCAGAAGCAAACTGAGCAAATGCTGCCAGTTCGCGGAACTGTGCCAGATCCAGACGTAAGGTACCTGCAACTTGTTTCATAGCTTTGATCTGAGCAGCACCACCTACACGGGATACAGACAGACCGGAGTTGATAGCCGGACGGATACCAGAGTAGAACAGCTCGGATTCAAGGAAGATCTGACCGTCGGTAATGGAAATTACGTTGGTCGGAATGAAACCGCCTACGTCGCCTGCCAGGGTTTCGATGATCGGCAGCGCGGTGATGGAACCGCCCTTCAGTTCATCGTTCAGCTTAGCAGCACGTTCGAGCAGACGAGAGTGCAAATAGAATACGTCGCCAGGGTATGCTTCACGTCCTGGAGGACGGCGCAGCAGCAGGGACATTGCACGGTATGCAACAGCGTGTTTAGACAGGTCGTCGTATACGCACAGAACGTCTTTGCCCTGATCCATGAAGTATTCAGCCATGGTTACGCCAGCGTACGGAGCCAGGTATTGCAGCGGAGCGGAGTCAGCAGCAGTAGCAGCAACGATGATGGTGTATTCCATAGCGCCGTGTTGTTCAAGAGTACGAACAATACGAGCAATGTTAGAAGCCTTTTGGCCGATAGCTACATAAATGCAGATAACGCCCAGGCCTTTTTGGTTGATAATGGTGTCGATTGCAACTGCAGTCTTACCGGTACCACGGTCGCCGATGATAAGTTCGCGCTGACCACGTCCGATAGGAACAAGTGCGTCGATACATTTAATACCAGTTTGCAGCGGGGTATCAACGGATTTACGATCTGCGATACCATGTGCAGGAGATTCAACCGGACGACGAGCAGCAGCAGCGATTTCGCCTTTGCCGTCGATCGGGTCACCGATAGCGCTAACTACACGGCCCAGCAGGTTTTCACCAACAGGAACCTCCATGATGCGGCCGGTACGACGAACTACGTCGCCTTCTTTAATCTTGGTCTCGCCGCCCATCAGTACGATACCAACGCTGTCCGGGTTCAGGTTCAGAACCATGCCGGATACGTTGTGAGGCAGTTCAACTAATTCGCCAGCCATAGCGTTTTTCATACCGATAACGGTTGCGATGCCGTCACCGATTTTTTCTACGATACCAACTTCTTCCAGATCAGCATCCACATTGTAATTCTCCAGCTTGTTGCTGAGAGCATCACCCAGGGCTTCCGGTTTGGTGTACTCGTGAACGTCGATGCCGTTCAGAGCAACTTCCATTTTCTTCAGCTTGCGCAGTGCGGAAGCGTCGAATACCTTATCGCCAACTTGTACGATGATGCCGCCGAGGATAGACGGGTCAACTTTCTTGTTTAAGAAAATCTCACGGCCCAGTTTCTCGGTCAGGATTACAGAAATGGATTGATACTCGTCAGCCGACAATTTCTTGGCGGTAGTAACGTTTACGTCTAACAGCTCTTTAATGGAGCCCAGATCGATTTTGAAGTCGGACAATTGTTGCTTAATTAAAGCAATATTTTCTTCTGTCTTCATATTGTACCAATCACCTCCGAATACCGGGTTTCTGCCTGCTGTTTCGCATTTTCAGCGGCATAAGTCCGGCCTAATAGGGAAAGCAGCAAAATTATTTCATGATAGAATCAACGATTTTGCTAGCCATTTTTTTGTCTTCTTCAGAACCTAACTTTTGTTCTACGATCTTGCTAGCAGCAATCATGGACAGGTTGATAACTTGGGCACGAACTTCGTCCATAGCTTTCTTTTGTTCCAGTGCGATTGCTTCTTTAGCGGTTGCAATAACCTGATCTTGTTCAGCTTTAGTGTCAGCCATGATTTTGTCATGAGCAGCCTGAGCAGTTTTGCGGGCAGCGTCAACAATAGCTTGAGCTTCTTGTTTAGCTTCAGCCAGCTTTGCAGCATATTCAGCTTTAACTGCTTCAGCGTCAGTTTTAGCCTTTTCTGCAGCTTCCAGATCGCTTGCAATTTTGTTCTTACGCTCTTCCATAATGTTGCATACGGGTTTGTAAGCGAATTTTGCAAGAACGAAAACTAAAACCAAAAAGTTCAGGATCTGCGCGATAAGTGTTGCATTGAAGTTAACCAATTATAGCACGCTCCTTTTTGTAATATCTTGCAAAATTAAATTATTTAATGAACGGGTTAGCGAATACCAGAACGATAGCGATTACATAGCACAGAATAGGCATGGATTCGATCAAGCCTACGCAAACCAGCATGTTGGTAAAGATTTTACCAGCTTCTTCCGGTTGACGAGCCATGGATTCAATAGATTTGCCGCACATGTTGCCGTTACCGATACCAGCGCCAGCAGCAGCACCCAAGCAAACAAGGCCTGCACCAATTACAGATGCAGCAGTAATGATTGCATTTTCAGACATTTGTTTCATCCTTTCGAAATTGTGATTTTAAATTTTTTTGCTAAAAAGCTTAGTGTTCGTCGTGGCTAGCAAATGCCAGTGCATAGCTGCCCAAAGACAAAATGGTAAAGATAAAAGCCTGAACGAAGCCAATGAACAGGGAGAACATTACCCACAGTTCAGGAACAACCCACGGAGCCAGCTGATACAGTACGATCAGCAGGATTTCGCCTGCCAGGATGTTACCAAAGAGACGAAGAGCCATGGTCAGCGGTTTAGTCACTGCATCCAAAAGATGCAACGGCAGGAATGCCGGACTAGGGCTGATGAAATGTTTAAAGTGGCCGATACCTTGTTTCGCCACACCAACGCAATACGCGCTAAACGCAATTAGCAAAGAAAGCGCAAAGCAGGTATTAATGTCATTGGTAGGTGAAGTCCAGTGAACGCCAATCTGCGGAAGCAAAATGCCCAGTTCGTTTGCTACCAGGATAAACATGAACAGGGTAACAATGAACGGTGCCATAAATTTACGGCCTTTGGATCCCAGGTTGTCTTCCATCAGACCATTTAAGAAATCAAGAATGATTTCCATTGCATTCTGCAGTCCGGAAGGAACCATTTTCGGGTTCTTACAAACCAGAAGGAACAGTACGAAGACAATTGCCATGGTTACCCAGGTCATGTACATGGTTTGCATGTTGACCTCACCTAAAAAGGTAGATTGGGTAAGGTAATGGATAATCTCTCCGGATTTTTCTGCGCCTTCAGCTGCTGCATTTCCCATTTTTACACACTCCTTTCTTCACGCCCTCTCATTTTGATGTTGGTACGCGATAAATAATAGATTTAAGATAAAGAATATATGTATCAGAAGAAACCCGCCAAATGCGCCATGCACAGCAAGCTTCATCTTTAACATCGTGATAATAAACGTGGCCGCGGCTGCCAGACGAGCCCAGCGGAAACGCTTCATGATTTTTAGTCCCTGCTTCGGCACCTCCACATAGGGAAGGGATTTCTTAATACCTAAAAACAGAATGGACAAATCTATCGTGCCTGCCAGCACACCGCAAAGCACGCCGTGGGCAAAGGCACTGCGCTGCCATAACCAAAGTGGCACAGCTATCAGCAGTGCACACATACAGATGCGTGCTACGAAAGCGTTAGCGCCGTTTTTCGCTATGGGCGTCAAATCGAAGTTACTTTTCATCCTTTTTGTGTTCAGTGTCCCGTGAAAGGACGCTCCTCTGAATCAGATTATAGTAGGTCATAACAAGTGAAACTATCGCCAGACCGATACAGATGCCGCGCATCGTATGGTCGCCTGTCTCAAAATGACGGTCGAGCCAGTCGCCGCCAAAATAGGCCAGCAGAAAATCAATAACTGCCATAAACGCCAGAGAGGATACAGTAGCCAAAGCTTCAAGCATCCGCATATGTTCCTTATCAGGTGCCTTGTTAGTCATGATTTCTCACCGTAGCTCTAATTCACAAATTCAACAAATTTACTCTTTTAATTTTAATATTTTTCACAGTTTTTGTCTATGCCTTAGACGCAAATTCCGGTAAATTTTCTACGTCAAAGCCATTTTTTCTTAAAATAGCATGGATAATGCGCTCACAGGCCTTGCCGTCACCATAAGGATTAGCAGCCTCCGCCATCGAGCGGTAATGATCTGCATCATCTAAGAGCAGATTTGTTTCGCGCAAAACATCGTCATAAGCAGTACCGACGAGCTTAACCGTGCCGGCTTCAACCGCCTCCGGACGCTCGGTCGTATCACGCAGGACGAGTACCGGCTTGCCTAAAGCAGGAGCCTCCTCCTGAATGCCGCCGCTGTCGGTCAGCACAATATCCACCTTCGCCATCAGATTGGCAAACGGCTCGTATTCCATAGGCTCAATCAGGTGTACTCTGTCGAGATGGCCAAGCTCCTGCTTAACAATCTCGCGCACCTTCGGATTTTTATGTACAGGGAAGATTGCTTCCACATCTGCATGAGTTTCCAGCACGCTCTTCAGCGCACGATAAACATGACGCATAGGCTCGCCCAAATTCTCGCGACGATGCGTTGTCATGAGAATCAGACGATGGCCGCTGGCAAAAACCTTGTTGAACTCTTCGTCCTCAAAGCGGTAATCGTTCTTCACAGTGGTCTGCAAAGCGTCGATAACAGTGTTGCCTGTCACAAGGATATGCGCAGGCTCAACATTCTCCTTCAGCAGGTTGCCCTTGCTGGTAGATGTCGGCGCAAAATGCATATCTGCGATTGCACCGGTCAGCTTGCGGTTCATTTCCTCCGGATATGGAGAATATTTATTGCCGGTACGCAGACCAGCCTCCACATGGCCTACAGGAATCTGTGCATAGAAGGCTGCCAGAGCGCCAGCAAAGGTCGTCGTGGTGTCACCATGTACAAGCACCATATCAGGCTTAGCCTCTTCCATAACAGGCTTCAGGCCCATCAGCGCACGCGTAGTCACATCGTACAGCGTCTGGCCGGAGGTCATAATGTTCAAATCATAATCAGGCTTGATGCCGAACAGGTCGAGCACCTGGTCCAGCATTTCGCGATGCTGTGCAGTAACAGCAACAATCGGCTGGATATATTCAGGATACTTGCGCATCGCCAGCACCAAAGGACACATTTTAATAGCTTCCGGACGAGTTCCGAAAACAGTCATTAATTTTATCTTCTCCACGGTTCTTCCTCCCCCTTATCTGTCGTTCAGAATACCGATTTTTTTAGCACCAACAGCAACAGCTGTAATAATCACGGCAATAATCAGCGCTGCATAGAAGCCGTCGAACTCAGCCCACAGCACCGCAGCAATACCCAAAATAGCAGTAATGCCATACATCAGCAGTACAGCCTGCTTCTGGTTCATGCCCATCGCCAGCAGACGGTGATGCAAATGGCCTTTGTCCGGCTGGAAAATCGGACGGCCATTGCTGTAGCGGCGCATAATAGCAAACGCCGTATCCATAATCGGCAGGCCAAGTGCAATCGCCGGCACAATCAAGGCTACTGTAGCAGCCGTCTTCACGGCACCGTAAACAGAAATTGCCGCTAATGTATAACCAATAAACATACTGCCCGTATCGCCCATGAAAATGGACGCAGGGTTGAAGTTGTAACGCAGAAAGCCGATAATGCCGCCGGCCAGCGCCGCCGTCATCACCGCAATATGATAATAGCCCATCTGTACGGCCACCAGAATAACCGTAACCGAAGCGATGGCGCTTACGCCTGCCGCCAGACCGTCCAGGCCGTCAATCAGGTTTACAACGTTCGTAAAGCTGATAACCCAGAACACTGTCAGGATAGCAGACAATATCCATTCATTCAGATAGAAATAGCCGCCAAAGGGGTTGTTGAGCCATTCAATACGGATATCGAAGGCCACCAGCACGCAGGCAGCAAAAATCTGCCCCAGCAGCTTCACCTTCGCTGGCAGCTGATACTTGTCATCCAGTACGCCCACGATGACAATAACGCTACCGCCCACAAGGATACCGACAATATCCTTCGTCAGCTCCAGACTCGCAACTGCGGCAATCATAAAGGCAATATAAATAGCCAGACCACCAAGGCGCGGCATTATCTTTTTATGCACCTTGCGGTTATCGGGCTTATCAATCGCACCGATTATAAAGGCTAATTTTTTGATATAGGGGGTCAGAATGTAGCTTACCAATGCGGCAAGCAGAAAAGGGAAACCGTAAGCACTTAACATTTATTTTTTCTCCACTCAAAGTAAACACGAAAACCAAAACAGCGAATTTCTCGCTTGTCCTTATATAGTATAACATTTTTGACACTTACGTCAATTACTTTTGTTACAAAAAACTGCTTAAGCGCTCATTTTTCTGCAAAACCACAGTCCTTATGCCTGTTTATTATAACATTTATTCTTCTATTCTGATATAGAAATGGAGCATATAAGTTATGCTTAAGAGTTTTTGGAGCAAAAAAGCGTCCTGCCATATTCTCAAAACAGCAGGACGCTTAATTTTATGCTCTATTAATAGTTTTCAGCGTGTACTTCAAAATAGCTTTGCGGATGAGCGCAAACGGGGCACACCTTCGGTGCAGAGGTGCCTACTACGATATGACCGCAGTTGCGGCATTCCCAAACCTTGACCTCGCTCTTTTCGAAAACTGTAGCAGTTTCCACATTTTTCAGCAGAGCTCTGTAACGCTCCTCATGATGCTTTTCGATTTCGCCAACCATGCGGAACTTAGCAGCCAGCTCTGTAAAGCCTTCAGCCTCAGCAGTTTTAGCAAAGCCGTCATACATGTCAGTCCATTCATAGTTTTCGCCGTCAGCAGCAGCAGCAAGGTTTTGTGCAGTATTGCCAATGCCCTCCAGCTCCTTAAACCACATTTTTGCGTGCTCTTTTTCGTTATCAGCAGTTTTTTGGAACAGAGCGCTGATTTGCTCGTAGCCTTCTTTTTTTGCTACGCTTGCAAAATAAGTATATTTGTTACGTGCCTGAGATTCACCTGCGAATGCAGCTTCCAGATTTTTTTCAGTTTGTGTACCAGCATATTTGTTTGCCATGTTATTGCCTCCTTTATCCAGCCCGGCAGCTTATGCCAGAGCCTACAACAACCATATAATGCGGCAAAAGGCCGCATGACCTTAATTTAATTGTACTCCTTTATTTCGCAAGAGTCAAGGATAATGATTATTTATTACGTTTTTATTGCGATTTTTTTGTGAATTATAAATGAAGGAATGACGATTTTTCATCAGTTATAACTGATAGAATTCTACTTTTCGACATTTTTATCAGTTATATCTGATAAAATCTCTATTTTCGCCTTGAATTTCAGATATGAGTGATATATTATATACATAGCGAGGTGATTTTTATGATTACAAGAGAAGCTTACATGAAAAAAATCCGTCCCTTTATCAATAGTGATTTAGTAAAAGTTTTGACAGGCATCCGTCGCTGCGGTAAATCTGTCATGTTAGAGCTTATAAAACAAGAGCTGCTTCAACAAGGAGCCACTGAAAAGCAATTTATATCCTTTAATTTTGAAAATATGAGCTTTGCACATCTTTGCAACGCAAAAGCACTCCATGATGAAATCATCAGTAACAGCAAAAATATTAACGGCAAAATCTATCTATTCTTCGATGAAATACAAGAAGTACAGGACTGGGAAAAGTGTATCAATTCACTGCGGGTAGAGCTAGACTGTGATATTTATATCACCGGTTCTAACGCCAAGCTCCTCTCCGGCGAATTAGCAACATATTTAGCAGGACGTTATGTAGAGTTTATTATCTATCCGTTTTCTTTCGCTGAATTCAGCGAACTGTATAAAACTGTCTTTCCTAATACAAGTGCACATGACTGCTTCAAAAAATACCTTCATTTCGGCGGCATGCCTTATCTGGCAGCATTGCAATATGACGAAGAAGCCTGCAAGCAATATTTGCAGGATGTTTATACCTCAGTTGAATTAAAGGATATTGCAAAGCGTAACACCATCCGTGATGTCGATATGCTTGACCGTATCCTTACCTATGTCACCGCCAACATTGGCACCATTTTTTCAGCTAACGTCATTGCCAAATACCTGAAAAGCGAAGGTAGGAGCATGGCTATAGAAACCATCATCAATTATGTTAAGGCCTGCACTGATGCCTTTTTGTTTTATCAGGTTAAACGTCAGGATGTACAAGGGAAAAAGCTTCTTGCTATCAACGAAAAATATTATGTTGCTGACCATGGCATTCGTGAAGCAGTTTTTGGCGGCAATATGAAGGATATCAATCTAATTTTAGAAAACATTGTTTATCTTGAGCTTTTGCGCCGCGGCTACAAAGTTTCTGTCGGCAAGATTGATAACAAGGAAATAGATTTCGTCTGCGAAAAGCAGGAGCAGAAGCTTTATATTCAGGTAACCTACCTGCTTGCAGCCGAAGAAACAATTCAACGAGAATTTGGTGTCTACAGCTCCATTACAGATAACTATCCTAAATATGTACTGTCACTCGATGAATTTGATATGAGCCGCGATGGAATTATCCATAAAAATATACGGGATTTCCTGCTCGACAATGACATATAGCAATCAACGCCCGGCCTCTACCTTTCCATAGAAGCCGGGCGTTTTTACGCTCGCCATATTATTTTTTCAAGACATAGAATGGGTCAATCGTCTGACCGTCGGCCACCACCTCATAATGCAGGTGCGGCCCTGTGCTGTAGCCTGTGCTGCCCACAAAGCCGATAATCTCGCCCTTGATAACCGTCTGTCCTGCTGCAACAGCAATGCCGCTCATGTGGCCGTAGGCCGTCTCATAGCCGTTGCCATGGGCGATGCGCACATAACGTCCATAGCCGCCATTGGGGCCTGCCTGCTCAACTGTACCTGCCGCCGTAGCATATACCGGCGTACCAAAGTCAACAGCAATGTCTATGCCGGGATGCCAGTCATAGCCGCCCTCAATCGGGCCTGTGCGTACACCATAGCTGCTGCTGATGACGCCGCCGTCTGTCGGCCACTTATCAGGAAAGGTCGCAGCAGCGCCGCTTTTGCCCTCCACCTCGCCTAAAAGCTCGCTGACCGATTTTTTAGTAGCGTCGAGCATCTGCTTAATGTTCACGTTCTGCGCACGCAGCACCGCCATCGTGCCCTTGACGTCCAGCTTGCCCTGTCCGCCCTTGCCCGTATAGGACGTATTCGCAGACGTATCCTTCGCCGTCGTCGAGTCCACCATGCTCGTGCCCTCGCCCAGCTTGCTGCTGTCCACATCGCGGATAATCGCGCGACGCAGCTTTTTCTCCAGATTAGAAATCTCTGCCATGTCGCGCAGCATTCTTTCGTTATCATTCACAAGCTGCTGCAGCTTCGTCTGCTGCTCCTGCTTATTCTGCTTATATGCTGCAAAATCTGCCGCCTCGCTGCGGTAATCCGCCAGCTGATAATAGAAGTAGCCTGCGCAGCTCACAGCGCCTGCTAGCAGCAAAACGCCTATAGCCGCACCAGCCTTGAGCTTTGCATAGGAGAACTCTATGTGTCTGCCATTCGGCAGAGTAAGCTCACATTTTTTCTCATTCTCTTCCATTTTTTATTAACCTCACTTGAAAAGACCAAAGCGCTGGCCTACTGCCAGCAATCTGCGTCCAACAAAGGGCACATTATCCAAATCCTCTTTATGCAGGCCGCCGCACGCCAGCAGCGCCACTGCATAGGCAGGCACAGCAGCCACCATCGCAAACAGCACGCACCACATGCCCATGCTTGATGTCAGCGCCAGCACGCCATAAATCACCGCGCCCATAACGCCGGAAGCAAAGGACGGGCGTACGATGCTGCCCACGGAGAAACTATAGCCTGTCAGCTTATAAATAAAGCCCATATTAATAATAGCTGCCACAGCAAAATCTGCCACCGTCGCCATCGACGCACCGCGAATGCCCAGCTCCGGCACTGCCGTCAGACTCCAGCTCATGACAACCTTGACCACGCAGGCAATAATCATATTCACTACCGGAATAGCCGTGCGCCCCAGGCCCTGCAGAATACCTGTACTAATCTGATGCATACCAAGGAACAAAATACCGATGCTCATCGTCTGAATCGCAGGCGCTGCACCGGGAGCGTTATAAACAAGCGCGGCCACCTTCTCAGCCAGGCAGTACAAGCCCATAAAGCAGGGGAAGGTGATAATCATCGCTACACGAAAGGCGATACGGATTTTATCGCGGATAGCCTCAAAGCTGCCCAGCGTGCGGGATTCCGAAATCGACGGCACAAGGCTGATAGTCATAGCCGCCGTAAAAATCGTCGCCAGGTTAACCAGCGGCACAGCCATACCTGTCAAATAGCCGAACAGCTCTGTCGCATGGTGAATATCAAAGCCTGCTGCCTCCAGTCGCTGCGGCACAATCAAAAGGTCGAGATTTGCGCCAATCGGCAGCATCAGGCTGGTCAGCGAAACCGGCAGCGCCAGCTTCAGCAGACGCTTGATGATATGGCCTGCGCTTTCCACAGGCGCACTGTCGTCCTGCTCTGCCATCTCCTTTTGTAGACGCTGCTTCAGACGGCGGTAGAACCACATCAGCACTAAGAGTGCGCAAAAAGCGCCCACGCCTGCGCCCATGCTTGCGCCGCCTGCGGCAAACGCCAGACCATAGGGCATGAAGAGGTCGGCAAAAATCAGCATCGTAATGACGCGCGTAAGCTGCTCCACAATCTCCGACACCGCTGTCGGCGTCATAATCTGCCAGCCCTGCAGATAGCCGCGGAAGCTAGCCAGAAAGGTTACGAAGAAAACAGCCGGAGCCAGCGCAATAATAGAATAGTAAGCGCGGCTGTCGCGGATGATGTGATTATTAATCAGCCAGTCCGCGCCGAAAAACAGCGATGATGAGAACAGCAGGCCGCTTAAAAGCAGCACGCGCAGTGAAACGTTAAACACGCGCTTCGCACCACGGTAATCCTTATTCGCCAGCTTCTCTGACGTAATAATGGAAATCGCCACCGGCACACCTGCGCTCGACACCGTAATCGCCATCAGATAAATCGGAAAGCCCATCTGATACAGGCCGATACCCTCGCCGCCAAGCACGCGTGACAGAATAATCCAGTTCAGTGAACCGATAACCTTGACCACGATGCTTGAGGCTGTAAGAATCAGCGTTCCCTTCAAAAATTTACTATTGGAAGCGTTATTTTCGTTGCTCATATAATCCCCTTATCCACTAAATAGTTATACAGTATAATTATCCTCTTTTCCGCGCAAATTTACAAGTGCTTTTAACAGAAATGTCATAGACTCGTTACGTATTTTCGCTTGCATCTGGTGGTGGGTGTGCTAAAATAAATTTATAAGGCACATTGCCAGTAAAAGGAGTGAAGTATTATGAAAAAATTCTTAAGCTTGATGACTGCGGCACTGCTTGCACTCGGTCTTTCTACGACCGCCTTTGCATCGCCGCTGAAAAACTATGACGCAGGCCACGTTGCTATCGACGCAGGCGTAACCCTGCCCTCCAGCGTCAAGGGCGACAACTACAAAATGAGCAAATCCAACAGCACCTATGCCGGCGCAACTCTCGGCATCGGCAACGATATGGCGCTGAACTACAAATGGAACAACTACAAGGCTGACGAAGCTAAAACCCGCGCTCAGCAGTTCAACCTCATGTACAAGGTGCTGCCCGGCCTCTCCGCTTATGCAGGCTATCTCCATGCAGATACCTCCAGCGACATTGCTCCCGGCAAAACCAAAAACTCCGGTCAGGTTGGTCTCTCTGCCGCTTATGATATTCCGCTGCTCTTCACCGTTTGGGGCAACGTAGGCGTAGGCACAAAGAATGCAGGCTATGAAATCGGCGTCAGCAAAGCAATCTTCAATAATGTTGAGCTCAACGCCTCCTACTATGACCAAAAATTCAACGATGCCTTCGGCGATGACAAGGATATGAAGGCTAAAGGCGTTAACCTCGGCGTAACCGTCAAATTCTAATTTGTTAGCAGGTGCTGACTAAATAAAACTAAAAAGTAACGGATAATTATTATTGACAACTTGCGCAGCTTGTGGTATTATATAAGTGTCAAGGGCACACAAGCTGTGCTGATTAAAAAAAATCTAAGCAATGCAATATAAAAATCTGGAGGGAAACACTATGAAAAAATTTGTATGTCAAGTATGTGGTTATGTATATGAAGGCGAAGCTGCTCCGGCAAAATGCCCGCAATGCGGCGCTCCGGCTAGCAAATTCACCGAGCAAAAGGGTGCTATGGAATGGGCTGCTGAGCACGTTGTAGGCGTTGCTTCCGACGTTCCGGAAGATATCAAAGCTGACCTGCGCGCTAACTTCAACGGCGAATGCTCCGAAGTAGGCATGTACCTGGCTATGAGCCGCGTAGCTTTCCGTGAAGGCTATCCGGAAATCGGCCTGTACTGGGAAAAAGCTGCTTTTGAAGAAGCGGAGCACGCTGCAAAATTCGCAGAGCTGCTTGGCGAAGTTGTAACCGACTCCACCAAAAAGAACCTGGAAATGCGTGTAGAAGCTGAAAACGGCGCAACCGCCGGCAAAACCGACCTGGCAAAACGCGCTAAGGCTCTGAACCTCGATGCTATCCATGACACCGTACATGAAATGGCTCGTGATGAAGCTCGCCACGGCAAAGCTTTTGCAGGCCTGCTGGCTAGATACTTCGGTAAATAATGTTTAAATAGCTTATCTCCCGCTGTCACTACGGCAGTGGGAGATTTTTTGTTGTCTCCAGCCCGACTTACTGAACACTTTCCGATTTTTGTCCATCATTTCACATTTTCGCGCCTTTAAAAAAGGCTCTAAATATGATATTATATATAAGTTAAGAAGTCTCTTTAATGACACACATTATCACATCAGCAAAGGTGAATTATCTAATGCTTATTGACAATAATTTTCAATACCCGACTATGCTGAAGGTTGCAGGCAAGCACTGCGTCATTATTGGCGGCGGCGCTGTCGCCGCACGCAAGCTCCAGACGCTGCTGGACGCAGGCGCACGCGTCACTGTCGTTGCCCCTGAGTTCTGCACAGAGGTGCAGAGCCTTGCTGCACGCTGCACGCTCGTCACCGACAGCTATAAGCCGCAGTATCTCGAAGGCGCCTTTGTGGTCATTGCCGCCACAAGCAGCTTCGCGGTCAACCGCGAAATAAGCGCCGCTGCTCCCTGCCTCGTGAACAACATCACAGAGCCGGAGCTCAGCAATTTTACCGTGCCTTCCTCCATTAGCGAGGGAAGCATCACTATCGCCCTGGCGACAGGCGGTATGCCAGCCTTCACGCGCCTGCTGAAAACTCAGCTTGCGCAATTTATAACGCCGGAGCTGGCAGACTTTAACGACTTTCTGCGCGAGCAGCGGGACGTGGTTAAAGCTATTACCCCCGACAGTAAAGCGCACACAGCCTTTTGGCGCAGCGTTTTAAATAAGGCATTATTAAATCAAGTTATGGCAGGCGAAACTGCCAAAGCAAAGGAGAAGGTATTAGATGCAGTTAACAGTTTTAGGTCTCAATCACAGGACAGCCCCCGTTGAGATTCGTGAACGCTTCAATTTCTCTCAGGACAGGGTTGCCAGTATCCTGCGTCGTCTGCGCAATTACGACAATATCCCCGAAGCCATGCTGCTGTCCACCTGTAACCGAACAGAGCTGTACATGGTTATCGAGAATCCGCACGACGCCATTCCCTTCATCAAAGCATTGCTCCGGCATCTTGCCGGCGAGCAATATAAAAGCGAGTATTTTTATAATCTCAGCGGCACAAATTGCGTCAAGCATCTGTTCCGCGTAGCTGCCAGCCTCGATTCGCTCATCGTCGGCGAAGGCCAGATTCTTAGCCAGATTAAAAGCGCCTATCAGCTGGCACGTGAAACCGGTATGACGGATACGATTTTAAATACCATCATGAACCGCGCTATTGCCGTCGGCAAGCGCGTGCGTACCGAAACGAAGATTGCCTTCAGCAGTGTTTCTGTTTCCAGCGCCGCTGTCGATTTGGCCATCAATATTCTTGGCGACCTTTCTAAAGCGCAGATTCTTGTTGTCGGCGCAGGCAAGATGAGCGAGCTGACTGCCCGCCATCTGCTCGACAAGGGCGCGCAGACCATCTGCGTCAGCAACCGCCATTACGAGCGTGCGCACGACCTGGCCGACAAATTCCACGGCACAGCTATTCCCTACCGTGCCATGTTCGAGCACGCTGCCGACGCTGATATCATCATCACCTCGACTGGCGCACCGCACTACGTGCTGACGAAGGAAAACCTCGGTCCGCTGCTGCCCAAGCGCAACGGCCGTCCGCTGATTCTTATTGATATCGCTGTACCGCGTGACGTTGACCCCAGACTGGCCGATGTTCCCGGTGTAACGATTTATAACATCGACGACCTTGAGGGCGTTGTCGACACAAACAAAAGCTTCCGCAGCCATGAAGCACAGGTTGCCGAGCAGATTATCACTGAAGAAATTGCTGCACTCAAGGAACGCTTGCGTTATTATACCATGCGTCCTGTTATGGTACAGCTGCATGATAAAATGAATTTCTTACGTCAGAAGGTGCTCAAAAAAGCCTTTATCAAGCTGCCTAATCTGACGGACAACGAAAAACGCATCATCGACCTCATGACTCAGCGCTTAGAGCATAAGTTTCTGCGCGAGCCGATGAAGGCTATGAACGCTGTTGCCGGCACGGCCGACGAAGAGCGTTACAGAAAGATGATGCTTGATTTATTCTTATTAAATGAAACCGGAGAGGAGTTTGGCGATGAAAGCAAAATTGACGATTGGGACTAGACAAAGCCTGCTCGCACTGTGGCAGAGCAACCATATCGCTGCCCTGCTGCGCGAAAAATATCCAGAATGTGAGGTTGTCCTGAAAAAAATTGTCACCAAGGGCGACCGTATTTTAGATGTGCCGCTGGCACAAATCGGCGGCAAGGGACTGTTCACTAAGGAGATTGAAACGGAGCTGGCTGACGGCACCATTGACCTCGCTGTCCACAGCCTCAAGGATATGCCCACCGTGCTGCCTGAGGGCCTGTGCCTGACCGCGATTACCGAGCGTGCGAACGTAGGCGATGCCTTCGTCAGCAACAAATATGCCAGCTTTGAGGAGCTGCCCTTAGGCGCCGTTATCGGCACCTCCAGCCTGCGCCGTAAGGCTCAGCTTCTGGCAGCACGCCCCGATTTGCAGATTATGGACCTGCGCGGCAATGTTGATACCCGTCTGCGCAAGCTCGACGAGGGACTGTATGATGCCATCATCCTCGCAGCCGCAGGCCTGGAACGCCTCGGCCACGGCGACCGCATCACAGCGCTGATTCCGCCTGACGTATGCCTGCCTGCTGTCGGCCAGGGTGCTTTGGCTATCGAAGCACGCACTGCTGACGACGAGGTTCGCGCCATGCTGGAGTTTTTAAATGACCTGCCTACCAAACAATCCACCGATGCTGAGCGCGCCTTTCTCGGACTGCTCGAGGGCGGCTGCCAGGTGCCTATCGGTGTGCATGCTGATGTAGCAGGCGAGCAAATCAAAATCGAAGCAATTATTGCAGCTTTAGACGGCAGCACTGTGCTGCGCGATACTATTACAGGCAAGGCTGAAGACGCTGTTGCCTTAGGCCAGCAGCTTGGCAAGAAAATGCTGGCAGCTGGTGGTCAGGAAATTCTGGCCGCAATTCTTTAAGGAGAGTGACATCATGACGAAACAAGGTAAAGTATATTTAATCGGTGCAGGCCCCGGCGACCCGGGACTCTTAGGACTCAAGGCTAAGGAATGCCTGCAGACTGCTGACGCTGTCGTTTATGACCGTCTGGCTGACCCCCGCATTCTCGCCTTCGCCCGCAAAGACGCAGAAATGGTTTACGTAGGCAAGGCCAGCGCCAACCACACCATGCGCCAGCCGGATATCAACAAGCTGCTTGTAAAGCTTGCTGCTGAGGGCAAGGTTGTTGCTCGTCTGAAGGGCGGCGACCCCTTCGTTTTCGGTCGCGGCGGCGAAGAGGCTATCGAGCTGCGTGAAGCAGGCCTGCCCTTCGAATTTGTACCGGGCGTAACCAGCGCTATCGCAGTTGCTGAATATGCAGGTATCCCTGTTACCCATCGCCATGTGGCAACCTCCTTTGCTGTTATCACCGGCCACGAGGACCCCACTAAAGGCGAATCCACTATTCATTGGCAAGGTCTGGCAACCTCTGTTGATACGCTCGTATTCCTCATGGGCGTAGAAAACATCGAAAAAATCAGCAGCCAGCTCATCGCTAACGGCCGCAGCGCTGACTGCCCGGCTGCCGTTATCCGCTGGGGCACGCATCCCGAGCAGCGCACGCTGATTACCACCCTGGGCAAGGCTGCTGCCGACGTTAAGGCCACCGGCATGAAGCCGCCTGCAATCTTCCTCGTAGGCGAGGTTGTACGTCTGCGTGAGCAGCTGCAATGGTTCGACAACAAGCCGCTCTTCGGCAAAACTGTTATCGTAACCCGTGCTCGTGCACAGGCCAGCGCTCTCACCAAAAAGCTGGAGGCTCAAGGCGCTAAGGTTATCGAAGCTCCGGCAATCAAAATCGTTCCGGCAGCAGATTATGCTCCGCTCGACAATGCCATTGCTCACCTTGATGAATATAAATGGCTCGTCTTCACCAGCGCTAACGGCGTAGATTATTTCTTCGAGCGTCTGGCTGAAGCTAAGAAGGACGCCCGCGCCCTCGCAAACGTTAAGCTGGCAGCTATCGGCAGCGCCACCGCCAAGGCTCTCGCAGGCCACGGCCTCACCGCTGACCTCATTCCTTCTGCATATAAGGCAGAGGAGCTGGCGGAGGCTCTTGCCGGCGAAATCACCGCCGGTGACAAAATCCTGCTGGCACGTGCTAAGGTTGCACGCGAGGTTCTGCCTGAAGCCCTGCGCAAAATCGGCGCTATCGTTGACGTTGTAACTGCTTATGAGACTGTTGCTGACTGCGAAAACAAGGATGAGCTTATCGCTGCTCTTGAAAGCGGTGAAGCAAGCGTAGTAACCTTCACCAGCAGCAGCACCGTAACCAATCTGCTCGAGGTGCTCGGCGACAAGAAGGAGCTGCTGAACAAGGCTGCTCTCGCTGCCATCGGCCCTGTTACTGCCGACACCCTGAAAAAGCATGGCTATACTCCGGCTATTAATGCCGCTGAATATACAATCGACGGCCTCATGACCGCTATCACTAATTTTTATAATAAATAAGGAAGTGTATCAAGATGAGTATCACTGGTTTTCCTGTATACCGTCCGCGCCGCACACGCGCTACTGAAAATCTGCGTGCAATGATTCGTGAAACCGAGGTTTCCGTAAAGGACTTAATCTATCCGCTCTTCGTCGTTCCCGGCGAAAACGTTAAGCATGAAATCGAATCCCTGCCCGGCAACTACCATTGGTCCATCGACCGCGTTATGGAATGCGTTGACGAGGTTGTGGAGCTGGGCATTCCTGCTGTACTGCTCTTCGGCGTACCGTCCTACAAGGACGCTGTCGGCAGCAGCGGCTGGGATATGAACGAGCCTGTACAGCAGGCCTGCAAGCTGATTAAAGAAAAATATCCTGAGCTTGTTATCATCACCGACGTCTGCCTCTGCGAATACACCGAGCATGGTCATTGCGGCGTGCTGCAAAACGGCTGCACCGTCAACAACGACGAAACCCTGCCTCTGCTCGCTAAGGTTGCTGTTTCCCATGCGCAGGCTGGCGCTGACATGATTGCTCCCTCCAACATGATGGACGGTTATGTTAAGGCTATCCGCGAAGCACTCGATGCTGCAGGCTTCAACCATATTCCTATTATGGCTTACTCCGCAAAATTTGCTTCTGCATATTATGGCCCCTTCCGCGCAGCAGCTGACTCTGCTCCGTCTGCCGGCGACCGCAAGGGCTACCAGATGGACCCTGCCAACAGCGACGAGGCTCTGCGTGAGGTTGCTCTGGATATCGAAGAGGGCGCTGACATCGTTATGGTTAAGCCTGCGCTGGCCTTCCTCGACGTTGTACAACGCGTACACGAAACCTTCAACCGTCCGCTGTGCGTTTATAATGTCAGCGGCGAATACGCTATGGTCAAGGCAGCCGCAGAAAAGGGCTGGATTGACGAAAAACGCATCGTTATGGAAACCATGCTGGGCTTCAAGCGCGCCGGTGCAAAAATGATTATTACCTATCATGCGCTCGACGTAGCAAAATGGCTGCAAGGCAAATAAGGAGATACAACAATGGAACATACAAAATCTCAGGCTGCTTTTGAAGAAGCACGCCAATATATCCCCGGCGGCGTCAACAGCCCCGTGCGCTCCTTCCGCAGTGTCGGCGGCGTACCGCCGTTCATCGCTGGCGGCAAGGGCAGCAAAATCTATGACATCGACGGCAACGAATATATCGACTACGTGCTGTCCTACGGTCCGCTGCTCATGGGCCATGTGCCTGACTGCGTAACCGAAGCTATCAAGGCTGCTGCAGAAAAGGGCACCTCCTACGGCGCACCGACAGCAGCAGAAACCGAACTGGCTAAGCTCGTCTGCAGCCTTGTACCGTCCATGGATATGGTACGCATGGTCAACAGCGGCACCGAAGCAACCATGAGCGCTCTGCGTCTGGCACGCGCCTACACCGGCCGTGACTGCATCGTTAAATTCATCGGCTGCTACCATGGCCACCACGACAGCCTGCTCGTTAAGGCCGGCAGCGGCGGCGCTACCTTCGGCGTACCGGACAGTCCTGGCGTACCGAAGGCTGTTGCCTCCACCACCATCACCGTACCCTTCAACGACCTGCCTGCTCTGGAGCAGGTTTTCGCTGAGCGCGGCGAGGAAATCGCCTGCGTTATCATGGAGCCGACTCCGGGCAATATGGGCTTGGTCCTGCCGCACGACGGCTTCCTTGAGGCAGTACGCGCGCTGACGAAGAAGCACGGCGCTCTGCTCATCTGCGACGAGGTTATGAGCGGCTTCCGCAGCGCTCAGGGCGGCAGCCAGTCCCTCTATGACATCGACCCCGACATCACCTGCCTCGGCAAGGTAATCGGCGGCGGTCTGCCTGTTGCAGCCTACGGCGGTAAGCGCGAAATCATGCAGATGGTTTCTCCTGCCGGCCCGATGTATCAGGCTGGCACGCTGAGCGGCAATCCGCTGGCTATGGCCGCTGGCATCGCTGCTCTCACCTACATGAAGGAGAACGACGTCTGCAATCGTGCAGAAAGCCTTTGCGCCATCCTGACCGGTGGTCTGGAAAAGGCAGCAGCTAAAGCTGGCGTGCCTGTACAGATTCACCGTCTGGGCAGCATGTTCACCGTTTTCTTCAGCGACAAGCCTGTCACCGACTTCGACAGCGCCGCTGCCAGCGATTTGGAAGCCTTCAAGATTTACTTCCACTCCATGCTCGAGCAGGGCATCTACCTGCCGCCGTCTCAGTTTGAAACAAACTTTGTCTCCGTTGCTCACAGCCCCGAAGACCTGCAGAAAACTATCGACGCAGCAGAAATCGCTTTTGCTGAGGTTGCCAAGGCCAGAGGCTATAAGGCATAAGTCAAAGCATTAAAAAGCTATATAAACGCAAATAAAAAGCGTGCAAGACTTGCGCAGCTGACATGATACCAGCAGCGTAAAGCCTGCACGCTTTTCGTTTATTATTATATTTGTCTTAGCCGCGAATCAGCTTAATCGAAGGCACCGTCGCCTTCACAAACTTCCACAGCAGCACAGAGATACTGCAATCCAGCACAGAATGCAGCACCGTACCAGCGCCCACCAGTACGATAACGCTCATCATAAAGCCGTTGGCCAGTTGAGCAGAAGTAAACATATAACCGCTGAAGAAGAACGGCGCTACCACCAGCACCTCACCAGCAGCATGCAGCAGACCAAGCGCCACATTCAGGCTGATGCCAGCCACCATGCTCTCCATAATGTCAGGATAGCGTTTGATAATCAACGCGCCCACCAGCGCAAAAATAAGATGCGTTGCCGCACGCGCAGCAATAATCAGCGGCGTGGTCACAAAAAAGCCCAGCGTCGTGCCCACGCACACAGCAGCAGCCACCTTCGGCGAAATAAACATCGCTAAAAAAATTGCCACATGCGCGCCCAAGGTAAAGGACATCGGCCCGATAATCACCTTCGGCATAACCATCGGCACAACAAGACCAATAGCACACAGCACGCCAGCCAGCACAAGCTGATAAATATTCTTATGTTCCATAACCAGTCCTCCAATCATATATATAGTTACTGATTATAGCACTATTTAGCAAATACTGCAATTCCCTGCACCAAATTTTTAGAAAAAAGTTATGGTTTTGTTGAAAAAAACAGTGGCATTTTGAAAGGTGCTGTGTTATACTTCTAGAATGACTGCAAGTATGTAAAGAAATCTACAGACCGCTGATGCGGCGTAGGGTTATGGGCAAGATGATAACGGATTGCACATATCCGCTTGACTTATAGAATTAAGGAGGACATAGGAAATCATGAGTTTACAGGTGGAAAAGTTAGAGAAGAACATGGCGAAGCTGACAATCGAGGCTTCCGCAGAAGAGTTTGAGGCTGCTGTTGAGAAAGCATATCAGAAAGCAAAGAAAAGTATCTCTCTTCCAGGATTCCGCAAGGGCAAAGCACCGCGAAGAATGATCGAGAAAATGTATGGTACAGGTGTTTTCTATGAAGATGCAGCAAACGAGCTGATCCCGGATGCATACAGCAAAGCACTGAGCGAGTGTGAGGAGCAGATCGTATCTCAGCCGAAGATTGATGTGGTTCAGATCGAGTCCGGCAAACCATTTATTTTTACTGCTGAAGTAGCTCTGAAACCTGAAGTAACTCTGGGTGAGTATAAAGGAGTAGAAGTTGAAAAAGCACCGGTTGAAGTAACGGATGCTGAGATCGACGCAGAAGTTGACAAACAGAGAGAGCAGAATGCAAGAACCATCGATATCGATGACAGAGCAGTTGAAAAGGGCGATATGATCAAATTAGATTTTGACGGTTCTGTTGACGGCGTTCCGTTCGACGGCGGCAAAGCAGAAAACTATGACCTGACTGTTGGTTCCGGAAGCTTTATCCCGGGATTTGAAGATCAGCTGGTAGGTGTCAAGATTGGTGAAGAGGTAGATGTTAAGGTTACTTTCCCGGAAGATTACCATGCAAAAGATCTGGCAGGAAAAGATGCAGTTTTCAAATGCAAAGTAAATGAAATCCACGTAAAAGAAGTTCCGGAAGCAGATGATGATTTCGCACAGGATATTTCTGAATTTGATACACTGGCTGAGTACAAAGAAGACATCAAGAAAAATCTGATGGAGCAGAAAGAAAAAGAAGCAAAAGCTGCAAAAGAGGCAGCTGTTGTTGCTAAAGTTGTTGAAAATGCAACCATGGAAATTCCGGATGCAATGGTAGATACACAGGTTCGCAACATGGCAGACGATTTCGCAAGAAGAATCCAGTCACAGGGACTGACCGTTGACCAGTACTTCCAGTTCACAGGCATGACAGCAGAAAAACTGTTCGAGCAGATGAGACCGGATGCACTGAAGAGAATCCAGAACAGCCTGGTTCTTGAAGCAGTAGCAAAAGCAGAGAATATCGAAATTTCTGATGAAAGAGTAGAAGAAGAACTGCAGAAAATGGCAGACGCTTACAAGATGGAGCTGGACAAAGTGAAATCTCTGATGGACGATGCAGCGATCGACCAGATGAAAGATGACCTGGCAATCCAGGCAGCAGTAGATCTGGTAAGAGATGCAGCAAAAGAAGTAGAAGCAAAAGAAGAAGAGAAAAGCGAAGAAGCATAAGTCGATTGACAGACAATGATGGCAAGTGGAAGGAGTGTTGACATGAGTTTAGTACCTTATGTCCTGGAACAGACCAGCCGCGGTGAGAGAACTTACGACATTTATTCAAGACTTCTGAAAGACCGTATCATCTTTCTTGGAGAAGAAGTAAATGATGTAAGTGCCAATCTGATCGTTGCACAGCTTTTATTCCTGGAATCTGAAGATCCGGGAAAGGATATTCATCTGTATATTAACAGCCCGGGCGGTTCCGTGAGTGCAGGATGGGCAATTTATGATACCATGCATTATGTGAAATGTGATGTTTCCACAATCTGCATGGGCATGGCAGCAAGTATGGGTGCATTCTTACTGGCAGGCGGTGCAAAAGGCAAACGTTTTGCACTTCCAAACGCAGAAATTATGATCCATCAGCCATCTGGCGGAGCACAGGGACAGGCATCTGATATCAAGATCGTAGCAGATAAGATCATTGATACCAGAAGAAAGCTGAATGAGCATCTGGCAGCAAATACTGGTCAGCCGCTCAGCGTGATTGAGGTAGACACAGAAAGAGATCATTACATGACAGCACAAGAAGCATTAGAATATGGTCTAATAGATGAAATCATAGATGTTAGGAGGTAACAATGGCAAATAGAAACATTGCAAAAAGTGTAAAATGTTCATTTTGTGGGAAACCACAAGAAATGGTAAAAAGGATTGTTGCAGGGCCTAATGCATATATTTGTGATGAATGTATTGCGATATGCAACAATATAATAGAAGACGAGAACTATGATGAAGAAACAGGGTACGAGGATTTAAAATCAGAAGATATACCAACACCGGCAGAAATAAAACAAATTTTAGATGAATATGTAATAGGACAGGATGATGCAAAAAAAACATTATCTGTTGCAGTATATAATCATTATAAAAGAATAGCATGTGATGAAATTATTGATGATGTAGAAATACAAAAAAGCAATATACTTTTATTAGGGCCAACAGGATGTGGCAAAACGCTTTTAGCACAAACACTTGCAAGAATATTAAATGTGCCATTTGCAATAGCAGATGCTACAACACTTACAGAAGCAGGATATGTTGGAGAAGATGTAGAAAATATTTTACTTAAATTAATACAATCAGCAGAATATGATATTAAAAAAGCAGAAAAAGGAATTATATATATAGACGAAATTGATAAGATAACTAGAAAATCAGAAAACCCATCAATAACCAGAGATGTTAGTGGAGAGGGTGTTCAACAAGCTCTATTAAAAATAGTAGAAGGAACAGTGGCATCAGTACCACCACAAGGAGGAAGAAAACATCCACAACAAGAATTTATAAAAATAATGTTATCTGAAAATAATGGATTATGTTATATTTTTATTTTAAATACTGGACTTCGACCTGGTGAAAGCGGTGGTATAAAATGGAAACATTATAATTATGAAAATTCAAATATACAAGTAATGGACAACTATGGAAAAATAACTTATTATGATGATGATTTTAACAAGTTGGAATCTACTTACGAAGAAAAAAAATTAAAAACACAATCTAGTTATCGAACTATACCTTTGCAATGCTGGTTAAATGAAATTATGCACGAATATATGTTACTTGTTATGAAAGAAAAGGGATATACTAAAAAAGAACAACTTGACAATAATTATATGTTTGTGAATAGTTTAGGAAATGCTCTAAGTAGTGACTATTTGTGGGATACTTTAGATAAGATATTAAAACGACATAACTTTAGACATATAAGTGTATATCAAATTAGACATTTATTTGCAACAAGATGTGTCGATGTCAATATACCTATAAATCAAATAAAACAATATTTAGGACACGCACTAGCAAGTACAACTATGGACTTTTATGTAGAGTATGATGAAGATACTAACAAAAAAGAAATAGAGAAACTTGGAGACATCAATAATGTAAATATTATTCCAAAAAGATTGGAAAGCATAAATAATAATTTGTCCCTAATAAAAAATGCAGTTTAAGGGACATTAAAGGGACATTGAAAAAAAACAGTAAAATTTAGCAATAGAGGAAAACTCTACATAGGTTGCAGGAGTAAGAATAAGAGACGTTTTATAAAACAATTCTAAAGAAACATATTGCCGGGCTCATAACCCAAAGGTCGGTAGTTCGAGTCTATCCCCCGCAACCAAGTATGAAAACAGTAATCACAATGATTACTGTTTTTTTATTTCTCTTATATAATTACTTAATTTATCTACAATATGACTATAACATCACCAGATTTAAATTTGTCTTGAATAAAAAACTCCGACTTTATAGAGAATTATTCTAATTTT
>OIZX01000411.1_pt1 | contig 30077 bp, 20 predicted proteins | sample 1588621 | NCBI WGS metagenome assembly OIZX01 (sample SAMN03283276) | human gut metagenome | biome: human-associated habitat; material: feces | host: Homo sapiens | place: Peru | collected 2012 | reverse complement strand
CTATCGAGGATACCAAGGACTTGGCTAACACCTTGAAGTCTGGTCGTATGCCTGCACCTGCACGTATCGTACAGGAAGAGGTTGTAGGTCCTACCCTCGGTGCTCAGTCTATCCAGCAGGGTGTTATTTCATTCGTTATTGCCTTCATCGTATTGATGGTTTACATGGTTCTCATGTATAGCTTCGTACCAGGTATGTTGGCAAACTGCGCACTTCTCGTCAACCTCTTCTTCACCCTCGGTATTCTAACCTCGTTCCAGGCTGCGCTTACCATGAGTGGTATTGCCGGTATGGTATTGTCATTGGGTACTGCGGTCGACGCTAACGTGCTTATCTATGAGCGTACTAAGGAAGAGCTCAAGGCTGGTAAGGGAATCAAGGATGCCGTAGCTGCTGGTTACAGCAACGCCTTCTCTGCTATCTTCGACTCTAACTTTACATCATTGCTTACAGGTATCATCCTCTATGCATTTGGTACAGGTCCTATCCGTGGTTTCGCTACCACATGGATGATTGGTATCGTTTGCTCATTCTTCAGTGCTGTTTACCTCACACGCCTTGTATGGGAAAAGAAGCTCAGCAAAGACAAGTGGCTTAAGGAGACTTTCACAACTCCATTCTCACGCAACTTGATGCAGGGTACCAAGTATAAGTTCATGGCTATGTACAAGAAGACATTCACTATAGCTATCGCTGCTGTAGTAATCTTCATCGTAAGCTTCTTCGTACGTGGTTTGGCACAGAGTATCGACTTCACTGGTGGTCGTAACTATGTAGTACAGTTCGAGAAGAGCGTACAGCCTGAGGATGTCCGTGGCATCATTGCTGAGGCATTCCCTGATTGTACAACAGGTGCTCTCTCACTCGGTACCGACAACAAGACTATCCGTATCTCTACCAACTATAAGATTGAATCTAACAATCCTGCTGTTGACGACGAGGCAGAGACAATCCTCTACAATGCTTTGAAGAAGGCTAACCTCGTTTCTCAGAAGAGTGTTGAGGACTTCAAGAACCCAGATATCCGTCAGGGTGGTTCTATCATCAGTAGTTCTAAGGTAGGTCCTTCTGTAGCTAAGGATATCACAAATGGTGCTATCATCAGCGTCATCATCGCTTTGGCTGCAATCTTCCTCTACATCCTCGTACGTTTCCGCAACGTGGCCTTCTCTATCGGTTCTACCGTAGCTTTGGCATTGGATGCATTGGTAGTAATAGGTTTGTTCTCACTCCTCCAGGGTGTTCTTCCATTCTCTCTCGAGGTTGACCAGACATTCATTGGAGCTATCCTTACCGTTATCGGTTACTCTATCAACGATAAGGTGGTTGTATTCGACCGTATTCGTGAGAACCTCCGTCTACATCCTAAGCAGGATATCCAGAAGGTATTCAACGACTCTATCAACCAGACTCTTGCACGTACTATCAATACATCTCTCTCTACATTGATCGTATTGTTGTGCATCCTCTTCCTTGGAGGTAAGAGCATCCAGCCATTCGCATTTGCTATGACATTGGGTGTAGTATTCGGTACCTTGAGTTCTATCTTCATCGCTTCTCCTATCGCTTACCTCGTAATGGGTCGTAAGATTAAGGAAGAAGTTGCAGAAGCATAATTAGACACCTTATTATATATATAGGGTTTACACCTTATTATATATATTCACATAAAAGGGTCGCAGCGCATTGAGCGTTGCGACCTTTTTTCTTTTTTTTACCAAAATATTCATTTTTTTTCTATTATTCACGTTAATACAAAAAAAATAACTTATCTTTGCAGAAGATAGGCTGCCCTCGGCAATCTGAAAGTAAACTTTCATTGCACTCACTTGCACTATCTTTGCAAAAGATAGGGTTGTTGAAGCTTTATAAGCTTAAGTGCTTATTGTTTAATATCGCCCATTTACAAGTAATATAGAATTCTCAAGTACTAAAACGAGATAAACCGAGAGTGAAAACATCATTATCAACACACAAAAATTAACTTTATGAAAAGCAAAGCAAAGAAGTTGTCTCTATTCACCTTTGCAATCCTTAGCATTGGATCTTTTACTGGGTGTATAGACAACGATTACGACCTTGATGGCGTCGACATGACTATTGGCATTGGAAATGGTGAATTCTTATTGCCGTCATGCTCTACCGATATCATCAGGCTTAGCGAAGTACTCGAACTTAACGAATCAGAAACTGTAGTTGAACAATCCAATGGCGACTATTACTATCTGCAGAATGGTAACAACGTTAGCCCTACTCACACAAAGGTTGATAAAATCACTGTTGTAAAGAAGAAAGGTGAGTTGCAAGATTTCAGTTTCTCTGTTGCCAACTATCTACATCAATCTGGCAAACGTACCAGAGCTACAAACATCCCTGTAGATTTCAACCAGAAGCAAGTTGTATATAGTTTCGCTTACCAAGGTTCTATGCCTAATGAAGTAGAGGAACTTATTGTTGCCAATACAGATGGCAAGATTACTATCAACACCTCATTCTCTCCTGAGGTGAAGAAGTTTGTGCCTGTTATCGCAGAACTTTCTTTGGAGCTACCTTCATTCCTCACTATTGAGAATGTGAAGTCAACACAGACCTACACACAGAATGGAAGCAAGCTCGTATTCAAGAATGTAAGTACTGCTTCTAATCTAAAGGTAGACTTTACCATTGATAAAATCGACTTTAAAAAGAAGTCTTCAACTCTTGGCTCACTTTCTACAAGCAACCGTCATCTTAGCATGGATGCTGATATCCAGATGGGTATTAAGATCGACAATATTGCTATAGGTTCTTCTATCGAAGGTGCAGACAAGTGTAAGATTACTGCCGATATGATTATCAACAACGACTTGGTTATAGAGAAAGTAAGGGGTAAGTTCAACCCAAGTATCGAGCTTGACGACCTTGGTTCTACCGATGTTACAGGTATTCCAGACTTCTTGACCAATGATGGTGTTGTTATCGATATCGACAATCCACAGATTATACTTAACTTGGAGAGCAATCTTGATATTCCAGGCTTCATCGGTGGTACACTTACTGCTGTAAAGAATGGTCAGAAGACTACTAATATCACAATTCCTGAGGTTAAGGTGTTGGCTAATGCCACATCTAAGATTTGCATCTGCCGCAATAAAAGCAAGGTTGATCAGGCTGCATACACTGAGGTTGTTGAGGTTCCTAACCTCTCAACAGTTCTCAATCCTATCCCTGATCACATCAACTTTGCCGGACATGCTCGTGCCGACAAGACTGTAGAAGCCGACTTCGTACTTGGCAAGCAGTATACCATTAAGCCAAGCTACCGTATTGAGGCTCCTCTTGCCTTTGGCGAGAATGCAAGAATCGTATATACAGACAGCTTCGACGACTTCAATAGTGATATTAAAGATATCGAGGTTGGAGATAATACTTATATCGAATTCTCTGGCGATATAGAGAGCAAGGTGCCTGCTTATCTCAATGCTTCTGCAGTAGCTATTGATATCAATGGCAATGAGATGCCAGAGTCGGAGGTAAAAGTTGCGGTAGATGGTGAAATCAAGGCTTCTGCTGATGGTAAGACTCCTGCAGTTTCTACTCTAAAGATTACAATGAAGCCTACCAAGTCAGCACTCAAGAAGCTTGACGGTTTGAAGTTTACTGTTTCTGGCTCTGCCAAGTCTGAAAAGAATACAGAATCAGTAGTTGGACAGACCCTTAATGCAAAGAACCACACCCTTATCATTAAGAATATTAAGATTAAGCTTGTGGGTCAAGTAATCGCAGATCTAAACTAAGCAGTCTCATCATCGAAAAAAAGAAACAACTATGAATACAATATATAAATTCATGGCTTCTGCCTTGATAGCAGCCACTGCCACAGTAGCGACTGCACAAAATACTACCGCCGCTTATTTCACTAACGACTATAAGTTCCGCCACACCATGAACCCAGCTTATGGCAACGACCAAAACTACGTCTCTTTGCCAGCTTTGGGTAATCTTAATCTTGGTGTACATGGAAACTTCGGCGTTAAAGACGTCATCATGGACAATCCTATGTATGGTAATGGAAGTGAGGATCGTCTTACCACATTTATGAACCCAAACATCTCTGTTAGCGATGCTCTTTCAGGCTTCAACAGCGGTGACAATAAGTTCATGCAAGACCTCAATATCGCAATCTTCTCTGCTGGTTTCAAGGGCTTTGGCGGTTACAATACCGTAGAACTCAACGTGCATGAGTTTATGGGCTTATCACTCCCTTATGGTCTCTTTGAGTTTGCTAAGAATACAGGCAACAACGTATATAATATCGGTGATATTGATGCTTCTGCTCAAGCTTATGCAGAGTTGGCTTTCGGTCACTCTCGTCAGATTACCGACAAACTGCGTCTTGGTGCTAAAGTGAAATTGCTTTTTGGTGGTGCAAGAGGCGATGTTGCATTTAAGAATATTCGTGCCGACCTCTCTGGTACCGATAAATGGACTCTCTCTGGTCAAGCTGAGGCAAATGTGTCGCTCAAGGGCTTCACTTATAAGACAGAGATGAAGGACTACAATGAAGAGGGTCGTGGACAATATGAGCAAGTAAACGATGTTGATGTAGATGGCGGAGGTCTTGGTGGCTTCGGTATGGCTTTCGACTTCGGAGGTATCTACAAGATCAATGACGACTGGACTGTAAGTGCTTCTATCACCGACCTTGGTTTCATCTCTTGGAGCAATAATATGACAGCGCAGAGCAGTGGAGAGACTTTCGAATTTGATGGTTTCCATGATGTATCAGTATCTTCCGACTTCGGTGGCGACAAGCTTAGCGATAAGAGCGATAAGATTGGCGACCAGTTTATGGACTTTGCTCACCTCTCTGACAAGGGCGACAAGGGCGGACGTACCACAGGTATTGGTGCCACTCTTAACCTTGCTGGCGAATACACATTGCCTGTTTACCGTCAGATGAAGTTTGGTGCACTCTCTACAACTCACATTCGTGGTAAGTATACCTGGACAGAAGGTCGTCTTAGCGCTAACTGGGAACCTCTCAGCTGGATTGATGGTGGTGTAAGTTTTGCAGCAAATAATTTTGGTGCAAGCATGGGTTGGATATTAAATATCCATCCTAAGGGATACAACTTCTATGTTTCTATGGACCAACTCTTGGGTTCATTCAGCAAGAATGGTGTTCCTCTCTTCACAAACTCAAGTGTAGCCTTAGGTATGAGCATAGCTTGGTAATTTCTTTCTATAATACTAATCATACTAACATAAAATAGCCGCGTACATCCTCTGCATAATCGTGCAGAGAGTGTACGCGGTAATTATTTCGGTAAATCTATGTATATTGTCTTCTATGGCAATTGCTTATTTCCTGTCTGAACTAATCTTGTTAGTTCCTCTGTAACGGCAGTATACAATCTCTCCATTACCACAGGCTTTGTAAGGAACTGGTTTGCTCCAAGTGCCAATCCTTTGGTGATGTCGTCGTTGAAGTTCATTCCCGATAGTATTATCAAAGGAAATTGCTCTTTATCCTTGATGTTGATTTTAAATTCATCGTTACAACATCCTTTTCTCACGCTTTCTATTACCTGATAGCCATCTATCTCAGGCATCATCAGGTCTACGATAGCTAAGTCGAAGGCATCTGATGTGTCTTGGGTCTCTTGTATCATCTGCAGAGCCTCGCGACCATTGTGAGCCTTTGAAATTTGAAACTCGTAAGGCTTTAGCATCTTCTCCAGCAGAATCAAGTTCAATGGTATATCATCAACCAAAAGCAATTTAAAATTGTTTGTGTCAATTCCTGCAATTTGTTTCATAATATATATGGTTTAGTTATTTATTCAAGACAATTTTATTCTATAGGATAATCTGTATATCGATTTCTGTCGTTTATCTTGTCAGTGCCATCTGTTGTGGTATCAGTGAGATATTCTTTAGCGCCCTTTCGTTCGTCGAGAATGCTTTCAGCATCATTCTTCAACTTCTCATGATAATACTCTTCATAGTCAGATAAGTCTATAGAAGGTCTTACCACGTGGGTATCGAAGATTATCTCTGCTACTCCCGAATGGTATATATTACCGAATAGTCGGATGATATGTCGTGCCAATCCTATGTTCTTATCAGAATGATATACAAATTTCAACAGAGCTTCTTCGCCTGGTGGTATCATATCGACATTTGCCTTATCCACTTCTATTGTTGGTACCGCAGGCTGTATGTCGCTTATCATAAGCATTTCATTGCCAATATTGCGAACCACATATACCATCTCTATATCGTCACCAAGTACGGTTGATGGATAATGGCGTATAGAGTCTTCTATCTCTATTGCAGTAGGCTCAAGCTTTTTATGGCATGATGTCAGCACCATCATGCTTACCATCAGTACTACCGCAGTACCGATAATGCTCTGTGCTATGTTTTTTATCTTTATTTCCATAGTTTCAAATATTCATCAATAGTATGTCCCACCTCATCTCGGTTCTTCATACCCTTTATTTCACTATGTCCTTTTAGTATCTCCTTCATCTCCTCAGCCATCTCCTCGTCTTTAGTCAGTAGACCACAACGATACATCTCCAACTGCGTATATGCAAGCGATGTTAGCAATATGTTTAGTCGTTTGCGTTCGTCGCCCATAGTCTGCTTGCTTGCTGCATCAAGCTCTCTACGGAAGTCTATAAACTCGTCTACGTTGAGATAAGCATCGCACATATTCTTCATAGTGCCATATAGTGGTAACTCATGATTCGTTTTCTTGGTGCGTTGCTCCAAAGTCCAATAATATTTTGTCAATATTGGTGCGGTGATAGGATAGTACTCCTTGAAATAGTTGCTAATGGCATCGTGAACGTTCATATCAGTGTCGTCCATCATCAAAGCCAACACATGCGTTTGCATATCGTCGAAGGCTGAATAGTCGTCGCCACTACCATTGAAGAATACTCCCAACACTCCTTGTTGGCTGTACAGCTGCAATCGTGATTGCATAGCAAGCAAACATGGGAATGGTGACAGATAGTCGCTGAAGTTGCGCTCGTAGTCCCACACATATATTCGTTGGCATTTCTCTTTCCATGCCTTTACCATTGCCAGAAACTCTTTATACCCTTTGCTCTTGCTAAAGTCTACCTGTACAGGTAGTGGAAAGCTTGAAACGAATACTCCAACATTCTCTGGTAGCATAGTGGTAGGAGCCTGCTTAGTGGTATGATAGGCAGAGGTGAAGAAATGATGACGAGGAAACTCCTTTGCAAGCTTTGTTACGAATGCTGTCACTGCCGGAGTGGCATTGCCTTCTGTATTGCCTTTGGCTTTACATCTCTTGCATGTGCAAGCCATCTTGTTGTCCATGGGCATTATGCTTATGCGCTCGCTGTATTTATCGTTGCCATATCCATATTGGTCGATGATATAGTTGCGCACCACATCGTATAGTGCATCGCTCGAGAAGCATAATTGCTTGCTGTTCCTCTTGCCATTTATGGTGGCATACATCTCATCCTTAATCTCGTCTTTTATCACCTTTACGAGATTGTGGCCCCATAATCCCCAATCATAGTCTGGATGATTAGTATGCATGGCTTCCTGCACTTCCTTCGTGTTTGACGGAGTGTATAGTCCGTGATATTCCGATAGTGGTGGCTCCATAATAGTCTGAGCAGTGCTCGAACAGCCACTTATGATGAGAGCTGTTGTGAGAGCTACCATTCCTTTAGAAATGTATCGTAACATATGCATCCAGATATAAATAATTCTTATTCTTATCTCTATTTGTTACCAACGTAGTTCCGGCATTTATGTTCTTTATCTCTTTTGTAGATATCGCCATATTGTACCATGTGCCAGAGATACCAAAGTCTATCATAGAGTTCACTACATATAGTCCACCGCAACCCAACATGGTGTTTAGCTGGTTAAACTTCACAGGCATAGAGTTGTCTATCAGCGATAGTTCTGGTGCATTACCCACACTTCCTGTCACGAATAAGTTAGAGCGGTTTCCCTCAATAGGGAAGCATCTTGCCGTAACGCTGCCATTCACAAATAGTCTGTTGCTTAGTAATTTCGTATCTTGACCTGTCATAAAGAATGCACGAAAATCAGCTCCCAGACTAAAAGGCTCGATATCCTTTGTCGCATCAATGCCTGCGCATATCAGCGATGTCTTATAATTATTACCTATCAGTCGGTATGAGATATCCGCCCTTCCTGTCCAATCGTTATCAAACTCATAGTTTCCACCGAGACCAAGCTTTATTCTTGGCAAAAACTTCGTAGCTACACCTGCCGAGATGCTCGTTGTAAATCGCTCATCCCATTTGTGTTGCCATTCTCCAACCACCTGTATGCCGTTACCGCCTTCGGCTTCTGTAGAGTCTGTAGCTGTAGTCAATCCGTCACGACCCACATACACTGTGCTCAGAGTATAGGTGTTGTTCTTAAGAATTCGTGAATACGACACTGTGGCTTGCGATGTGATATTATCTTCGTTCGATGGTCGTGCTCTTTGGTAGTCTATGGTGACAAGATTCTTAAGCAAGTGGCGTTTTAGCGCTTCCATACGAAGATAGTAATCATGGATCTCGTCATATGTAGGGTGATAAAGCTTGTAGGTATCTATTGCCTTATCCCAATCCTTCATCTTTTCGTAAACTATCGACTTTGCTAATATCAGCGATTGGCTATTAGGATAGTATTCCAATCCTTCGTTGATGAGTCGTAGTGCAGCTTCATAGCCTGAAGCTTTGGCATAGTTCATTGCCAATTCCTCACAACAGCCTGCATAAGCTTTCACCATCGCTGTGTCGCCAATATACGTGTCTACCATATCGTGTAACATATCGTAGGCTTTAGCATAGTCACCTTCTGCTGCCGTTAGCTGTGCATCCTTTAGCAAGAAGAAAGGGTTATCTGGGTATAGCTTCTTTCCTTTCTCTACCAACTCGCGAGCCTTCTCGTTGTTCTTCAATACAAGCTCTGTTGTAATAGCCATGCTCAGAATATCGGCAGAAGGATGCCCCTTGTCAATCACCTTCTGTATCTCTTCCTGTGCCTTATGCATCAAGCCATTGCTCATCAGCTGTTTGATATACGGCATCATAATTTCCTCATATAGTTCTGCCGTCATCTCCTTGTTATTGCTAATCTTGTCAAGCTGCATCAATGCCTTTTGTCGATAGCCTGCATTCACATAGCATGTAAAGAGTCTACGCTCTATAGCCTCTTTAGTCTCGCTATCCACCTTGTATGTTTCCAGCCTCTCCAACAATGTTGCAGCCTCGCCCCATTGCTGTAAGTCCATCATGTGGCGCACTTCCTCCATACGTATGGCGCACAGTTCTTCGTTTGCATCCTCGTTATTAGGCCATCTTGAGTGAATCTTCTCCAACATCGCTGTTGCCGCTCTTGTGTTGCCTAAACGTCGCTGCACTATATACTCTCTGTACATTAAGTTTTGCGAGTCGCCACGTCTGCGGCGAGCCTCACGGATATACATCAAAGCATCATCAAGATATCCACGCGACATAGATGTATTGAGCAGATATGTCAGAGCCTCCTCAGAATGTTCTTTCTCATATAGTCTGCCATAGGCTGTGTAAGGGTCGTTCTGTGCTGCTGTTCGTGCTTGTTCTCTCTCAAGGTTGCTTCTTAGACCATTCAATTTTCCATAGCTTGGAGCAAGTGCAGGGATAGTGGTTCTCACAGTTCTTATATACGACAAAGCCTCGCCATATCGCGACATCTCACCAAGTATCGAAGCTTTCTTTTCTACAAAAGGGTAGGGGTAAGCCACCACTGTTGCTGCATGACCGGCAACATCCAGTGCTTCTTCCATACGTCCCGATTGTATCAGCAAATTGCATAAAGCCATTTGGAATTCAGCATCCTTAGGAACCAGTCTCACCAGTTCTCTCAGCATCTCTTCCTGACCTGCAATATTCCTCTTTTTTTTAAATCTGCGATATCTTGTCTCGTAGTCGTCAGCAATCTCGCGTCTCACCTCTTCGCGCTCAGGATATATCTCTCCCAGTCGCTTCAGCATTTTTATAGCCTCTACATTGTTTCCTTGCAGTCTGTACAGTTCTATCTTCTTGCGCCATAGCGTATATTCATAAGGTGCAAGCTCAAGCAGTTGGTTGCAATAAACTAATGCTGAACTATAGTGCTGAGTCATTTCTTCCACCTTCATCAGCATCTGCAATGTCTGTGGATTCTTATTGTCGTCGCGCAAAGAGCGGATAAGGAAATAGCGAGCCTTATCATATTTCTTATAATGCAACCAATACGAGCCCATAAGCTCATTTAGTGCCGAAAGCGTTTCGTATTTGCTAAGTCCTTCGTCAAGCAACTTCTTACCTGTTCCCCAAAGTCCTTGTCTAAATAGATGACGCACTGTTTTGTCGTAATATCCAGGCGTACCTTTTTTGGTAGGTGTATAGTTTTCGTTACGTCTACTATTCTTTTGTCCTTGCGCCAATATTGGCTGAGCCACTAAGCCCAGCATCAATACTATGCACCATCTATATATCAAAGCAATTCTCATATTTCTTCTTTCTTTTACATTCCTATGCAGCTCCAGTTGTTGTAGATGCTGCAGAGTCTTTACGCTTCACACCAGTACGCTCCATTGACTTCCATACAGCTTTTTGGCGAGTTATGAACTTTAAGTAGCCTACAATAGAACAAACTACGATTAAAGGGTGATATATAAAAGGCTCTAATGCTGCTGCCAACAGTAGTTTCAAATAACTTCTGATAGAGGTGTATGATGTTCCTAAAATGAAATCATAGAATACTACAAAGGTAGAGAGCATAAAGCTGAACGTATAAATCGCAAAGAATGTTACAAAGAATGTGTCCCAGTTTATACCTCCTGCAAAGACGAGGTATATCATGAACAACAAACCGGTAAACTCGATGATAGGTGCCAAAAACTCAAAGAGGAATGTGTATACCATCGTGATAAGACCTAACTTTCTATATCTGCGATTCAAGATTATTCGGCGATGTTCCCACATCATCTGTATCAATCCTCGTCCCCAGCGCACACGCTGACGATATAGCATTCGTAGGTTCGATGGACCCTCAGTCCAACAGCAGTTGTGTGGTATCTGTACAACTCTATATTTGCGCTTAAAGTCGCAGCAATATGCTATCATTCGTGTCAGCATATCCATATCTTCGGCAAATGATGAACTGTTATAGCCACCGGCATCTCTAACCACCTCGGTAGAGAACAAGCCATAACCTCCCGACACGTTGTTCATGGCATTTATCTTGCTCCATCCCATCTTGCCCACAAGGAATGAGCGCTTGTACTCCAAATCCTGGAACAAAGGTATTGGACGGTTAGAAGGGCGAATGTCTACCAACTCGCCGTTGTCGATAGTAGAACCATTACTCATCGACATGGTTCCTGACACAGCAATGATGCTTTCGTCTGTAATCACAGGGAATATACATTGGTACATGGCATCCTTCGACAAGATACAGTCTACGTCGGTATTGATAAAATAAGGGTTCTCAATAACGTTTAGTCCACCATTCACGGCATCTGCCTTTGTTCCACCATTCTCCTTGTCAACCACTACAAGCTTCGAGTAGTTGATATTAGTAGATTTAAACAGTCGTTTGAATGGTGCACAATGCACCTTCTCAACATATTCGAATGGCACCTCTACCAAGTCGAATGTGTCGATGAGCAGTTCCAATGTCTTGTCCTTACTACCATCGTTGACGATGCAGACCTCGAAGTTTGGATAGTCCATTTTCAAAAGCGACTCCACATTGTCGATGATGGTCTTCTCCTCATTATATGCTGGTGCAACGATAGAAATGCCTGGTACGTATGGTGAACTCTGTACCATGTGGCGTATATAGTCGTCCGACCATTGCTTACATTTTGTGCTGTATTGATATGAGAATATCAACAACATCACATACGACGCCAATAGCAATAGCGAATAAGCGAAGATGACATATCCAAAGAAATATACTATAAATTCCCACATAGCGATTAAAGCATTCTCATTTGATTAATTACACCCATAGAATCAATCTGATCCATCAGCGTTCGATCGTTATTTGTCTTTATATATTCATCTCTCAACAGCTCGAAAGTTCGTCTGCCGTCACGACCATAGGTATATAGGCATGTCAATGCAACCTCGCGAGTGAGTTTCGAAGTAGATGTACGATAAGCGTTAGCAAAGAATTCGGTATGTTTACCCGAGTTGATGGCATAGACAGCTCTAAGAACTTCTTGACGGATAAATTCTGGCTGGTGTTCATAAGAATCTATTGCTGCCTGTTCTTGTTTGGAATCTCGCAATATGGCGATAGCATGTAGTGCAGCCGTGCGATATTTATAGTTTGGCGATAAGAACCATTCGTGTAGCGTAGCCTTCTCCTTTTCGCTACCCCAGTATGCTGTTTCTTGAATAAGGAAAGCTACCGAATCCTCGTTCTTCACCTTTTTTGCAAGAACCAGGAATTGAGGCATTTGGTGTTCGTTGGCAGAAGCCCAAGCAAACAAGCGGTGTAGCATCATTATTCGCCACAGTCCCAACTTGTCGTTAAACTCCTCAAGAAAATACTGGTATGGTTCTGCCTTCGACGATATCACATAGCAAATGCGTGCTATGTGGCGAATGTTGGCATCATAATAGTTGATATATATAGCCAACAAACCTTCTGTCACCGGAATATGCATGTTTGCAAGATTCTGCAGTGTCAGCATTACGTTCTTTGATGTAGCAAGGTTTTTTTCGTATAGAGCTTTCACACCAGTATACTGACACAAAATATCAGCATTTGGTATGTCTCCAAGCTCGCGGCTTAAGTCCATACATATTTCCGAAATAAGTCGAGATAATGTCTCGGCTTTATACGATTGTATGGTTTCTATTGGTGTACCGCATGCTATCTCAAGATCCCTTACGCTTGGCCTATCAGCAGAAATCAATATCTGATAGAAACCATTATAAAGATTCTTGCGAGCAGAGTTATACTCTTTTCTTGCACGTCGGTTTTGTCGGATTTTCCTAATGAATAAAACAAATAGAATAAGCATCGTGACTATGCATGCTAATATCAGTCCATAAAGTAGACGGATATTCCATGCATAGTCTGAATAGTAGAGCAGGAATTTCTTTAAGTAGAATCCAAGGACTTCAAATCCATAAAAGTCCAAACCATGCCCTGTTGGATATTCAATACCTGTTGTTAGTACCATTAAATAGTTTATTCTTTTACCTTTCTCAAGCGCTTAGTTCAAACATATATCTTATGCCATCAGTATAGCCGATATCTCGGTATACTCTGCCACCTAAGAGCTTCGCCATCTTTTGGCATATCCTTAGGCGCAATCCTAAGCCTTGTTTGTGGTCTTTCAGACTTTGTTCAATATCTTGGAAAAACGAGTTTCCCTGTGAATATGGCACATTTGCCGCAACCGAAATCTCCACTTTGTCGTCTTCATTGATGCGCACCTTCATCTTTATCTTGCCTTTATTGATAAACTGGCAAGCATTGGTGAGCAAGTTTTGCACCACCTGGCGCACTCTTCGTCCATCGCTCTGTATGGTGAAGCTTTCTGGCAAATGCGACGTTAGGCTGACTTCTACGCTTGCTGGCTTGCATACGTCTACAGCTTCTACAGCTTCTTTCACCGCTGTTGCCACATCTACTGTGCTTATCTTTACGCTATACTTATGGGTGTCGTAGCGAGTAGACACCATCAAGTCGTTGAGTAGCATATCCAGCATATTGTAGCTGTTGTGGATATGAGTGGCATAGGCGTTACGTTCTTCATCACTCCATGTGCCGTTAGGCATACTCAGCAACTGTGCAAAACCATATACCGAGTTTAGCGATGTGCGAATCTCGTGGCTCATATTCTGCAAGAATAGCTCCTTGCTATGCTGCAATCCCTCGCGCTCATACGACACCACATATATATATAATATCAAGCACGACATAGCAACACCCATGCTACATAATGGTGCGTCTGGATAAAGCCATTGGAATATACTTAGGAATATCGGCACCAGCGATGCTAAACACACAGCCCAATGTCGTGGGTCGTAGCTGTTGTTGTATATACGGTTGCGTATTATCTTTATTAAAGTATAAAATCCCGTAGTTATACAAACAATGTCCAGGAACACCATTGTAAATGCTCGATACTTTCCCACCACATATTCACCATCCTTAATGTCGAAAAGCAAAGGCTCAGAGAAGTTTAATGCCACAATTACAATCTCTGCCAACACCAGCAAACCGTCTAATCCTAATAATATCGAACAGTATGGCTCCTTACATTTCGTGTATGTTAGGATGAAATACAACCAAAAGAACATGTTGGCAACGCATGTGACATGGAATACTGCAGAAGATCCGAAGAATACTGCACTATTATTTATGACATGGCTATAGCATAAGCCCCATACCGCATCCTGCACACAGTTGAACAGCGTGAAGTTTATCATTGAGAAAAAAGCACGATCCGATCTACTCGGATTATTATGGCGTCTCTTCTCTTTTACCAATATTACCAGCATTATTATGGCGAAGCATACTGCTGATATCCAATACATGTTTCTAGTCATATAGCTTGTTTTTTATTATCCTCTTTTTATCTCTTACTCTCTTTCGTATGAAAAGATTAAATGATAAATAGGAATCTTGCTCCATTAGTATAGTTCTGGTCGAGCTTTATCTCAGCTCCCAACTTCTCGGCAATGATACTGCATATGTGCAGTCCAATTCCTGAACCTTGAATATTGTTGTGTGCCTTCTTATAACGCTGGAAAATATCTTTTGCTGCTTCTGGAGCTACACCCTCGCCAGTGTCTGTTACCGAGAATGTTAGTCGTTCTGGATTTTCTGATGTCGATACATGCAAGTGGATTTCTCCCTTCTGGGTATGCTTACAAGCATTTGTCAGGAAGTTCACCAACACCTGTTGTATACGCCTTCCATCAGAGTCGAGCGTATAGTCGTCTGCCACATCCGAGGTGAAATATAGTTTTACTGCTGCCTGTAGTCGCATTTCTGCCATCTGTATAGCGTTGCGGCAAACATCGTTCACCATAAATGGACTTTTCAGTATTCTGTAGTTGCCATGCTCTGCGTCAACAATGTCCATAACATCGTCAACGAGCATCGACAGCATGTTGAAACTATTATATATATAGTTGAAATACTCCGACTTCTGCTCTTCCGTAACGGTGGTGTCTGGCATACACAGCAATTGTGAGAAACCAAACATCGCATTAAGTGGAGTTCTTATCTCGTGGGTCATATTCTGGAGCATCATAGTCTTCGACTTGTTAGCGTCGATGTTCTCTCTTAGCTCTTCAACCCTTTTTAGCTCTTTGTCTCTTAGTTCCGAAACGTCCTTCATCGTAGCCACCATGTGGTGTATAGTACCGTCTGCATGACGATCGCTAACGATGAGCGTGAATCTTATCCATTTCACAACTGCTCCACTGAAGATTATAGAGATCGAGTTGTTGTGTTTCATGCGCTCGTTTAGCGTACTTAAGTCAGTAAACTTGCGCAGATTTTCATATTCGAAAGGTGCACATATATTCTCGGGCATAATCTTCATGGCTTCCGAAATATGTCCCTCTCTTGGAATATTTTTTATTATATTAGTATTTGGGCTAAGATAAGAAGTATACCAATCTTTCTCTAAGTCCAAATATACCAAGCATGCATATGTTTTAGCCAAAGCGTCAGCAATGAAAGAATCTTTCATCTTTTGCTCCATGTGCACCGTTATATCATAGTGATAGCCCTCTATCACTATAGTGCCATCAACTTCCTTGTGTCCTATGCCGCCGCATCTCACATGTCTCACGCCAAGTGTTGGGTGAATCCATCGATATGTCACTTCCTTACGCTGTCCCAAAGACAATGTTTTCATATAGCTTTCGGCAATGTGGATATCGTCTGGATAAACTCTCTTGTACCACCAGTCGCAGAGATCTTCCTCTGTCATTTGGCGGTCTTTTTCTATGCCCAAGAGTTTAAGCATTTCATCTGAAGCTTTTAGGCGGGGTCTACATCCTTCTTTAAAGATAATGCGCCATATTCCCATCGCAGCAGTCTCGAGCACATCTTTGATGTTGCTCATCTGCATTATCAGATGGTCAGAATTAGTTCTTTCAGATTCCATTTAGTTAAGTGATTTATCTATTTGAAGGCTCTTTTTTGCCTTTTTATTTAAGAATTAAGTTTACCTTGATATTTTGAATGCAAAGATATGCAATAAAATGAAAAATGACAAATAAATATATAAAAAATGATTGTAGCTCCGTATGTTTTCATACGAAACTACAATCATTCTTTACTTTTGCAATATTTTTTAATCTTTACATTGCAACAACGCTTGCTGTTGCTCCTGTAGCTTCGAAAATAGTCACGAAGTCTTCTGCATCTTGTCTTGTCAAGCCTTTTGCAGCAAGGGTAGGCACATTGTCGATAACCTTCTTTGCAAGTGCAGGACGATAGCCTGTAATTCTATTCAGTTGGTTGTACAAGTCTGAAGAATTACCTACAGTATCTATCCTTACAGCGTAAGGACCATGCTTGAAGTTTGGTATCTGCGGGCCTCTGCAGATTTTTACTATGCCGATAATGACATATACGGCAACAATAAATACAAAAAGAACAAGAAAAATTGAGATACCAAGAGCCTTCCCAGCTGCTGTATCTGTGCCAAATCCTGATAGCAGGAATCGGCTGAATCCATTGTTTAATAAGTTCATAAAATAGTGTATTTAGTTTAAGTGAATAATTCTCTGTTTGCAAAGATAGTATAATTTTATGGATTAACCAAGTGATATTAAAAATATTTATAGTTGCCTACTAAACACGTATTAATGGGATATGTCAAAAACTATGTATTTTGTTTTGTTATTACTTTCGTTTTTATAAATTTCTTATACTCAAGTATACAAATACATTTGCATTCTCTTCGCTTAATCGAAATTTTGCAGTAACTTTGCACAAAAATAATAAATTAAGCTTAATATATTTAGATGGAACAAAAGAATTTTAAGAGAACTACCGTTACGGCAGCTCTCCCTTATGCTAATGGCGGCGTACATATCGGCCATTTGGCAGGTGTTTATGTGCCTGCAGATATCTACGTTCGCTATCTCCGACTAAAGAAGAAAGAAGTTGTTTTTATTGGAGGTTCTGACGAGCATGGAGTGCCTGTTACTATCCGTGCTAAGAAAGAGGGTATCACCGTACAGGAGGTGGTAGACCGCTATCATAACCTCATTAAGAAATCGTTCGAGGATTTCGGTATTTCTTTCGATGTTTATAGCCGCACCACTTCCGACATTCACAACAAGTTTGCTTCTGACTTCTTCCGCACTCTCTACGATAAGGGCGTATTGGAGGAAAAGGTAGAGGAGCAGTTCTGCGATGAGGTAACTGGAGAATTCCTTACCGACCGCAATATCGTTGGCACATGTCCTCGCTGTGGCGCAGAAGGCGCTTATGGCGACCAATGCGAGAAGTGTGGCGCTACACTCTCGCCAGAGGAACTTATCAATCCTACAAACAAAAATAATCCAGGCCACGGTCTCGTGAAGAAGCCTACCAAGAACTGGTATCTACCATTGGGCAAATATCAGGATTGGCTCAAACAATGGATTTTGGAAGGTCACAAGGAGTGGCGCTCTAATGTATACGGACAATGCAAGAGCTGGCTCGACATGGATCTTCAGCCACGTGCTATGACTCGCGACCTCGATTGGGGTATTCCTGTGCCTGTAGAGGGTGCCGAGGGCAAAGTGCTCTACGTATGGTTCGATGCTCCTATCGGATATATCTCTAACACCAAGGAACTCTGCGATGCTCATCCTGAGAAGTGGGGCACATGGCAGAAGTGGTGGCAAGACCCAGAGACTCGTCTCGTTCACTTCATCGGCAAGGACAATATCGTGTTCCATTGCATCATCTTCCCTACTATGCTCAAGGCGCATGGCGACTATATCTTGCCAGACAATGTGCCTGCTAACGAGTTCTTGAATCTTGAAGACGACAAGATTTCTACATCACGCAACTGGGCAGTATGGTTGCACGAATATCTCGTCGACCTTCCTGGCAAGCAGGATGTTTTGCGCTACGTGCTTACAGCCAATGCTCCTGAGACCAAGGACAACAACTTTACATGGAAGGATTTCCAGGAGCGCAACAACTCTGAGCTCGTGGCTATCTATGGCAACTTCGTAAACCGCGCTTTGCAGCTCACCAAGAAGTATTGGAACGGCGTTGTTCCTGCTTGTGGCGAATTGCAGGAGGTTGACCAAAAGGCTATCGCTGAGTTCAAGGATGTGAAGGAGAAGGTTGAACAGTATCTCGACGTATTCAAGTTCCGCGAGGCACAGAAAGAGGCTATGAACCTTGCCCGCATCGGCAACAGATATATCACAGAGTGTGAGCCTTGGAAGGTTTGGAAGACCGATCCTAAGCGTGTAGAGACAATCCTCAATATCTCGCTCCAGCTCGTTGCCAACCTTGCAATAGCTTTCGAACCATTCTTGCCATTCTCTTCTGAGAAGCTCCGCAAGATGATCAATATGCCTAACTTTGAGTGGACACAGCTCGGCAGCACCGACCTCCTTAAGGCTGGCGACCAGCTTGGCGAACCAGAGTTGCTCTTCGAGAAGATTGAAGACGAGGTAGTAGAAGCACAGCTCAAGAAGCTTGCTGATACCAAGAAGGCAAACGAAGAGGCTTCATACCAGGCAGCACCTGTTAAGCCAGAGGTTAGCTTCGACGACTTCGAGAAACTCGACATCCGCGTAGGTCATATCATCAACTGCGAGAAGGTTAAGAAGTCGAAGAAACTCTTGAAGTTTGCTATCGACGATGGCACAGGCGTAGAGCGTACCATCCTCAGCGGTATCGCTGCCTACTATGAGCCAGAGCAGCTGATAGGCAAGGATGTATTGTTCGTTGCCAACTTTGCTCCTCGCAAGATGATGGGCATAGAGAGTCAGGGAATGATTCTTAGCGCTGTCAACTTCGATGGCAATCTTACAGTCACCTCACTCCTTGGCAAGGTGAAGCCAGGAAGCCAGGTAGGATAAAAATAAAAGGTTTTATTATTAATTAATGAGATATGAAGAAAATACTATCTTTAGCATTGTTGCTTATTGCGACATTCTGCGCTAATGCACAGATGCTCGATCCTGTTAAGTTCACATCGACACTAAAGACAGGAAACACATCAGAGGGTGAAATTATCTTCTCTGGTAAGATAGAGAAAGGTTGGCACGTGTATTCAACAGGCCTTGGCTCTGATGGTCCTGTGTCAGCATCGTTTAATGTCAATAAACTCGATGGTGTGAAGCTCGTTGGCAAACTTAAGCCTGTAGGCCACGAAATTTCAAACTTCGACCAGATGTTTGGCATGAACCTTAGATACTTCGAGCATAGCGTGAAGTTTGTTCAGAAGGTTAAGTTCACTAAGCCTAACTATACCATCAACGCCTACTTGGAGTTTGGCGCTTGCAACGACGAAAACTGTATGCCTCCTACCACCGTTGATATCAAGAAGAGTGGTAAGTCGCCTGCCATCGACGCTGATGCTGCTGCCGAAGCTGCTACTGCTGAGGCTCAAGACCAGACCGCTGCTGCCGACACCACAGCCGCTGCTGATAGCACCGTAGCTGCTGCTCCTATTGCTGTCGACAACAATCAGCTCTGGAAACCTGTAGTTAAAGAGCTTAAGGCTTTCGGTGGTACAGCCGATATTGCTAACCACTCATTGTTCTACATCTTCTTGATGGGACTCATCGGTGGTTTGCTCGCTTTGGTTATGCCATGTATCTGGCCTATCATCCCAATGACCGTAAGCTTCTTCTTGAAGCGTGCTAAGGATGATAAGAAGAAGGGTGTCCGCGACGCCGTTACCTATGGTATCTCTATCGTCATCATCTATCTTGCCTTAGGCATCTTGGTGACAGCAATCTTTGGTCCAAGCAAGCTCAACGAACTTTCTACCAATGCTGTATTCAACATCTTCTTGTTCTTGCTGTTGGTAGTATTCGCATTGTCGTTCTTCGGATGGTTTGAAATCAAGTTGCCAGATAGCTGGGCAAACTCTGTAGACACCAAGGCTTCTAATGCCACAGGCTTGATTTCTATCTTCCTCATGGCATTCACCCTTGTATTGGTATCATTCTCTTGTACAGCACCTATCATCGGCTTGCTGTTGGTAGAGACCGTTACTTCGGGCAACTGGATAAGCCCTGCCGTAGGTATGTTGGGCTTTGCATTGGCGTTGGCTTTGCCATTCACATTGTTCGCCATGTTCCCATCATTGCTCAAGTCGGCTCCTCGCTCAGGTTCTTGGATGAACACCATCAAGGTGGTATTGGGCTTCGTAGAGTTGGCATTTGCATTGAAGTTCTTCTCTGTTGCCGACCTCGCTTACGGATGGCACCTCCTCGACCGTGAGGTATTCCTCTCATTGTGGATTGTCATCTTCGGTGCTCTTGGCTGTTACCTCGTAGGCTGGTTGAAGTTCCGTACCGACGAGATTGGTGGCGAAATAGATCGTCCTATGCCAGTAGCATGTATCATGCTCGGCTTGTGCTCTTTGGCTTTCATGGTATATATGATTCCTGGTCTTTGGGGTGCTCCTTGCAAGGCTGTCAGCGCTTTCGCTCCTCCTGTCAACACTCAAGACTTCAACCTCAATACCAAGATTGTTGAGGCTAAGTATACCAACTATGAAGAGGGTATGGCTGCTGCTAAGGCTCAGGGCAAACCAGTATTGGTTGACTTCACTGGCTTTGGTTGTGTAAACTGCCGTAAGATGGAGGCTTCTGTATGGACCGACCCTCAGGTAGCTGATAAGCTTACTAAGGACTATGTTCTCATCTCGCTCTTCGTTGACGATAAGACAAAGCTTGCTGAGCCTATCGAGGTAGAGCAGAATGGTCAGAAGCGCACTCTTCGCACCGTAGGCGATAAGTGGAGCTATCTACAGAGCTCTAAGTTTGGTGCCAATGCTCAGCCTTTCTATGTTGCTGTCGATGCCGATGGCAATCCTCTTACCGGAAGCTTCTCATTCAAGGAAGATGTTCCTGCATACCTCGACTTCCTCAATAAGGGACTTGAAGCTGCAAGAAAATAATCATCATGAAAACTATGTTTGACAACAATACAATAGACAGTATCCTATCTCTTATTAATAAAGAGGTAGTGCCAGCTGTGGGATGTACAGAGCCTATGGCGGTTGCACTTTGCACCGCCAAGGCTACTGAAATCCTTGGACGTAGACCAGAGAAAATCACCGTGATGCTTTCAGCAAATATGCTGAAAAATGCTATGGGCGTAGGCATTCCTGGCACTGGCATGGTTGGACTCCCTATAGCTATAGCCCTCGGTGCTATAGTCGGCAAGTCGGAATATAAGCTCGAGGTCATCCGCGACCTCACTCCTTCTACCCTCGCCATGGGCAAGGAATATATAGCAGAAGACAAGATTGACATCCGCCTTAAGGATGGCAATGTAGACAAACTTTATATCGAGGTTATCTGCGAAGGCTGCGGACATTCTGCAACAGCTATCATCACCACCAGCCACACCAACTTCGTTTATGAAGAAAAGGATGGCAATGTGGCTTACGACAAGCGTACTGCTGCAGGCGAAGTGGCTGAAGATGGCGACATCGCTCTCAATATGCGCATGGTCTACGACTTTGCTATGACAACACCTGTAGAGAAGCTCGCCTTCATCCTCAAAACTAAGGAGTACAATATGAAGGCTGCTGCCGAGAGTATCAAGGGCAACTATGGTCATTGCCTTGGCAAGACTATGGATCGTCCGCTTTCTCATGGTATCTTTGGCACAAGCATCTTCTCGAAGATGATTTCTCGCACCGCCCTTGCCTGCGATGCTCGTATGGGTGGCGCTATGATTCCTGTCATGAGCAATAGCGGTTCGGGCAACCAGGGCATCTGTGCCACAAACCCTGTGGCTGTTTTTGCCGATGAGAACGAGAATACCGAAGAAGAGCTCATCCGTGCTCTTACCCTTAGCCACCTCACAGCTATCTATATCAAGCAGAGCCTTGGCAAACTCTCAGCCCTCTGTGGTTGTGTTGTTGCCAGCATTGGTTCAAGCTGCGCCATCACCTACCTTATGGGAGGCGACTATCAGCGCATCTGCCACTCTGTAAAGAATATGATTGCCAACCTTACAGGTATGATTTGCGATGGAGCAAAACCAAGTTGTTCGCTTAAGATTTGTTCTGGCGTGTCTACTGCCCTTCTCTCTGCTCTCCTCAGCATGGAAGGCAAATATGTTTCTGAGGTAGAGGGTATCATCGATAGTGATGTCGATAAGTGCATCCACAACCTCACCAGCATTGGCAAAGAGGCTATGTGTGCTACCGACGACATGGTATTGAAGATTATGACAAGCAAATAGCCGTACGCTATTTTATTATATGACGAAAGCGTGAAGAGCATCCTGCTCTTCACGCTTTCGTCTTTTTTATCTTATAGCAAACAGCGGAGGCTTGGTAAACAATTTTTTTGCGTAGGCATCAGTCTCCATCATAGCCTGTATATCAAAGAAGGGCTATATATTATGCTTGCTTTGTTTTGCGTAAGTGTAGCCTACTGTATATCCATGATAGCGCGTGAGATGATAAGGCGTAAGAATATGCTTGAGACAATGGCTGCAACAGATATGTTGCCCTATGTGAGATATTCGCGTGCCAGCGTATTTATTCTCTGTCTTTCATTTCTCATTATGCCTGTTGCCATCCTCTCCACCACCTTATTATATATAATAGGTCCGGTGGTGTTGGTAGCCTTGCTGTTCTTCAATCTCACGTTTATAGCTCTCGGCAGCCACTACATTCCTACCGAAGAACTCCTTGACAAAGAAGAGGAAAACAACAAGCCTGCGAAAACAGCTGCAGAATCTTTATACCCACAACTCTCGGCAGAGAGCAGAAATAAGATTCAAAAAAGTCTTGATGAATGGTGTGAGCATTTGGGATATAAGGATACTACTGTGAATATGCTTACCCTCTCTCGCTCGCTTGACATCTCTAAAGATGATCTGTCAGCCTTCTTCGACCAGTGCCAGAAGTCTACATTCAGACTTTGGCTTAGCGATATTCGTTTCAATGCTGCAAAGAAGATGATGTCGGAATATCCTGACTATAGCAGCGACATCATTTCTGCCGAATGTGGCTTCTCTTCCCGCACCTATCTCTACCGCCTTTTCAAAGAAAAAGAAGGTTGCACTCCTACCGAATGGAGAGATAAACAGACAGTATAATCTTTTTTGCTTTGTCCCACACGGATACCGCAGAGAACACTGATTTTTTAAAGACCACGATATTTGTTTTTAAAGACCACGATATTTGTCTTTTAAGAACACGAGATTTGTTTTTAAAGAACACGAATCATGCGAATCTACCGAATATAGATAAATCTCAAGCAAGAAACCCCAGCTTAAGAGCCCATCGGGCTCATTCGTGCGATTCGGAAGATTACTTCCCGTTGGTCAGTGGGTCTACGACAAATCTCGTGTTCGTAAAATCTCGCGCTGTTCGTGTGTTTTTTAAGAACACGAATCGTGCGAATCTACCGAATCTTCTATATTAAACCTCCAGCAGTTCGTGTTGAAACGAACACGAATCGTGCGAATCTACCGAATATAAATTAAGCAAGAAATGCAAGCTTCAGAGCCCATCGGGCTCATTCGTGTTATTTGGCTTATTCGTGTTCGTATAATCTCCAGCAGTTCGTGTTTAGCTTCAGAGCCCTGCGGGCTCAAATCTGTGTCGTCTGTGCTATCCGTGTGCGACATAATGAAATACTTGGTAATGTTTTCGCTCCTGAAAATCCTTTACGTTTTATTCTTAGTATCTGTTAGCATGCTCATTTATATTAGTTGCTATGCGGATTTATATTAGTTGCTAATTGGTAGCTAACTATATTACTCTTTCGTTCAACAGCTGTTGAACGGTCAATGATAGTATTATAAATGGCAAAGTATATTGTATTCTACGACCGTTCAACAGCTGTTGAACGAAAGAGAAGGTTAATTGCGTAATTTAATACAATAGTTTTGGAGGAGGAATGGAATTATATTATTCAACTATCGCAAGTGTTTCGATAGTTGAATAGGATGTAATGAAAACAAAAAGCCTTGCTTGCAAACGTGGCAAGCAAGGCTTTTCGATGTGGGGATAAGTAATTACTCAACTTTCGCAAATGTGGAAGTTAAAGAATTTAAAGAAGTTAGAGAAGTTAAAGCCATATGCTTTATAGCTAAATATACAACCAAAAAGGCTATTGGCTATAACTTCTAACGACCGAAGGGAGTGATAACTTCTTTAACTACTATAACTTCCGTACATGCGAAACTTCAGTAAAACATTATATACAACATAATGCGAACCCTCGAACTCTTGGCTCCTGCCAAAAACTTGGAATGCGGTATTGCCGCCATCGACCATGGTGCCGATGCAGTATATATTGGTGCATCACGCTTTGGTGCACGTGCTGCTGCAGGCAACTCCATCGAAGATATTGCCTCCCTATGCCTTCATGCACATAAGTATGGAGCAAAGGTATACGTAACGGTAAACACCATCATCTACGAACACGAACTCAACGACACTATGGCTCTCGTGCGTCAGCTTGCAGCCATAGGTGTAGACGCCTTGTTGGTGCAGGATATGGGATTGGCAAAACTTTGTCGTGGCATCATACCATTGCATGCTTCTACCCAATGCGACACTCGCACCAAGGAGAAGGCGCTTTGGCTTCGCGACCATGGCATGGAGCGAGTGGTGTTGGCACGCGAACTGTCTACGCAAGAAATTCGCACCATCCACGATGCCGACCCTGAATTGCAGCTCGAGGTGTTTGTGCATGGAGCATTGTGCGTTAGCTATTCTGGCTTGTGCTATGCTTCGCAATATTGTTTCGACCGTAGTGCCAACCGTGGCGAGTGTGCTCAGTTCTGCCGAATGAAGTTCGACCTTATCGATGCCGACGGCAAGGAGATAGAACACCAGCGACATCTGCTGTCGCTAAAAGACCTTTGCCAAATAGACCATCTCGAAGAACTTGCCGACGCCGGTGCATGCTCTTTCAAGATTGAGGGCAGACTAAAGGATGTGGCTTACGTCAAGAATGTTGTTTCGGCATATTCGCAGCAACTCAACAAACTTATATCTCGCCGTCCTCAGGAGTATTGTCGTGCTTCTAAGGGCGAGGTGGAATATGCGTTCACACCTGAATTGAAGAAAACTTTCAATCGTGGCTTCACCACATATTTCCTTAAGGGGCGCCAACGTGATATTGTATCTTTCGACACACCAAAGGCTCTTGGCGAATATGTAGGAAAGGTGAAGGAAATTAGAGGCAACAGCTTCAACGTAGCTGGTTTGGCTGCCTTTGCCAATGGCGACGGACTGTGCTTTATAAATGCGCAGCGAGAGTTGGAAGGCTTCAGAGTAAACCGTGCTGAGGGTGGCAGACTATTTCCTTTGCGTATGCCTGCAGGCTTGAAACCAGGCATGGCTCTCTATCGCAACAACGATGTGGCTTTCGAGCGGATCCTTGCTGGTACTACAGCTCAACGCAAACTCACTATCACCATGCGCTTGGATATGATAGACGAAGGCTTTGAACTATCTATCGATGGCAATCCTATGGCATCGCTCGAATGTGAACTTCAGCAGGCGCAGAAGCCACAGGCGGCTAACATCCAGCGACAGCTCACCAAACTGGGCAACACTCCATACATATGCTCGCAAGTGGAGCTTGGTAGTGGGGTAGAGGAGTGCTTCATTCCTTCGAGCCTACTTGCCGACCTTCGTCGTAGAGCCATCGAAGCTTATGAGGAAATGGTTGACATGGAGGCTGACTCGGCAACAGCTGATGTTGCTAAAGCTGCTAAGGTTGCTAATCATAGCGCTAAGCCAGGAGCTGACAACCTTTGTTGGCAACCAGAATATCGCAAGTTTCCTTACACCTACAACATCTCTAATAGCGAAGCATCACGCTTCTATGTTGTCGAGGGACTAACCGCTCAGAGCAAAGCCTACGAGGTGGAACCAGTGAAGTCGGCTCTTGTTATGCAATGCCGCCATTGTCTTCGCTATGCCTTAGGTCATTGTGTGAAACGTGGCGATAAGGCTCCTACATGGCACGAGCCATTATATCTTCGTCTTGGCGACGGCAGAAGATTCCGTCTGCAGTTCCAATGCGACGAATGTCAAATGAATGTATTTTCTGAATAATATCATCATGCACAATCTCTCTTCACCCACTATAGCAAGAAGAATCATCAACAATTCTTTTTCGCTCCTCATCCTTCTTTTCCTCCTTTCGATGCTGTCTTCATGTTATCATAAGGTGGGCAAGAAGAATGATGCTATGGTGCAACTCAGCGAACATCAGATAGACTCTCTATCGTTTTTCTCAGAGCATCATTACACCAACAACTATAACTTTGTGGTGAAGCAAGATTCTGTGGTGCTATATTCGCAACAACCTGAGGAGATATTGTCTACAGGCATGGAGGTCGACTCCTTTCCCGCCTACAAGCACGACATGCTGGCTGTGGCTGAAATCCGCATTATCCCTACCGATAGTATCGATTCTGTGTGGGTGGAATTGGCTACCGAAGATTCACGTTTCGGTTGGACTCGTGAGTCGCAGTTCCTTAATAAGGTGGTGCCCGACGATCCAATCTCGCAGTTCATCTCCATATTCTCCGATGTCCACCTCATTATCTTCCTTGTGGTGATAGGCATTATTGTGATATCTTATTGGATACGCCATCTGCTCAAGCATAAGGCTCCGATAGTGCATGTCCGCGATATCAATTCTTTCTATCCTTCGTTGCTTGCCATGCTTGTAGCAACGTCGGCAACCTTTTATGCCCATATCCAGACTTTCAATCCTGAGATGTGGCGTCATTTCTATTATCATCCCACTCTCAACCCCTTTGTTTTGCCACTAGAGTTGTCTATCTTCTTGTGCTTAGTGTGGTCGATGTTGCTCGTTGGCTTGGCTGCTGTCGACGATGTGCGCCATCAGCTTCCTTTTGGCGATGCTGTAATCTATCTTAGCGGACTGCTTGCCGTTTGTGCTGCCAACTATATCATCTTCAGCATCACCTCGCTCTACTATGTAGGCTATCTTCTCCTTATTATATATATATACTTTGCCCTGCGTCGCCATTTTCGACATAATCGTATGCCATATCGTTGTGGCAAGTGTGGAGCCTTGATGCATAGCAAAGGCAAATGCCCTAAGTGTGGTGCCATAAACGAGTAGATTTTCTGCTATTATCCTAATTTATTAGGATTGCAAGGTTTTCTGAAATGCCATACCTTTGCATGCAGTTATGAGAAAGATTGTATTCCCCATTTTTATTGCGGCCATGTCGCTTGCCGCTAATGCAAAGGCTAAAGAGATTACAGAAGTTGTCGACTCATCGCATGTATATGAGCTCGACGAAGTGTGCGTAGTGCGTCAACCAAAAGAGCAGTTCTTGTTGCGTCGTCAGGGCGTCAGCTCCACTATGCTCTCGGCAAAAGATATGTTTACGCTCCATGCCACCGACTTGCGCGAGCTCTCGAGCTATGTTCCCAACTTTGTTATGCCTAAATATGGCTCTCGCTATACCTCGTCTATGTATGTGCGTGGCATCGGCTCGCGCATCAATTCTCCTGCCGTAGGCATCTATGTAGATGGCATGCCGCTGATGAGCAAATCGTCGTTTAATACTTTCTTCCACGACATCAGCCGTGTCGACATCCTGCGTGGTCCGCAAGGCACACTCTATGGTCTGAATACCGAGGGAGGATTAGTGCGCATATATAGTCGCAACCCTATCTCAGAACCAGGCTTTGAGTGGGGCAGAACTATAGCCACCCACGGATTAATCTCCACCAACATCAACCTTCGCCGTCGTCTTTCCGACAAGGCTGGCTTCTCTATAGCTGGTTTCTTTATCAACGACCAAGGCTATCTCCGCAATCATCTTCTCGACACCAAAGCCGACAAGAGTCAGGAGGCTGGTGGACGATTTAAGTTCGTTTATGCTCCTTCAGCCACAAGCTATCTCAACGCTATTGTCGACTTCCAGCATACTCACCAGAATGCCTTCCCTTATGGCGCTATGGCTGATGATGACACAACCGACAACCCAAACACAAATCAGCAAGGCCGTTATCGTCGTAACATGCTTAATGCAGCAATAGATTTCGGCACATCTATAGGCAGTCTGAACTTCTCGTCCACAACTTCCTATCAGCATCTCTACGATTTCATGGCTATGGATATCGACTATATGCCAGTAGACTATCTTGCCATGAACGAGAAACAACGCCAAAACTCCATCACACAAGAGTTTGTGCTCAAGGGCAACTATCGCAACCTTTGGCGCCACACTTCTGGCATTTTTGGTTCTGCGCAATGGCTCAAGACGGATGCCCCCGTATTCTTCAATCAGGGTATGGACAAGTTTTTGGCTTCCAACATCCAGCGCCCTATGTATGCTGCCATCCTCGCTTCGATGACTGGCAGATTCCTGGCGCAGGGCATGACGAGCGAGGCTGCCACAGCTGCTGCTCAGGCTGTTATAGAGCGAGCAGGAGGCATAACCGTTGATGCCGATATGCATACCGTGCCTGGATTATTCCATACCCCAACGCTCAACCTTGGCTTCTACCACGAGTCTTCCGTCCAACTTGCCAACCGTCTTGCTGCCACCCTCGGTGTGCGCTACGACTGGAGCCGAGTGGGCGTTGACTACGACACTCAAGCCATCATGGATTGCAACGTTAGCGTGATGGGACGTCCTGCAAACACTCGCATCTCGTCTACATTGCGCCATAAAGAGCACAACAACTACGGTCAGTTGTTGCCAAAGGTCTCGTTGGTATATTCTCTTGACGATAGTAACTCTAACCTCTATGCCACCATATCAAAGGGATATCGTGCAGGAGGATTCAATATCCAGATGTTCTCCGACATCTTGCAGACGGAGATTTCAAACTCCAGCTCGCAACGTGGCGACTATGATGTGCCACACGATGAGGCTTCTTACGACAATATACGCAAGAGCATAGAATATAAGCCGGAAACAAGCTGGAACTATGAAGTTGGTTCTCACCTCAACCTCTTTAATGGAGCCTTGCATCTCGATGCTGCCGTATTCTTTATGCAAGTGAAAAATCAGCAACTCTCAGTCATGGCTGGCACTTATGGCTTTGGTAGAATGATGGTAAATGCTGGTCACTCTAATAGTTGTGGTGTTGAGCTCTCGCTTCGTGGCTCAGCCTTCGACAATCATTTGTCGTATACCGCCAGCTATGGTTTCACCCATGCCACATTCCGCGAATATACAGATAGTGTGAAGCAGGGTAGGGAGCTCGTAGCTGTCGACTACAAGGGCAAGTCGGTACCTTTCGTGCCTAATCATACCTTTGCAGCCTCTGCCGACTGGCGTTTCGATATTGCTCATCGTTGGCTCAACAGCATCACCATAGGTGCCAACATCGCAGGTCAGGGTCGCAACTATTGGGATGAGGCTAACACTCGCAGTCAAAAGGCTTATGCCGTGCTCGGAGCTCATGTTGACTTCAAGATTAGTCGCTTCGACTTCAACTTCTGGGCTACCAACATCACCAACACCCACTACAACACCTTCGCCATATCGAGCCAGGCTACTGGCACCAACCATTGGTTTGCTCAGCGTGCCACTCCATTCCGCTTTGGTGTAGATTGGAAAACCAGCTTATAGCTCGTCCTTCACCCCGACACTAGCACAAAAACTATACATACACTCCTAAAATACGCACTCCTAATCTTCATACACACGCCGCACGGGATGCCCATAAACAGGTGTATTCCGTGCGGCATTTGTTTTGTAGTAAGCTTTAAATTATACCCACGGGGTCGGGTTTGCAACAACTCGGTTGTCGCACTTAATCTTGTTGCCCCTAATCAAGGCTCACCCGATAAACCAGGGGGATTAAGCATATAGCTTTGTAAGTCTGAAAA
>OIZX01000410.1_pt1 | contig 30097 bp, 27 predicted proteins | sample 1588621 | NCBI WGS metagenome assembly OIZX01 (sample SAMN03283276) | human gut metagenome | biome: human-associated habitat; material: feces | host: Homo sapiens | place: Peru | collected 2012 | reverse complement strand
CTAAATCGGGGAATTAACTTTGCGAAAATTCGGGAATTCAAAGTTACCGATTACATCATGCAGACCCTGTTGTGCCAAGTCCTCCCCCCCGTTTGATGAATATTCAATACTATTCTCCTGCGCATTGATCCGCAGAAACTCGCTTCCGCAGGTTACTATTTGTGGCATAATGGATTGTCTCCAATAAGCCAAATATGAATCGATTGAGTCTTTTTCATATTCTAATCATCTGGATATTCATCACCAAACATCATATCCATACTATCCTTAATGGTAGCATCAGTCACATCTTGATAATCATCAGGATTCTTTTCGTAATCTTCATACTCTTCATCAGAGAGATCATACAGCGTTCTTTCCATAAATAAGCGTTTTGTTTAAAAATACTACAATTATCTGTTTACTAGTAAATTTCCAACCTAAATACATCCAAAGCATAATAGCAACTTGATTTCCAACTCATTTTTATTTATGAATAATCAAAACTGGCCGATGTATTCTATAATATCATCTTTCAAAAACTGTCTTCATGTTTCCCGTCATTCCACTTTCTGAACATTCAATACAAGTGACGAATGCTCCTCTAATTTCAGTTATCTCCCAATAATTTTATTTCAGAGGCAAGTCTAACTATATCACCTACTTTGTGGTGGTAGCCAGCAACGCCGTCCCGTCGGTCGCCAGCGAGAGGAACTCCCCCACCCCGGAATTGTTGTACCGCGTGGTCCAAGTCGCCCCGCCGTTCCGTGACCAATAAAGCCCCTTTGAAGTGGCCGCGAACACCTCCGTTCCCAGCACCAGCAGATCCCTGAAAGTTCCCACCGAACTCATACAGAACCTGTTCAGCCAAGTCCTGCCCCCGTTCGATGAATATTCAATACTGTTCTTCTGCGTGTTGATCCGCAGAAGCTCGCTCCCGTAGGTTACTAATTGTGGCATAGAACCCGATTCTACCAGCAATCTGTAGGCTGACCGGACATGCTCCGGAAAAGTTTGCACCGCAGTTCTGCCGCCAGCATCGCACGCTCATATCAATGTGCACTTGAAAGCTGTCTGTGCCATTCTGATTCTTTTTCCATGCCTACCAGGGAAAGAATCGGGCATCGGAACAAAAGTCTCGCTTCAGTTTATAATGAAACTTTTATGCGACTTGAACTAGGTGAGCATGCTCCAGAATATGTAGGTGGTCATCACTGAAATTCGCACTATCTATGGCAATTCTTTTTGTACGACATAGCCTTAATCTGCCTTTGCACGTCCGCAATATAATCATCGATAGCGTCAACTTTGCCGAAATCATCCTTAATACTTGAATAGGTCATTTCAAATTTCCGCAATGCTGTCTTCAGTTTAGCCATCTGTATTATATCGGCGGCCGCCTTCTCACGTCTTGAATCTGCCTCAGCCGCCAATAGTTCATTCATTCCTGAACGCAAATCATTAAATAACTTGCGCTCAACACTATCTTTGTAAGCAGCCATCAACAGGCTGAGGATGTCGCTACTGTCCATTTTCGACACGACCCATCTGGTTGACTATCTCCGTGATGATGACACGGAAGTCCTCTCCGGTTATCTGCTGGTTGCTCTGAGCGTAAAAATCCTGCATCATACCACGAATCACGTTCATGCGGTCAACAACACTCTTTGTGTCTGCATTCTTCTTCTCCGCATAAGCTTGCGCCTCGGTCATAAGAAGTTCACGATCCTTATCCATCTTCTGGAGGATAAGTTCACCTTGGGTTTTCATCTTCTTAATTTCTGTGATCTCGGTCGCAAGTTTCATTATGTTATCAAAACCTTCGGATACCACATCAAGTTTTGTCTTCGTGGCAACCTGCTGATTGTCAACATTCGGTTTAGTAATTTCAACTTTTGGATGTTCGACGATTACATTCTGATCGTCCTCCATTTGAAATCCATTCATATTCTATTGATTTTTAATTATTTCGTATTGTTCTTCCTATCATTTCAGAAAGTTTTACATCCTTCAAGCATTGCTCAGCATTATGTGGTTTTTCTTCGTCAAAAGAGCTCTCTATTTCATCTGCTATCATTAGGACTGTTTCTATATTCATATCCCTTAGTTTATTAACATCTTTGACAATTCCTTCTTTCGTCTCTTCCCCCCATTTGTCAACACCTTTGGCCACACTCTTCTTAAGCTTACGTTTCCAAGTACTGTACTCAATTGCCACGAAAGCAAGTTCAAGGACGGCAGCAACAACAGCTCCAACTGCCTTCATTGATGTCGCACCTATTCTCTTCAAAACATGTTTTAGTGCATTGTGCGTTTCTCTTGAGAATGTCTTCCCGAAAATGTCCCCAACTTTTTTAAGAAGATGTGATGCGGCATTCGCAATTCCGGCATTTGCGCCACCAGCCCCTCCGAATTGGATGAAATATTCACCCAGGGCTCCTGTTCCTAACTTCTGGATAACTTTTGCACCTACATTTTGAACCGCAGCATCCAGATTCGAATTGATTCTAACGTTAATTTCATTGCTGAAATTTACAACTTCTTTTTGAATATAGTCATCTAGTCTATTATTCAAATCGGTCAAGACTACATCGACATAGTCCGTAATTGTCTCTCCGCATACGTTACTGATTGTATAAGGAAGAAGATGTGCATTTGTATATGCAATCATTTCCTCCATCTGTCCTGTCTTTTCGCTGTCTATATCTGAATTCAATCTATTGACTATCTCAATTTTTGAGCTTTCTATCTTACCCGGCAAATCAGCGATCAACTTGTCAAATGTCGGATTGATCATTGAATCAACTGCACTGCGGATGCGTTTTGCCGTTGATTTCTCTACTTCTAGTATGGCATTAAATTCTTCATCGGACATAACAGCCGAAGCATATCGCGCCTGTATGATGGAATCACATCTCTCATATAGGTCAACTACGAATTTATCGAATGCACTCTCAAGTTTTTCGAGTCTATCTGCCGATGAAATCGTCTGACTTATGTATGACCATAATTCAGGACATTTGGGTAACGCATAGTTTTCACCTTCGGACAGAGGCGTATCTTTTATAAAGAACAATCGGGGGGCCTGACCTAAAATATCGTGAGCGTAATTGTATATCTCAATGATCCTTCTGTCTTCTGCGTTGGAATCTGTAGGGCATCGATTTATCACTAGTATTACTTCGACATCCGAACGTATCAATTCCTTGAGAAATCCCAAGAAGACATAATCCTCATCTTGAATGCCGATTCTATAATTGACTACATATGCAACAAGATCACTATTAGGAAGAAAGTCTTTTAATACCTCTTCGTGCTCTTCTACGATTGAACCGTATCCCGGAGTATCAAAAATCCTCAATCCACTAAGGCTCGCACTAGACACATATTTAGTCAAGCGCAGTCTACTTAGGTTTTTTTCAGGATTCTCAGCATACGAAATGAATTGCTCTTTGCTTATCCTCTTGGCTGTTGCATTTATATATATAGCCAAGAAACTATCATCTCTCTTCTCCGCTGAGATTTCAACCTCAGTTATTGCCGCAGTAGACGGTGATGCCTTTACGGGAAGTATATTCTCATTTAAGAACCCATTAATTACGGAAGATTTGCCACTACTGGTTTCTCCCAAGAATACAAGATATGAATCAGGATGTGTAATCCTTTCATACAAAAAAGAGGACAAAGCCTTTATATTATCATCTCCTGTGGCTTTAATTAGAGGTTCCAAAGCCTCAAGCTTGGCCAATACATTTTCAAACATTTGCGACTTCCTCCATTTTTCTCGTTATAAATTTAATATCATCTATCAATGTGTTATCCGCTTCAAATTTTTGGGAATCTTCAACATCTTTTTTAAGATTCTCCAATTGTTCTTCGCGATTGCGCAGAATTTTTTTCAAAGCCTCATAGGATTTCTCGAAAAAGACTTCAAATTTGCAAGAGATTGTTTTCTTGAAGGTCTCCTCAGACTCAAAAATTGAGGCCTCTATCTCTGATTTTGTAGTATTCCCCCTTTGCTTTGTGATGGCATCTTTCGCTTTCTTACCGATAAAACCGGCAGCGGCAGTGATACCAATGCCAGATAAAATGGCAACAACCGGAGCCAGAGGTCCGCTTAGAGCTGCCACGATAGCAACTCCAGCAAAATAACCTCCTACTCCACCACCGACCGATGCAACCGGTGTCAGGACCTTTTCATATTTTGTTTTCTTGGCTTTATAAAACGACGATGCGTTAAAATTTTTGTCGTCATCCACACTGATAATCTGATTGTATCTTTCAATCTGCTGCTCAACACTTAGCTTGAGATCATTGATATAATCAAAAACAGTGTCAAATAACTTCTCGGCTTCTATTTCCTGAATATCTTCAAAAGCTTTGGACAAATTATCACCATCTACCACACCTTTATTAATAATATTATGAATGCCGGCTCTTATTTTTCCTGCATATTCGCCTGTTTTCTCATTAACAAAACCATACACTTCATCTTCCTTGCCCCTCAACATTTTCTTTGTCTCATTGAGTTTAATCTTGAGTTCCTCGGTTTCAGCTTGGAATCGAGCAATACGTTCTTCCCCTTCGCGGATTCTGTCAGCTTGAGATTTCGACTGCGCCTCAATTCTGGCTTCGATGCGGGAGCTGATAAAGGCCAGCGTATTTACAACCCTTTCCTTTAAAGCTTGTGACATACTAATATCCCAATTGTCAGATAGAGAGGAGATTGTACTGACCAATTCAGATATATTTGAATTATCAATTTGTTTCTGATTATGCTGTAGTTCGCCGGCTATACCATCATAAGCACTGACTACTATAATGTGCTCATCAAAAGGATTATTCAGCTGCTCAGCAATTTGTTTCAGACGCATCGTATTGTACGGCACGCTCTCAGCTACCGCTTGTGGAGTGTCATTAGCCCATCTGTTCTGCACAAACAAGGCTACCGGAAACTGCGACCAAACACTCTTGATAAACATAGCTTCCGTTTTTCGAATTGTTGGAACCGTAGGAATTACGAATATTGCCGTACAGAGATTTTTAATATAACGATTCGTTGTCTCCTCATTAGCTCTGGTGAGACTACCAACACCCGGCAGGTCAACAATGGTCAATCCTTTCGCCAGAAGATCGTTTTTTCTATAGAGAACGATTCGTGACACCTGCTTTTCATTGCCAGGATTAGAGTTGTTATCTACATATTCATACAATTCATTTTTTGTATGAACAATTTTGGCCGATGTCCTAGAAGAAAAATACACCACAGCCTGCTCTTTCACGCCATATTTGACTTCAACTGGAACACATGTGGTTTCATCTGCTTCGCTCGGCATTATATCCTCCTTGAGAATAGCATTGATGAGTGTACTCTTTCCCATTCCCTGCATACCTAGGACTGGGATAATCAATTCCTTGTTATCAGAACGCAAAACTGCCTCCTTGAGAGATGTTCCAACTTCCTGTCCCGGGACTGAATACCGATCAAGTATCTCAACGAGTTTATCGTCTACGAATTGCTGTATAGTCATAACTTTATTGTTTTTTTAATTGTTTAACGGCCTTGCGAGCTTTAAATCTCCAGAATGGAATTGAGTGATATAACACTTCGTTTAACGTATTCTGGATATTCTCTTGATTTTCCTTTATGATTGACACCTCTGATGCCATAGATTCCTTGAAGGATTCCACTTCCTTTGAAATTGCAGAACATTCTCTCTCGACAGAGGTAACCCTGTTATCGACAAATTCGCGGAACTCTTTAATTGACAACAGCGTTTGGGATGCTTTTTCCTGATTGTCAGAGAGAATTTCAGACTTTGCGGACAAAGTGTTATTCGTAATACTATCTGAAGCCGCTTTAGTATTCGCAATCGACCTCTTCTCGTTTTCGCAGATTATCGTATTCAAATGTGCGAACTCCGTCTTGATTCCATCTCGAGATGAATCAAAGTAGGCTCCCATCTGATCGCTATATGATTTGTGAGATGCAGCCAAAGAGTTTGTCAGGTATTTCAATTTACCATCAGCTTCTTGAAATGATGTAGAGAGCGATTCCAGTATATTATGGAGAGCCTCAGTGTTTTGAGACAATTGTTCTGACTGAGATTTTAACGCAGACTGATTTTGCTCAAATTGGCTCTTTTGCCCAGCTTGAGAAGTCTCAAATTGTTGCCGAATATTAGAGCCGGTCTTGTCCATCGCATCCTTTATTGCAATTTCAATATTGAAAATCTGTTCCTTTCCTTGGGCAAACAGAGTATCAATAGTATCAACGAGATTCTTGAAGTCTGAAGTTACATCACCGGCTATATCATTCTGTTTTTCCTGTAGGGTGGATATTGACGACTTAACGTTCTCAATTAAGAATGAAAGATTAGTGAAAGAATCTAAATGGCGCTCCCCGAAGCCAGATAGTGATTTTGTAAGGAAGTCTTTCAAGTTCTCAAGGTTTACCAGGCTCTCACGGACTGAATTTTCGATATCACCCTTAGTCGCCTGCTTATCAAGAGGATTATCTGAAGTAAATTCTTTGGCATCTACATTCAGCTTTCTTGAAACAACGTTTATCAGATTTTCTATGCCAAGTTTAATTTCATCCGATTTAGCGGACGACACATCCACAGAATCTTGTATATCATTAATTCTGTTCAACTTTGTCCTTATGGCATCAATAGCATCAGACGAAGAACTTATCTTACCTTTTAGTTCGCCCAAAGTGTCGGCGAATCCCTCAGAGATTCTTCCTTCCAACTCTGAAATCATCTTCTTGGTGCTTTCATCAACCTGCAGTATAATCGGTTTCTTCTGTTCCATATTATTTTTCGAAAGATTTTAACATATCATGAATAACGTTATTTGATTCTTCGTCATAGAGATATCCGAATCTTGATTTAAGATCACTTGCAATGAAGATACTATCTGATTGAAGAGAGAGACCTGTTTCTTGAATAGCTGCAATAGCCAAATTATAAATCGGGTTGTTGTGAACCAGAAGAATATCAATATCACAACGATTCAAGTCATTCTTTATAAAGTCTCTTAATTCAGTCAAGACACCTCCTACGTCTTTTGTTGCTATAACTTCAGCGAAGTCCTGAACAACAAATAGGACCTTTATGGTTTCTGGAATTACACCGTTAGTCAATAATGGATATATCTGTTTTTCCGCAGAACCAATCTGGGTTGCATTAACCAATATAAGGACTATATTAATCCCACCAAGTTTCAAATGTTTGACAGAGCCTCCTGAATGAAACAAAGAGAGCCTGTCATCAATATGAACTTGAACATCTTGAATGGATTCGGTCGAAACCTTGTAATTGAAAAACTTATCAAGGCATTCCGTTTCCGAAAATTTATCCCAGCCTAAAATCAGAATGTTATTTTGACTGCATTGAATAAAGTGTTCTATCGTCTGAGTATGAATATTCCGTTTTATTTTCTCTGCCACGTGATAAAAAGCATATGAAGAAAGAGGACATTCTATCTCTACCAAATTATCTTCTGACCTTTCAACTAGAGCATTATTGATCTTGCTATCTCTTCTTTCGTCAAATCTTATCGATTGCGATAAATCAGTCAAATCTCTTGAGACATCACGATATTGCTGAGCTTCAAGAATCTTGATCTGCCGGGCTTCGAAAGACTTCCTTCTGTATTCAATTTCCTCTACAAATCGCTTCTGAATATCCTTTAACCTCTTTTCAAACTTATCAGAGGATTCTTTGAATACTCTTTTAGTAGAAAGTATATAATCTATAAGGAGTCGCTTTGTTGCCTGATTATCAGCATATGTATGCTGAACATATGTATAACCGGAATCTGTTCCGCCAAAGGGGTTCAATCGTTTAAGGAATCCTATGACTCCCTTCTCTTTTTCACGCTTACTAACCGTAGTCTGGCACAAATGAGGGGCACGTATGCCAGATAGAGTTATCGGCACAGTTATATCACGTTTTTCGACATTCAGTTCTTCACATTTTTCGGAAAAAAAATCTTCCGTGTTATGCATTTCGGATATCAGTCTATCTTCTATGTTAGATATCTGTTTCCGCACATTAGATACTGTACTTTCTGTAAAATGACTAAGGCTTATATATTTATCGCGAAGTGTTACCGTGTCTGAAATAATTGAGGCAAGATTACTTTTTATATTGGATATATAATTTTCAATATCCTCTTCAAAACCATCATACTCAAATGATTCGTGAGAGGATATACAATAATCGCCTCCAGCTGCTTGTTTGGCATCCGCTGCAAGTCTATCAATCTCTTTCTTTGCCCGTAACAATCTGCTCTTTGTGACAATAGGACGAATTGATGAAATTATTTCATTTACTGCGTCAACAAGTTTCTGGTAGTTCGACTTGAATAGTAGTTCACCGGAAACATCACCATCTGTTGTCCTGCCCTCTAAAGCCCATCGGGCGGAATACTGGACAATTATTGCGGTTCCTTTATCTTTGAGATTTGATTTATCAACAACTCGTTGCAATCTGCGCCTATGGTCTTTTGCCACATCGTTTGCACTTTTCAGCCCATCAGCGCTCGGGACAATCGAATCAATCATATTCTGCACGAGAATCACCGGCATATTGGACGTGGAATTCTCTGCAATTGCATTAAGAACGGACTGGAGCTTTTGATCGGAATTTGTCTTACAGGTTGTAACGAGGATGCATAAGTCAACCGTAGGCAAGAGGCTAGCCATCGTCAGTTTCTCATGCCCCTCGTATCCAAAAGCATCTAAACCAGGGCTATCAACAAGGATGACATCCTTACCTAAAGGGAAGTTAGGCGAGCACAATTCCAATTCCTTGACCTGCTCTTTATTATTGGCGTTGAACCCTTCATCGGCATAGAATGAGATAGCATCCTGGTCACAATCCTTGCCAGAGAGTACGAGCTTTGTACCATCCTCAAAGTATACTACAACCTTTCTCTCTTCTGAATAATGGCAACGAACTAATTGGCTGGATGACGGACAAGCACGTGATGGAAGAATAGACTCTCCCATCAAGGAATTGATTAGAGTTGATTTACCGCTGCTAGTTACCCCAATGACACCTATACGGTAGGTATTTCCTATAGAAGCCTCCCTCTTCCTTTCTATAACTTTAATATCGGCAGCATATTGCTCACGAATTTTCTCATTCGTATTGAGGATACGAATGGCTTCGTTAAAAATCTCTATTACATTGGAGGACTCCATCCGGCCAAACTATTATCAAAACCCACTCTAATGCCTTGAAATATAAGTCGTTTACATTATAAAAAGCCTTCTCAAAATCAAATCCTTAGATTATCAAATATATCCATTGATGCAACTTTTTTTTCAACATTACTTAATTATAATCTACTTCGCATCATCTTTTAGTCAATCTAACAGTCCCATCAGGCTTGAATTCAACATTATATCCTTTTGAAAGACCGTACATTGCAACGGCACCACCTATAATGATGGCCAATTCTGCTGCTGTTATTGTCAGAGCTCCAACTGTCAAACCGGCAGCAGTTGCCGCTAAAGAAGTTCCAGCCGTAAAAGGTGCAGCGATTATTCCTCCTGCAATTGCAGCAGCAGAGGCGGCTTTCGCTACTTTCTTTTTCTTTTGTTTGGATTTGGCTTTTTCTCGAATTTCATCAGCAAGTGAACCGACTATAATTATACGACTCTCCTTACGTTTGAGTGCTTGTTCAAGATCTTGTCTGTTATTAACGGTAATCATATTAGGATATTACAATTCTCATTAAACTGTATATTACAAACTTATATCATTTTGTTTTGATAACTTCTGTAGTAACCCATAATAAAAACTACTTGCCCTTTCGACCTATAATGAACCGAATCAAATCAATGATGCTAGGTGCTGGGTCCGTCAAAGAATGTAAGTATAAGTAACGAAGAAATTTTTTGGGATAACTCTTGGCCCCGCAGCGTGGGCAAGGCTGCGGCATAGTGCGGACGGTGGCGTTGTCTTCGATGTCGGGGGCTTCGAAGATGTGGCCGCAGTTGGGGCAACGGAATTTGGTAAAACCACGTAACATAGTCGTTATACTTTTCTTGGTCTGTCTTTTCTGTTCGGGTTGACTTCTGACGGAGTTTATCCTGATAGAAGTTGACTACTATTTTCACTCGGCAAAATAAACGTTTTTCCGTGCCAAAAAGTGGCAGGGTTCAAGCGTTCTTTTGTAACGTTGCAAATATATTCAAACAATTTGGGATTGTTTGGTCCAAATTTGGTCCAAATTAATGTGTTTGAGGGTTTTCGGGCGACGATAATGGCGGAATATGCTTCCGGAGAGGGTCAGATGGAGGTGTTCGGCGACATATTGCTGCGTTTTCGTTGCCGAAGAGGGCTCACTATGAATTGATATTTGAAGAAACTTTAAGCGTGTTGCGGTGCGCTGCTCATTTGTGATAGGGCAAGGTTCAGCAGGAACTCTGATTATTTGCGGAATAACTATTATCTTTGGGATTGAATATTAATTGATAAGGAGCTATGGAGGCGAAAAGGATAAGATACCCGATCGGGATACAGACATTCAGGAATATTGTCGAGGGAGGATATCTCTACATCGACAAGACGGGATTTGTGCACAATCTGGCGGAGAATTACAAATATGTGTTCCTGAGCAGGCCGAGGAGGTTCGGGAAGTCGCTGCTGTCCTCCACGATCCATAGTTACTTCGCGGGGGAAGCGGAGTTGTTCAATGGACTGAAGGCCGGGGAATTGAAGAAGGAATGGACGAAGCATCCGGTGTTCCATTTTGATATGTCAACGGCTAAGCATCTGGACGAGGATGCGCTCAGACAGATCGACGAGAAAGGATATCTGATTCCGTACAGGTTTGAGGGGGCGGATAGCGAAGAGGACGCTTCGGCAAGTTCAGCGACCGGCAGGGTACTCGTCAAGGTCGGAGTGAACATCTCAACCCAGACACGGACGATCGAGTCTTGGAAGATCACCCCTGAATCATAACTACGACTGGAGCATTCCACACTGCTTATGCTCCTGTCACGATGTTTTTTGACTGTGACTGGAGCACTTTTAGGCATTATCGCTCTTGTCATTTTTCTAAGTAGCGAGTAACGATTCAGAAGCGAGGACTATACGATATTAAGTCCAGCAAGAGATTGCTGGATGACAAGAACGATGGTAATCCATCATAGGAATCTGCTAAAAAGTCATCGGGCTATTATCGAACTACTTTGAGGCAATCGGCTGGATCTTGTCTTTCCATTGGCTCCAACCTGGAGCGGTACGGTATTTTTCCAAGGAGGCAGACGGAACATAGATGACATCCGCATATTCACCAATATAAATGTCATCCATAACAGGAGGGTCTTTCGCCAGGACATCTATCACCTTCAAGGACTCACAACCCTTGAAAGCATCCTCCTCTATCCGGACAACTCCCGCAGGGAGGGTCAACTGCCTGAACGCACAGTTCATAAAGGCCATTTTACCAATCTCCGTCAAAGCTTCTGGAAGCGAGGTGAACTCCAAAGAGACACAGCCCGCAAACGCCTCTTTGTCAATTTTTGTAATCCCCGCCGGAAGGCTCTTCAGCTTCAGATTCCCGCAGCGTTTGAACGCTCTGATCTCAATAGTGGTCAACCCTGACGGTAGTTCAGTCAAGGCAAGTGTCTCACACTCCTCAAAAGCCTGGAGGCCAATAAACGTCAAACCGTCAGGAAGCTTCTTGAGATTCAATTTAGTTATACATCTGAACGCGCTCGGGCCTATAGAGACCAAACCGGACGGCAACTCTTCAGGAAGCACCCCATTGCTTCCCTCAAAGGTTCCTATCTCAATAGAAGTCAAAAGAGGAGGAAGTTTGGTCAAGTTCACGTTATCACAAGAAGAAAAAGCATAAGCGCCTATCGACCTCAACGTCTCTGGAAGCGAATTCAATCTAATGTTTCCACAACCGGCAAACGCTCTATACCCTATGTCTTCGAGACCATCAGGCAGCTGTGTCAGACACAAGTTGGGACAGCCTGAGAACGCACTGTTTCCTATTCGGATCACCTTGGCAGGCAATTTAAAATCAATCAGGTACTTACAGCCAGAGAATCCATCGTTCGGGACAGCTGTGAGTCCTGTGAAATACTCAAACTCTTTGAATGAACGGATGTCTGTACTGCGAGAGAATGCACTTCCGATTGTCCTGACATCCGCAGCCTCCTCATATGACAATTCGCCATCGCCATCCTTGTCCCAATTAGAAACGCAAATCGCCTTGACAGCGGAATCCTCAAACTGAATCTTATTTCCGTCAGGAACCGGAGGTTCCGGCGTGTCGTCATCAGACAAGGCTCTGTATTTACCCTTCCATTTACTCCAGTTAGCGGCGGATTCATATTTCGGAATAGACCGTTTCGGCACATAAATAGCCTCAGCCACGTTGCCAAGATGTGTGTCATGCATTTCAGGTGGTTCCGAAGCGCGAATGCTGACAGTGGAAGGATAACACCCATAAAAAGCATCGGCTCCAATGTAATCAACACTTGCCGGAATTGAAAGACTCTTTATTCCACAATTCTTAAACGCACCATCACCAATTGTAAAAAGGCCATCTGACAATTCTGAAATATTCAAAAGATAGCAATTCTCGAATGCATTGTCGCCGATTTCCCTAAGTCCGGAAGGCAGTTTCGTCACAGCCAGATGCGAACAATCACGGAATGTGTTCTTTCCTATCCGAACCAGATAATCCGGCAGCTTTGTCCAAGACAAAGCCTCGCAACCGTCGAAAGCTCCGTCTCCTATCTCTGATACTCCTGACGGTATGCTCTTCGGATTGAAATTCTTAATCCCTCCGAACGTATTCGCCCCTATAGTCTTTAAAGAAGCGGGAAGATCCTCGGGAAGAACACCTTGCTTACCTTCAAAAACAGCCGAGCCTATTGAAACCAGGCTGGACGGCAACTCTCTCAAATCAATGTTGTCCGCCCGCGCGAACGCATACCATCCAATAGTCTCAAGGCCATCAGGCAAAGATGTGAACCTCACTTTCCCACACTGATGGAAGGCCCAGTCTCCCAATTGAGTAAGATTCTTAGGAAGGCCAGTCAGATTCAACTCCCAGCATTCACTGAAACCGCTGTCTGAAATCTTAAGAATACTGTCGGGCAATTTGATTTCGGACAACTTATGGCACAAGGCAAAAGAACAGACACGCAGGTTGGTGAAATATGCCAACTCGTTGAACGACACAATGTCTGAGCTTTCAAAAACGCGACCTAAATCCACCACATCAGCCGCCTCAGCCACAGACAACTCGCCATCACCATTCCGATCCCAATTGGCGACACAAAGAGCCTTCACGGCAGGGTCCTTGAACTGAATGATCCCTTCTGCCGGCGGGTCAGGATCAACAGGCGGGTCAGGTTCAATTTGCTTGTCTCCAGTCTGAACCGTCAGCAAAGAGGAGACCAGCTCGTCGCGTCCGTTACCTACCCAAACCTTATAAAAATAGGAGGTGGAATATTCAAGATTCTCTATTGTCAAGGAATATCCCAACCCGTCTGGCCGGCTCACTTTGTGCCTTTCCATCATAGACTCATCAGTCCCGAAATAAAATCCATATTCACTGGCGGCGGCCATGTCTTCCTCGGTCTTGAACTTCGCCGTGAGTGTGACCCGGAGATCCTGCACCTGCGCGGTTGCCGATGGCAGGACAGGTGCCCTCAATCCTGCCGGCACACTTCTCTCCTCGCAGCCGGCCAAAAGAACCGCTGCAACGAGAATCACTTTATTGAATATTCGAAACAAGTTCATCCTTAATTGGTCACATTTCCGCACAAACTTACAAAAATTCCTCGGTTTTTAACACCTGACAGACAAGAAATGATCTCATCGAAAAAAACGCCGCCCCCTTTGGGCCACGAATGCGACCGGAATTGCCGTCCAAGGGTGTCGCCCGGCACTCACAGGCGACAGAAAGGGGCGAAAACGTCGCCCAAGGGTGCCGCCCGGCACTCACAGGCAACAGAAAGGGGCATAAACGTCGCCCAAGGGTGTCGCCCAGCACTCACAGGCAACGAAAAGGGGCATAAACGTCGCTCATTGGCGCAGCCCTCTCCGCAGGTGACGACTGTGGCCGGAAGCACCGCCGATGAGGCTCCGGATGCGCCACCGACTCTGGTGAAAATATGCCTTCTTGAAAAACCTACTGTCCGAGCATCCGGCGGAAGGTCTCCATGCCTTTGGTGGCGACTTGGTGGATCTGGGTGATGCGAGGGTCGGCGATGGCCACATCCTCGGGGTCGATCAGGTAGATCGGAATGCCGTTCGGGGCATAGCGGTAAAGGCCGGCGGCGGGGTAGACGTTCAAAGACGTGCCGACAATCAGCATGATGTCAGCGGCGGAAACGATGTCGATGGCCTTGTTGATGTTCGGGACGGCCTCGCCGAAGAAGACGATGTGAGGGCGCAGCTGGCTGCCGTTCGGAGCCTTGTCGCCAAAATGAACCTCATCATAACCGATGTCGATCACCTCCTCCTCTGAATATGTCCGGTCATAGATCCCGTCCTCCGGGCGGACCTTGGTGGCCTCGCCATGAAGGTGCAGAACCTTCGTGCTGCCAGCCCTTTCATGCAGATTGTCAACATTCTGCGTGATGACCGTCACTGAATATTCCTTCTCAAGAGCAGCGATGGCGTAATGCGCGGCGTTCGGTTTCACCTCGCTGAGCCTCTTGCGCAGACCGTTGTAGAAATTCAGCACCAGTTCCCGGTTGCGGTACCAGCCCTGGATTGAAGCGACCTCTTCGGGATCATATTCACCCCACAGGCCGTTGTTGCCCCTGAATGTGCTGAGTCCGCTCTCGGCGCTCACTCCGGCGCCCGTCAGAACGGCGATTTTCTTTTTCGCTGAGTTCATATATTCATCCTCCTTTGAAAGGTTGCGCGCGGCCGCGACCGCATATTCGTAAATTATTGATTCTTTTTGAAATAGTAGTTCCTGAGCCAGTACTCGAACAAGGGGTCGAGAATCACCGGTTTCGCATCCTCGCCGACAAAAGTCAGAATCTCCTTCTTCATCAGAGCGTCCTTCAGGCGGCGCACATTGGCGGACGAGTTGAGGGAATATTTCCGGATCACCTCAGCCGTGCTGAACTTCGAATAGCCGTCGATGATCGCCTTCAGCAGGCTCACCTGGAAGGTGGTGAGGTCGTTCATCATCGAGATGAAGCGGCCTCTGTTTATCGCCATCACGGTCGCAAGGGCCTCCAGCAGGACAGGCTCCATGATATAGCCTTTCGACAGCGAGTCGCAGATGGACGTGAAATGATTGACATAGAAAAGGTTGCACTTGAACAGACGACACGCCCCGCTGATGAGGTCCCTGTCGATCACCTTCCCGCTCGCGAGGAACCCCTTGATGATGTGTTCCACGATCTCCCGCTCGTCCACCTTGCCCAGTTTCAGACGGGTGGCGCGGCGGTAGAAGAAATGCCTCTTAATGAATATGTCTTCCATCGCATTGACCTGGGAGCCAATGAATATGTAGGAGAAGATCCGCAGGCCTTCAGCCTTGACCTCATCCATCACCTGCTCCATCAGCTTGAAGATCCGCTCGCCGTCGCCGGCAAGGTCAAGGTTCTGGAACTCGTCGATGATCATGAATGTCTTTTCTCCCCTCTCCGCCGCAAGCGCGTAAGGAAGTCTCAGGACAGCCTTCAGGTCATTGTCGTCCAGATCCCAATTCGTGGAGAGGATCACGTCCAAATCCGAGAAAGCCTTGCGGTCGAACACGAAATGCGTTCCCTCAAGGTACTTGGTGACAATGCCCTCATACTCATCGGGTGTGGACGCGACAAGCCTGATGACGGCCGCGCCAAGCCTTTTGACGAAAGCCTCACCTTCCCTGATGTCCAGGGCGGTCATCTCGCCGACACTGAATCTGTCGCCGTCCACCTTCATCTTTGTGAACACCTGGTGAACCAGCGACTTCTTGCCGGTTCCGAAAGGCTCCCAGATCACCACGTTCTCGTTCTGGCTCAAGAGGTTGCCGAGAATGGCGCGCTCATCCTTCCGGCCTATGAAATGCTGTCCGGTCACATATCTGTTGTACAAAAACGGGCTATCCATCGAAATAACATTTTTGTTTTCACAAAATTAATATTTTTTTCCTATCTTTGCACCCGCTTTGGAAAGCGAGCGGAAAAATTCGGCATAACTTGCCGCGATGATTCCGAAAAAGAGAAAAAGGAGGTGGTAACAGCATTATGATCATAGTTCCTATCAAGGAAGGCGAGAACATCGAAAGGGCTCTGAAGAAATTCAAGAGGAAATTCGAGAAGACCGGTGCCATCCGTGAGCTTCGCGCCCGCAAGAACTTCGAGAAGCCTTCTGTAAAGAGAAGAGCCGCGAAGATGAAGGCCATCTACGTTCAGCACCTCCAGCTGCTCGACGAGCAGTAATCCGCTCACTCCAATTTTGAATTCACAATCGGACCGCCTTCGGAGGCGGCCCGATTTTTTTTCATTCCTATGACCTGAAAAAACAGCACAGCAAGCCCTCAAAAAAAACGTCAAAAAGTTTGTAAAATACTTGCATATATATATATATATATATATTTGCCTCGCTTTTCTTTACAGACCATAAATGCGACAAACCTATGCTGGAAGAAAAGCTGGCGATCAGTATGAGTGCATAATACGATAATACGTGCTGGCTCCCTCTTGTACTTTTTGTCAATCCTTTGTACAATTTTATCAACTGGTCAGGAGCCTCACCAGTATGTGAATCTCTATGAAAAAAATTAACGAAAACCACTATGTTAAACCAGAAGTCGAGGAGATTGACCTGACTCTTTCCGCAAGCGTTTTGGACGGAAGCGGATTCGTATTTGGCGAGCAGCCTGATAATGAAGAGGATTGTTAGTAACCAAGCGCATTATGAAAAGAATCTGTCTTTTAGCCATCACGGCATCCGCTCTCGTCGTGAGTTGCGAAAATGCCAACGAAGTCGCTCCTGTCATCGAACATCATGATGGCGCGTATGCGACTATCGAGCAACCTGATGCTTTCTCTACCAAGGGCTTGTCTTTCAATGACGGCAAAGTGTCATTCGTTTGGGAAAACGGGGAAAGGCTTGCAGTTTACGGTTCCTCGACATATTCTGTACTGACAATAAATGACGGAGGCGCTTCTGTCACAAAACTCGACTGTCCGGACTTCAAACTTGACACAGATGTGGACTACTCTGTCTTCTCGCCAGTGCCTGGAACTCTGTCAGACGCATCCAAAGAAGCGATAAACGTGTCGTTCAGCGATCAGCGGCAGACAGCCAACACGGACACGGAACATCTTCGCCTCAACCAGTACGCATGCGCCACAAGCACGGTTGATGGCAATTCCATCAATTTCCAACTTTATAATCAGGTCGCTTGGATCAGGTATTCCCACACCTTCACGGAAGCCGTGACCGGAGCGAAGACCGTCACCATCAGCGCATCTGAAGGAGAGCCTTTCGTCCTGAACGGAACCATTGACGCGACAAAACCGGTGTCAGAGAAAGGTTTCACCACATCGATCACAGCCTCCAACACCGCTTCTGAAATAACCCTCAACCTCGGAGAGGAATCCGGCAATGGAATTGACATAGCCTCCGGAGAGGTTTTGAATGCGTTCTTCACGATTCATCCAGTCGATCTCACTGGAAAGACTATCACATTCACAGTCAAAGACTCTGATGGAAAAACCGTTTCCATTGACCAGTGCACGGGCCGAGCCATCAAAAGGAATGCGGTAGTTCCTTTCACGGACAATTCCTCCAAGCCTACTGTGGCGACCATTGACGGGGAAGAATATTCAACGCTGAACGCCGCCATCGCGGCAGCAGCCGACGGTGCCACAATCAATCTGGCAAGCGATGTCACAACGGTTAAGGTTCCTATTGACAAGAATGTCACTTTCGACCTTGACGGCAACACTGTAACCGCTGACGACGATGTATTCTTCGTGGCGAAAGACGGGCTTACAGTCAATTTCACGAACGGCAACATAGTTTCGACCAAGTACAGCGGACTCCTCTTCAAACAGGGGCTTAAGGATGAGAACATCACCTTTGACAACTGTAACATAACCGGCGTTGAGGGAGCGATCGCCACAAGCACGTTGACCGGGTCCTCGATAACAATCAACGGAGGTACATTCGTGTCCTCAAACAATGCGGTGATCCTGACCAACGACAATTCCCGTGAGGGAGACGCCAACACAATCACCATCAACGGCGGAACTTTCAAAGGCCAGATGTCGGATGAAGCATATAATGCCCGAAATTCGATCGCCTGCGGAATCTATGCCGCATGGAAGGACAACATCATCGTCAACGACGGCACATTCGATATAGAAAGAGGTGTAGGTGTGCTCTGTCGTGGCGGCAAGGTTACCATCAAAGGTGGTACGTTCACCACGACAGACCCGGACGACAAGACAGGCCGCGTGGGCGACAGCCGCATCGTAGTGCCATGCCAGACCGTTTACGTTGACAAGGACTCCAAGTATCCTGATTATGAGAACGCCACCATCGAAATCTCAGGAGGTTCGTTCTCGGATGATGCTTGCTGCGACTATCTTGCCGATGGGTCAGGTGCTGTAAAAGAAGATGAGTTATACATGGTTCAAGAAGCACATGAATACACTGACTATAGCAGTTTATCAAAGGCAACCATGTCAACCACTAATACAAATCCGATACTCGTAAACAATCCTATAGAAACAGATAAGGAGGGATTTACTGTTTATCCAAACAACACTATTGTATTTGGGGGAAATGGCAGTTTTTGTTGTAATAGTAACAATAGTGCAAGTGCTGTTAGGATGACAGGTAGATATTCTGGAGTGGTGAATATCTGCGGCAGTGGCCAGATTACCCGTCGCAGGCAACGTACAAGCAGAGGGGCGGCCGATTATGCAATTAATGTGCAAGGATCATCCAGTTCCTCTTATACTACTGACATCATCGTGAATATTTACGGTAATTTGATCATTGACGGAGGTAGCGGTGCCAATGTTAATCGGGCTATTAATATACAAAATGGAACAGTCAATATATTTGGAGGATATTTCTATGCGGGACTTGGCAATGATCCTACAAAAAAAGTTAGCGTAATCTACCTTGGTTCCCTTACTAATAAAGGACAGAACACCCTGAACATCCATAATGGAGTATTTGAATGCGAAGGAGATGCTTCTTCTTTGATTGATTGCGTAAAAGGCAGTACGATAAGAATCACAGGCGGGATCTTTGTAGGATTTAATCCATCCGATCATGTTGACGGCAAAAACAACAGCTACGTTCCGGACGGTTACGAATCCGTTGAAATAACTTACAACGGAAAACAAGCCTGGAAAGTGTCCAAGAAACGATAAGTGACCACTTCACCTACTCCAATCATAGGCCGCCTCTTTCGGGAAGCGGCCTTATTCTTATCACAAATCAAACGCCATACGCAAAAGCATAACCGGGGATATTGCTCGGTGGCATTTCAGGGCATATTCGCCGCCGACATGAAATATAAAGATGCCTACGGGAGCATTTGGTGACATATTTGCGCCATTAAGGACAATCGAGTCCTCCATGAAGGCGTAGGCATCCTTCCTTCCCGGAAGAGATCCCGCATAAAGTTCAGTCGGGAACTCCACGTTCATCCTCCAACAGTCATTTTTCCCGACTCGTACACTCTGAACTTATTTTGATTATCTTTGTGTTCTATGGGGAATGGAGTCAAAGTCATGGGGAAAGGAGCACGGCGCTGGTGGAAACCGGTGCTGTGGACTCTTCTTGGAATATGGGCGGTCGTGATCATCGCCCTGCAAATCATCCTGAATTCCAGCGTCCTGACAAGAATCGTAAGCGATGTGGCTAATGAATATGTAGAAGGGGACGTCACCTTTTCGGGCATAAAGGCATCCATGTTCAAGAGTTTCCCGAACCTCAACGTCACGATTGACGATTTCTCCATCACCTATCCACACGACAGGTTCGCGGCTTTCGATTCTCCGGTGGTTCCCGGAGGGTACCTGCTTGATTCAGGACGCGGTGAGTCAGCGGACACACTCGCACATTTCAGGAAGTTGTCGGTGTCGGTCAACTACATTGCGGCGATCGCAGGCCGGATAAGGATCCGTCACGCCTCCCTGGATCATCCCAGAATCTTCGCGCACCAGTACGATTCCACCTCCGCGAACTGGAACCTGTTCGGCAACAAGGCTTCCGACAAAGACACATCGGAGGCCACCTCCACCATCCCCCCGCTCTCGGTCGGCAAGGTGATCCTGAGCGGTCGGCCTTTCATCGTCTATACGAACCCGTCAGACACAATATTCGGATGCATATTCCTGAAACAGCTCACCGCGAAGGGGCATTACGACGCGAGGAAGAGCAAACTTGAGCGTGTGAACCTTGAGCTGGACTCGCTGTTTGTGGCCGGGAGACTGCCAGCTGACACGGTGGCGTTCGGACTTGAGCGCCTTGGTGTCAAGGAACGTCTCGGGCATTTTGACGTCTCCTTGAGGTCGCGCCTATTCCTTGGCCTGAAATCCTCCGGCAGGATGTCAATCCCGATCGAGATCAACGGTGGAGTATTCCCGGAATTTGATGAAAAGCGCGTGGCGGTCGAGGACATGACAGCGCACATCGCCACCATCGGTCTGACCGCCGACGGGAAGGCTGACTTTTCAGGAAATGATATTCACATAAAAGCATCCGTAGCCACTGAGAAGTCTCCGGTAAGCGAGATGATTGAATATTTCGGTGACAATTTCCCTGTTCTTAAAAAGTTGCGCACTGACGCTCTGCTTTCCGTCAACGCATCCTGCGACGGTTATTACAACAAGAGTACCGGTGGTCTGCCTCCTCTTTCCGTGCAGGTTCAGGTGCCAGACTCACGGATCAGATGGGAAGGGATCGATGGCGAGGGGCGCTTCGATCTGGACATGACCGCAAGGAGCGAGAATGGCAGGCTTTCGGCGGAAATTCCGGATTTCTGCTTCAGTGTCAACGGGATGAAGATTTCCATTAAAGGCACTGCGGACAATCTGTTGGGCGGCGACCCAAGGTTCGACATCAGCAGCGACATCCACATCGTCCTGGACTCGCTGGCGGCTTACCTTCCAGACACACTTGGAATCTCTGTCCAGGGAGATTTGGAAGGCATCGTGGAAGGAGATTTCAGGCTTTCACAACTGGGCTTGTACAACTTTTCTGAAATAGGGCTGGAAGGATTGCTTGAGAGCAATGGCATCAAGGTCAGTGTTCCGAAAGACACCCTGTTCGCCTACCTGGGGCACACGGACATCAGCCTCGGGGAATTCAGCCATGCCGAGGATGGCCACGAAGCCCACGGAGAACATGACCACCACCATGCCGGCCTGTCCGTGGCGATAGACAGCCTGTTCGCTGAATATGGCACCTCCACATTCATCCGTGGCACCGGCGTCCGCCTCTCAGCGCACAATTCAGAGGAACTGATGGACGGGCACCGTGACAGGCATCCGATCCATGGGCACCTTGACATCACCTCCCTCGGAATGATGGACACCGACTCCTGTTTTGTCGGTGTGCTTGGCTCAGCCAACACATTCAAAATGAGCCAGAACACAATCAGCAGGCACTCAGTTCCATTCCTGAATCTGTCAAGCCGGAACAAGAAGATCACAGTCCGGGAAGGAGTCAACCGTTTTTCCGTTCAGGATGCCAGACTTTCCGTCGCCGCCCATCCGAATTCCGTGGAAAGACAAATCCGGCGAAGGCATCTTCTGGACTCCCTTCAAAGAGTCTATCCAGGTGTGAAACGGGATTCTCTGTTCAGGAAGGCGTTCGCGAGAAAGCCCGGAGCGCTCCTGCCGGATTACTTGACCGAGAAAGATTTCGAAAAGAATGACATCAGAATCCAACTCGGAGAATCCGTGGCCAATTACCTCAGAAACTGGGACATCTCCGGAGAGATCAGTGTGGCCGAAGGGCTTGTCATCACCCCGTACTATCCACTCGACAACAGGATAACAGGATTCAGCGGGAAGTTCTCCAACAACACGATCGACCTCAACAGACTATCGTTCAAATCCGGGGTGTCGGACATCTCCGCCACCGGCCATCTTACCGGTCTCAAGAGGTTTCTTGTCTCCGGCAAGGGCAGGCTCAACCTGGATCTGGGCATAACCTCCGACGAGATCGACATGAACGAGATCCTCATCGCGCTCAACGCCGGAAAGAAATTCACGCCTATAGGCCACAACGCGGCTCTCTCCGGAGTTGATGACAACGCCTACCTCAACACCGTCAAAGAGATGACAGCCGCGGACACGACCGCCTCCACCTCGCTGGTCGTGCTGCCGTCCAACTTCAACGCCAAGATCTCGCTGAGCGCCAACAAGATAAGATACTCAAACCTGGAGACATCCTGGGTGGCCTCGGACATCGTGATGAAAGAGCGCTGCCTTCAGGCGACGAACACCCTCGCGACGACGAACATGGGCGACGTGTACCTCGAAGGTTTCTATTCGACCCGCACCAAGAAAGACCTCAAGGCCGGCTTCGACCTCACCTTGTCCGGCATCACAGCCGAGAAGGTTATCCAGCTGTTCCCGGCAGTGGACAGCATCGTGCCTATGCTCAAGGCTTTCAGGGGACTGCTCGACTGCGAGATCGCCGCGACAAGCTCGATCGACACATCCATGAACATTGTGCTGCCGACCCTGAGCGGCATAGTGAAAATTGACGGCAAGAACCTGTCCCTGACCGACAGTGACGAACTCAACAAGCTCCGCAGATCCCTGAGGTTCAAGGACAAGGACTCCAGCTTCATAAAATCCCTGTCAATCCGCGGCATCATCAAGGAGAACCACATGGAGATCTTCCCGTTCCTGCTGAACATCGACCGCTACTCGATCGCGGCCAGCGGCCTTCAGGGTTTCGACCAGCGGTTCAAGTACCACCTTTCCGCCCTGAAGTCGCCGATTCCGTTCAAGTTCGGCATCAACGTGAACGGCACCTTCGACAATTGGAAGTGGAAACTCGGCAAGACAAAGTACAAGAGCCGCAACATCCCTCTTTTCAATGATCAGGTCAACAGCCTGACGCTAAACCTGACCTCCGCCATCCACAACATATTCGAGAAGGGCGTTGAGCAGGCTCTGAAGCAGAACGAGCTGTCGCAGAAGGCGATAGAGAACAAAAAGAAGGAACTTGACTATTCCGCCTCCCTGACGGAAGACCTCTCCGCCGACGAAAAGAAAACCCTCAAAGCCCTTGAGACCGTCACCGGCGCCGGTAACATCGGTGACAACGGTGCCGGCTCACATCTTCCGCACGCTGAACCAGCCGGAACGAACGATGCGGCAGGGCGCGACGGGCAGAAAAATAATATTTGAATATTAACAGATTTCAACTATCTTTGCAAACCTTTCGGACTCGGAGCAAAGGCAGCTTCCAATCGCCCAAACTCCCTGCGGAATCCCTATCATCATCTAGATTCCCCTGCCGGAAGGCTTTGCGGGTGTGTTGAAACTGGTAGACAAGCCAGACTTAGGATCTGGTGCGCAAGCGTATGGGTTCGAGTCCCTTCACCCGCACATTAAACGCCTCCTAATCAACTGATTAAGAGGCGTTCTTCTTTTTCAATAGGTGTTCTAAGTACCCCAAAATGGTCCAAGAATCCCGTACCGGTTGAATATTGCGTTACGGCTAGTACACAAAAGGACTATCTCATGTACCAACCACGTTTCTGGAGACATTCGGTACACCATTGAGGCTTCTCATGTACCAACCACGTTTCTGGAGACACTCGGTACACCATTGAGGCTTCTCATGTACCAAACTTATCTTTCGGATTAAAAACCGAGGGGTGAAGCAGAGAGCCTTACGGCTCAGAGTGGCAGCCGGGTACAGACATTACCCTAATAACGTCTGTAGTGGCTGCGGACTCTCTCAACCTTGCCGAAACGTACTCGCTTGTAGGCTCGCACCCGGACAAGTCTGATAACCTCCACCTCAATGGCGACTATCACAAGATGTTGGCTTGTTCTCATTCTGCATACTTATTGTTAGGAAATTGAGAGAACAACCGTCCTTGTTGTAGTACCCCCTCGGTATGGGACAATAAAAAAAGCAAGCATCCCTTTTAGGGAAAAGATGCTTGCTTTTACTTGTCTTCCTAACTCGTATGAGAACAATGCAAAGATAGCCATTCTTTTCAGATTATCAAGTAATATCGTAGACTTTTTCATCAAGACTCTTCCTTCCAACCATTCCACGAACTCCAGTTCTCTCTTGAAGTCCTCGATAAAAGTTCGATAATCTCCCACGATTCCGCATAAGGGGACAACATCATCCGAGGCCGTCCTTTTTTCCATTCTTATAACCCACTGAAAATCCATCCAATAAATCAAAACCCAAATGAAAAAAATCAAGAATCCATAAGAAACTAAAAATGAATATATTCGTAATTCCCGCTAGTCAAAAATGACTGGCAGAATCCTGTATATCCCTATGAATCAAGGAGTGGCGTTTCACTTGCTGACATTCAAACTATTACGGATCAGTGCTAAAGCCGCTCTTGAAAAAGGGCAAGACATTGTTGTTTTCAATGGATCTGCTTACATATATTAGGGAGACGTTTCAGGCGAGTGGGAGATAATATATTGTTAATGAGAGATATAGAGGTTTATCTTCAGCGGGAATCCGCTAAAGGCGGATACCGAATCAACTGACTTACAAGTAATTATAAAAGCACGTCATTTTCTCGTTGCAATTCTACCGAGGGGAATTTCACGACAACTCTTGCCAAAACTTGTATGGCAATAAAATCAAACTAAGTCAAAGCCCTTGCCTCCCAACCGGACAAACTAATGTAAAAGCTGATGGGATGAACTTCTATGGCAAAGCCTTTGAATATGCCCTTGCCACCTAACCGGGCAAACTAACGCAAAAGCTCCCACCCGAGCAGACTGGCGGGAAGTTTAGCATTGTCACACCTCTATACAACAAGGGAGCACACGCATTCAACAAGGAAAGCAGACGCAACAGTGTAGTGCGGCTACGCGAAGAGGCGGAGGTTGTCGAAGGTGGGGGCAAGGGAGCCGGACTCGATGCGGTGGATGATCTCCACGACCTTGTCGTTCATCGGGGTGGGGCAACCGACTTTGCGGCCGTAGGCGCTGACGGCACCGTTGATGGAATCGACCTCGGTTTTCTTGCCGCGCTCAAGATCCTGAAGCATACTGGCTTTCAGACGGGCGTGCTTGCGGATGGCTATCGGGATGATCATAAAGGAGATGAACTTCTTCACGGGATTGCTGTAATCCAGAAGCTTGACTACATCCTTGCCTTGGATCGGCTCGATGGTTATGCCGCCCTTACGGCAGACATCAATGCATTCCTTGATCAAGGCCTGCACGACCTTCCTTGAGGAACGGTCCGAGGCGGCCTCTCCGAAAGTGCAGCCCAGGACAGCGCTCATTCCGGAGAACGCGGCGTTGATCAGGAGCTTGCTCCAACGGGTTCCGAGGAAATTTTCCTCTACCTCGACCGGGCCCATCTTCTCAAGGAGGGCCTTGACCTCAGCGAAATGCTTGTTGACATTCTCGGAAACCGCGCCCAACGAAAAAGTGAGGCTGTCCGGCGAACTGGTCAACTCACAGACTCCCGGGCCAAGCATCGTGGCTCCCCAGGCGACAGTGCAGCCAAGCACACGGGACGGACCGACGATCTCGGAAATCAGCAGCTCCGGCAACCCGTTCTGGAGAGTGACGATCACACCATCCTCAGCGAGGGAACCTTTGAGCATATTCACAACCTCGGCATTATGCAACTGCTTGGTCATAAGGAATATGACATCATATTCACCAGTCATTTCCTCATCTGTCAGGGCGGTCACCGGCTGAGTGAAATTCACGGTGCCTACCACTCTCGCACCTTCGGCACGCAAGGCGGCGACGTGAGCCTTGTTATGGTTGATGAGGTCAATCTGACCTCCGTTCTTCGTAATATACGCGCCCAGAATGGTTCCCAACGAACCGGCGCCATAGATGGCACTTCTCATATTCCTTGAATATTCAAATTCCGCAAGCAGGCAATCACTTGCCGAATACAATCCGTTCGAGGGTGATTGCCCACCCTTGTCAATGAATATCTCCGCGGCAAAAATAGTGATTCCCTTCCGGATGTCAAAGCCGTTCAGCAGAAATCAGCGCGGCCAAATTGGATTTCTGATCAGTAAGGGTTAACTTTGCATTGGGGAAATATTCCCGGAAAACAAATAAGTTTGAAATGTTCTTTGAGGTGAACAAATTTTCAAACTAACGAGTCAAAACAGCTTCTAAAAAACATTAGAATAATGAACAGAATTGTAAGAATCATCGCGGCTTCGACGCTGACATTCGGACTCTTGCTCTGCGGAACTTTCGCTTTCGCGCAGAAGAGCCCGGCGTTCGAGGCTAAGTTCAAGATCGCGGAAGGCGCTGACCTTCGCATCCTTGACGACAACATCTGGGACTACAGCAAGGACACCATTCCTCCGAAATGGAAGGAAATCGGAGAGGATCCACGTGACTGCAACAGGGCCCCGCAATTCGCCAGACTCGTAAACGACTACCTTCCTGATGTCTTCGCGCTTCAGGAATATTCCAGCCATATGCACAAGGAATTCTACCCTCTGGTGCAGAAAGACGGCTATGTCATCGCCTGGGAATCGAAGAAGGACTGGAATAACACTCCGATCTTCTACAACAGCAAGACGCTTGAGCCTCTGTACGTCAACTACAACAAGTACACTCCCGAGCAGTGGTGCAACCACGGATCCAAGTCCTTCACCTCGGCTGTGCTGAAAAGGAAGGCCGACGGGAAGATATTCGCGATAATCGGCACCCACCTTTGGTGGAAGAGCGAAAAGTCCAAGCCGGGCAGCACGATGGCGAGAGCCTCACAGCTCCGTCTGGTGATGGCGGAGACCGACATCATCAGAGCCAAATACGGGGATATTCCTGTTTTTGTGATGGGGGATATGAACTGCGAGGAGGACACCGTTCCGATCCAGCAGCTTATCCAGGGCGGTTATGTGCCTTGCTACAAGGCCGCTACCGTCTATGGCGACAACCACAACGGACATCACATATGCAGCCCTGGGGACGGATATTCGGTCGAGAGCCGCAGACGTGGACCTGACCGCGCCACTGGAGCGATCGATCACTGCCTGATCTTCGACCCGAGCGGAAAGGCCGAGGTCAAGGTCTTCGACTGCATTATGGAGAAATACACCATCAAACTCACGGATCATTACCCGAATCTTATTGATGTGAGATTATAACCGTTTCGGTGGGATACTATTCAACAGCTTACATTGCCCGGAATCTGAATACCGGACGCTGATGTAGGCTGTGATTGTGTATTTTCATTTGCCGCTGCGGAATAGATTTCGTACCTTTGTTATCCGTTATGAAGTACGGATTCGACAACGAAAAGTATCTGCGGATACAATCAGAACACATCAAGGAACGCATAGCCCAGTTCGGGGACAAGCTCTATCTTGAGCTTGGAGGCAAATTGTTTGACGACTACCACGCCAGCAGGGTCCTGCCGGGATTCCAGCCGGACAGCAAGCTGAGGATGCTCCAGCAGCTCAGCGACTGCGCGGAGATCGTCATTGTCATCAGCGCCAATGACATAGAGAAGAACAAGGTGAGGGCCGACTACGGCATCACCTATGACATGGATGTCCTGAGGCTCCGCACGGAGTTCCAGAACAGGGGCTTCCTTGTCAGCAGCGTGGTGATCACCCATTTCAACGGTCAGGCCAGCGCCAAAGCTTACAAGGCAAAGCTCAAGAAGTTGGGCATCAAGGCCTATTATCACTACACGATCGAGGGTTACCCGAACAATGTGGCCCTTATCGACTCCGAGGAGGGCTACGGCAAGAACGACTACGTGCAGACATCCCGTCCGCTCGTGATCGTGACGGCTCCGGGCCCGGGCAGCGGCAAGATGGCCGTGTGCCTGAGCCAGCTCTACCACGAGCACAAGAAGGGAATCGCGGCGGGCTACGCCAAATTCGAGACGTTCCCAGTCTGGAACCTTCCTTTGAAGCACCCAGTCAACATCGCCTACGAGGCCGCCACCGCAGACCTTAATGATGTGAATATGATCGATCCGTTCCATCTGGAGGCATACGGCAAGACGGCGATCAACTACAACAGGGACATCGAGATATTCCCGGTGCTGAACGCCCTCTTCGAGGGAATCTACGGCGAGAATCCGTACAAGTCGCCGACCGATATGGGTGTGAATATGGTTGGCAACTGCATCTGCGATGACGACATCTGCTGCAAGGCCGCCAACGATGAGATCATCCGCCGCTACTACACGGCTTTGGATGAGATGGCTGACGGAAAGGACAATGAGAGTGAGGTGGGCAAGATCGCGCTTCTCCTGAAGCAGGCGAGGATCACCACTGAATATCGCCGTGTGACCGTCGCGGCGAAACAGCGTGAGGCGACGGCAGGCAATCCGTCAGCGGCCATCGAGCTGTCAGACGGGACAATCCTGAGCGCGGAGACCTCTGACCTTCTCGGACCTTGCGCCGCCCTTCTCCTCAAGGCCACCAAGCATCTGGCCGGGATCGACCACAGTGTCAAACTCATTCCGGGTAGGCTCATCGAGCCGATCCAGAAGACGAAGGTCACTTATCTTCACGGCAAGAACCCGCGTCTGCACACTGACGAGGTGCTGATCGCCCTTTCGGTCCTGAGTCCGGATGACGAGAACTGCCGCAAGGCTCTTGACACTCTGCCGCTTCTGAAAGGCTGCCAGGTTCACTCCACCGTTCTCCTAAGCGACATCGACAAGAAAGTCTTCAAGAAGCTCGGTGTGGACCTCACCTGCGAGCCGGTACACGAGCGGCACTGATTTTCCGGCCAAATCCACGTTTTTAAAGCCGTTTGGAATTTATGGGCGACACTTTTAGCCCTTTTCGTTACCGGAGAGTGCTCTGCAACACTCTCCGGCAACATTTTAGTCCACTTTTGTCACTCAAAGGTGCTATCCTGTAATGCAGTCCAAGCATCAAACTTTGTTTTTTCTACAATTATGACTACCTTTAGACTTTGAAAGCCAGTCAGACTATTCTGGCTATAGGACCATAGTTTTATTATCATATTCAAAGAAATGAGTTACTGTCCTCATTGCGGAGCGCCGGTGCAGCCGGACTCCTCTTTTTGTCCAAGCTGCGGGAAACCGCTTCAATCACAGGCCGGAACCGGCCAGACTTACAACGACTACCAAGTCACCAAGGAGAAGGAGGACCGTTGGCTGATCGCCCTTGTCCTTTGCATCGTGCTCGGTGGACTGGGTATCCACAGATTCTACACCGGCAACACTACCACCGGCATCATTATGCTCCTCACATTGGGAGGATGCGGGATCTGGGCTCTCATAGACCTGATTATGATCGCCTGCAACACCTACGTTGACGGCAACGGACAGACTCTGAAGTAGCGCATCCCACCACTTGCATAACAATGATTCTTGGTGTTATCGGACCTTGGCAGGTCATCATAATTCTTATAGTCATCGCTTTTATCGCTATGATTGGTCTGCTGTTTGGCAGGTCAAAACAAGTAACACATTACGAAACCAAATACATCTTTATGAAATATTGTCCTAAATGCGGAAACGCGGTTTCCGACCAAGCGTCTTTCTGCCCGAAATGCGGGGCCAACATCCCTGATGCGACAGCGCCTACCCCACTGTCACAGAATTACCAACAGTCACCGATGCCACCGTGCCCTCCGACCTATCTGGCTCTGTCCATCATCGTGACCGTACTTTGCTGCCTTCCATTCGGAATCGTCGGCATCATCAAATCCAGCAGTGTCTCAAAGGAATATGCCGTCGGCAATTACGCCGGAGCACAGGAGGCCAGCAAGCAGGCAAAGACGTGGAGCATTGTCGGACTGTGTTGCGGCCTGTTCTGGGTGATCATCTACATAATCCTTATGGCCTGCGGAGTGATGGCAGGCATTGCCGACATTTAGAAGCTGTTTCGATTTGCTTGAAATGTTCTTTGAGGTGAAAGAATCTTCATTTTCTTCCCGCTTCTTCAGTCA
>OIZX01000403.1_pt1 | contig 30317 bp, 28 predicted proteins | sample 1588621 | NCBI WGS metagenome assembly OIZX01 (sample SAMN03283276) | human gut metagenome | biome: human-associated habitat; material: feces | host: Homo sapiens | place: Peru | collected 2012 | reverse complement strand
GTTTGCGGAGTAGGTTGAGTTTAAATTCAGCCTTAAATTTAAAGTGCGGATTGCACTTTTGAAGTATGGATTTTTCGCCTTTTTGTAAAAGGCTCAAAATGACAAATTTAGGGCTTTTGTCATACTGAGCGTAGCGAAGTATCCATAAATTTAAAGTGCAAATTGCACCTTAAAGTATGGATTTTTCGCCTTTTTGCAAAAGGCTCAAAATGACAAAACGGCGTGGCAAAAGGCAAGCCAGCGAGGCAAAAAAGCCGAGCCAAAAAGCCAAAAGCACGGCAAGCCGAGCAACCAAAAGTCAGTAAGACACCAACGCCACGGCTTTTGTCATACTGAGCGTAGCGAAGTATCCATATTTTAGGACACTTCGCTACGCTCAAACGACAACCAAACGCGTTGCGAGCCTTACCAAAACCACGGCGAAACGAATTCGCCTATTTTACGAAAGGACATACGATGAAAAGACTACTTCTCATCATCACTCTTGTGCTTTTTAGCGCAGGTTTCATCACTGAGGCTTTTGCTGCACCAGCACGGGGGGGGGGGCTGCTAAAAGAGCAGTTACCAAACGACCCGCCACAGCTAACAAAGCAGCACTCAACACCACAGCACGCAAAAAAGCGACTAACAAAAAGCGCACGCGTCAAGCCAAAGCTAAATCCACGCTCAAACTTGAAAACAGCGAGGTTACAGCCTTTAAAGAAGGACAGCGAGGCAAAGAAGAGCAGATGGGACTTATGCCCAGCGAGCTTGACTACCTTAACCACAATGTCTTCCACGCAGACGCAGCCGCCATTCGTGGCGCACGCGACACTGAAAGCGCACTTCGTTACATACCCTTTGTTACGATTACCAACACAGCGGGCTTTGGGCAGAGTTTTGACTTACGCGGACAAGGCAGGCTTGCGGCTAACGGCGTGAAGCTTTACATAAACGGCGTGCCAGCCAACCCCACAGACAGCTACTATGTGCCGATGCCCATAAACACTATCATTCCGTCTCTTATCCAAGAGATAGAAGTTTTCCCCGGCAGCGGTTCAGTGCAGTATGGCGCAGGCACAAAGGGCGGCACTATAAATGTCATCACTTCAAAACGCCAAAACCCTTACTTTTTAGTAGGTGGTGGCTATGTCAATACCGTGTCAAGCAAGGGCAATAGCTTCAACGCCTTTGCGCAAGCGGCTGAGAATTTAGGCTTTGCAAATGTCAATGCTGGACTTGGCGCGAGCGTTTTAGGCGGACCGCGTGAAGATGACAGCTTTTTAGGCGAACAAGCCGTTTTAGGCGCGACCGTGCCACTTGGGCTAGGACAGCAAATCGATGCGGACATTGATTTCTTTTACGGCAAAACCAAAACCACACCCTACAACAGCCTTTTTGACAAAGAGGCTATGAATGAGGTTATGTTAAATACGCCTTGGAACGACACCAACTTCAAAGAGACAGACCGCAATGCAAAAGTATTGAACCTACCCCCACGAGAGCCTAGCAAAGACGCCCGCGCTGAAAAGGGCGATGGCGAGATAGAGACCACCACACTTCGTGGCTCAGCAGTAGTAGGCTACACAAGCGATTTAGCCACTAGGTTGCAGTTTAACGCCGATGCCTTTATGGCTTATGAGCGCATTAAATTTGACAAATACGCCATTGCCGTGCCTGTTTTTGTTTTGGGACAAACTAAACCAACCGCACAAGGACTTGTTTATGACCCTTCTTGGTATATGCCCCGTCCTTTGCCAGCGGGCAGAACTGACATTAACCCCATAGTTGATGGCATAGACGGACAGCAGCCCTACCTAGAACAAAACGGCTCCACTTTCACCGAAATGAAATTCGGCGGCAAAACTGAGATAAACTGGAAACACCAAAACGGCTTTTTTGTCTTTGGTTTAAGCGGGCAGTATGAGATGAGCGAACGAAACCCTAAACAATACCTACGCTCAGCTATCCCTTGGATAAAAGGCACTACTAACGGCGGCATAGGGGGAACAGCCACATATCGTGCTACGGAGGCTTGGTTAGATGATAAATTAAAAATGAATGTCATCACCGCTGGGGTTTATGCGATAGAAAAATACGACTTCAACCCGCAGTTTTCTTTTATGGCTGGTGCTCGCTATGAGATGAAAAATTATAATGTCAAGGCTGATGACAAATACAAAGCCAACAGAATGATTTTCACAAATGCGGATGGCACACAAGCCAACAAAGGCGGCGAAAACAATACAGGTGTCTTTGTAAGAGACCAAATCTCTGATGATAACGACCCAAGAAACAACCCCACAGCCGAGTATAAAAAGAACCACGACAACTTCATCGGCGAAGTCGCCCCTGTCTTTAAATACTCCCAAACGGGCGCGATTTATGCAAGAGGCGAGCTAGGCTACATAACCCCACCTGCTTGGGCTATGCTCCAACGCTTTGGTTACATAGATATGAAAACAAACGGAAACGGCTTTGACAAAGAGGATATAGGAGCTACTGACCCGATAGTCTTTCATTTTATGTATCGCACGCCTGAGCTAAAAAATGAAACCTACTACACCGCTGAACTTGGCTGGAAAGAAATCATCGGCAAACGCATAATCCCCGCTGGCTTTATGGACATAGACATAAGCGCGCTTTTGTTTAGCGCAAATGTCTTTTACACCGCAAGCCAAAATGAATTTTACTTTGAGGGCGACACCTACTCAGGACTAACCGTGGGCAACTACGACAAATCACGCCGTTTAGGTGGAGAAGTAGCCTTAGAGCAAATCCTTTTTAACGGAATGATTCGCTTTAATGAAAGCTTTATGTATCTTAAAGCCGAAAAAGACCAAGGCGAGGGCTGGGAGACTATGCCTTACACCTACGACTACAAGGGAACCTTTGGGGCGAGTGTGGATGTGAGTGGTTTCTTAGAAATAGTCAATGTGAGCCTAGCCGTATGGCTGCAAAACTCCATCTACGGCAACCAACAAATCGTTACAAAGTATGCGAAAGACAATGGAGCGACTGCTAACCCAAGATATACAATCGAAAATGATGACCCGCTCAAACTCAAACCCTATCTCATAAGCGACTTTGGCTTGACAATAGGCATAAACAAGGGTATGGGGACCTTCACAGCAGGCGTGAAAAATGTCTTTGACACAGTCTACTACGACTACTACAACAACGACCGCTCCGCCGCCGTGAATGAAAACCGCTTTGTCTTTGGACGCGGACGCACCGTCTTTGTCGAAGGGACTTTTAAATACTGATAAGGTTGCTTTGCATAAAGACAAACCGACTTTGCGAAAGCAACTTTTAAATGCTAAAAGTTCGCTTTCGCTTGTCTAGGCGACTTTTAAATACTATTTTTTGGTATTTGAGGTTTTCTTGTCATTCTGAGCCTTGCGAAAGCAAGGCGAAGAATCCACAAAACAGAAAGCGGACTTTGAAAGGCAACTTTTAAATACTGAAAGTTGCCTTTCACTTGTCTAGGACTTTTTAGGACTAGACAAAGACAAACAAAAAAGGCGAGAACACTCTCGCCTTTTTTTATGCCTTAAAATCCTTGTCATACTGAGCGCAGCGAAGTATCCATAAATTTGAAGTGCAAAGTTGCGCTTTAAAAGCGTGGATTTTTTACCTTAAATTTGAAGTGTGTCTTAAATTTCTGTGGATATTTCGCTAACGCTCAATATGACAATATGAATTTTTTGCTTTTTGCAAAGGCTCAAAATGACAAAACCCTTGTCATACTGAGTTTTCGTAAGAAAGCGAAGTATCCATAAAATCAAAGCGTGAATTTGCACATTTAAGGCGTGGTTTTTTACCTTAAATTTAAAGTGTGTCTTAAATTCTGTGGATTTTTCGCTACGCTCAAAATGACAAATTCTATAAATTATCTTAAATTCTTTGGATTTTTCGCCTTTTTACAAAAGGCTCAAAATGACAAATCAAGCGTTTTTACTATCGCTCAAAAAAAGACAAAGGTTTTTAGCATTTAAGCGTGATAAATTTACAATGTGTAATCAAATTTAAGGCAAAATTAGAATTTAAAAGGCTAAAATTTGGGGCGGAATTTAGCTGAATTTTAGCGTGAAGTTAAATTTAAGGATAAAATTTGAATTTAGAGCTTAAAAAAGGGGCGTTTTTCATCGCTGATGCGCACGAAAACGAGCAAAGGCAGGGTTTTTTAGACTTTTTGCACGCACTTTTTGACGGGCAAATTCAAACCCCGCAGCTCATTTTGATGGGCGATATTTTTGAAATTTTTGTGGGGCAGGTTCGCCCTACGCACGACTTTGCCGCCCCTTATGTGAATTTGCTTGAAAGCATTGCGACAAAGGGCGTTGAGGTGCTTTATGTGGAGGGCAATCACGATTTTAACCTAGCTAAAATGTTTCGCAAAGTAAGGGTTTTTGCCCTTGAAAATCAGCCCTTGCGCCTAAAAAGCAAGGCGAATTTGCTGGCAAAAAGGGCGAAATTTAGCGAAAACAAAGTGGAGTTTGTCGGCAAAAGTGCTGAATTTAAGGGCGTTTCAAGCGTAATGCTTGCGCACGGGGACATTTTTTTAGCCCCGCTTTTGTCCTTTGCGCTTAAAAGTTTGCGAAATCCTATCTTACTCAAAGCCCTAAATTTAGCCGATAAAATGCTTTTTGGAGCGATTTTAGCCAAAATCAAAGCAAATCAAAAAAAGAAAAATCTTTTTTATCAAATAAAAAACTTTGAAAATTTAGCCAAAGAAAGATACGCCAAATACCGATTAGATAATGCTTTGGTGGTTGAGGGGCATTATCATCAAAATACGATTTTAAACACAAAAGAATGCAAATATATAAATTTACCGACTTTTGCATACGAGAGAAGTTTTTTTGTAGTAGAATGATGATGAAATTATTAAAGAAAGCCAACAGGAGTTACAATGCTTGATGATAAAATCGTCAAAACAGGCTCAAACGAAATGGAACTTGTGGATTTTCGCATTTTTAGACAAGGCGAGGACAAAGTCTATGAGGGCGTTTATGGGGTAAATGTCTCCAAAGTGCGCGAGATTATCAAGGTCCCCGTGCTTACGGAGTTGCCCGGCACGCCAAACTTCATCGAAGGTGTGTTTGATTTTCGCGGTGTCGTTGTGCCTGTGATAAATCTAGCCAAGTGGATGGGCATCAAAGAGCCAGAATCAGGGCAAATCTTTAAGCCAAGAGTGATTATCACTGAATTTAGCAATGTCTTAATCGGCTTTATCGTGCACGAGGCAAAGAGAATTCGGCGCATTTCGTGGAAGGATATAGAGCCAGCGAGCTTTTCAACGGGTTCGGGCGCTTTTGATAAAAGCAGAATCACAGGCGTTACGCGCGTAGAAAATGACGAAGTGCTTTTAATCCTTGATTTAGAAAGTGTTGTGGAGGATTTGGGAATTTACACTGAAAAGGTAGATGTTGATGAGTCTGTCATTCCTAAATTTTCGGGCATTGCGCTCACTCTTGATGACAGCTTAACCGCAAGAAAGCGTGTCAAATCAATGCTGCAAAAAATGGGACTGCAAGTTGTCGAGGCAAAAGACGGGGCTGAGGGCTTGCAAAAGATTGACGAGCTTTATCAAGCCTATGGCGCTGACTTGTCAAAGCACCTTAAAATCATCGTTAGCGATGTGGAGATGCCAAAAATGGACGGCTTTCACTTTGCTAAGCATTTAAAGCAAGATAACCGCTTTGCCGATATTCCTATCGTCTTTAACTCGTCATTATCAAACGAATTTATGACAGAAAAAGGCGTGCAAGAGTCAGGCGGAAGCGCGTATTTGATTAAATTTGACGCACATAATTTTTATTCAGAACTTGCTCGTATCATCAACGAGCATAAGAATTAGGAGTGAAAAATGGACGATATGCAAGAAATACTTGAAGATTTTTTGGTTGAAGCTTTTGAGCTTATCGAGCAAATCGACCACGACTTGATAGAGCTTGAAGCAAGACCCGATGATTTGGAGCTTTTAAACAGCATTTTCCGCGTGGCACACACGGTAAAAGGCAGTTCGAGCTTTTTGAATTTTGATGTTTTGACAAAGCTCACTCACAAAATGGAAGATGTGCTTAACAAAGCCCGCCACGGCGAACTTCAAATCACGCCAGACATTATGGATGTGGTGCTTGAATCAGTCGATAAAATGAAAACGCTCTTAAACTGCATAAGAGACAACGGCAACGACACGGCTATCGGTATGGATATAGAGCCTATTTGCGCAAGGCTTGCGGCTGTGGCTGATGGCACAGCGGTGCAAAATTCTGTATCACCCACGCCAGAACAAAGCGCGCCACAAGCTGCCGCCCCAGAGCAAAGCACGCCAAGCGAGCCAGCACCAGCCGCACCCGCCGAGCAAGCTGCGCCGTCTATGGCAAATCAACCAGAAATTGATGTGAATTCTTTAAGCGATGCTGAGGTAGAAGCAGAGATAGAACGCTTGCTTAAAATCCGCAAGGCTGAGGACACAGCAAGAAGAGCGCAAAAAGCGCAAAATCCAGCCCCAGCCCCAAGCCCCGCACCAAAGCCAGCGCCAAAACCCGCCACACCGCCGCCAGCAGCCAAAAAAGTGCCAGCAGCAGGCGGAGCAAACAGCCCAGCGGCTATGGAGCAAACCATACGCGTGGAGGTTAAGCGTCTTGACCAGCTGATGAATTTATCGGGCGAGCTAGTTCTCAGCAAAAACCGCTTGCTGACGATTTATGATGAGTTGCAAGAACGCTACGATGGCGAGCAGTTTTTGGATAAACTCAACCAAGTGGCGAATTCACTCAGTATCATCACCACAGACATTCAGCTAGCCGTGATGAAGACGAGAATGCAGCCTGTTTCAAAGGTGTTCAGTAAATTTCCGCGCATTGTGCGGGATTTAAGCCGTGAGCTAGGCAAGCAAATCGAGCTTGAAATCAGCGGCGAAGAAACCGAGCTTGACAAATCCATCATCGAAGAAATCGGCGACCCGATTATGCATATGATACGAAATTCTTGCGACCACGGCGTTGAAGATCCAGCCACAAGAGCAGCAGCGGGCAAGAGCGAAAAGGGTGTCGTCCAGCTTAAAGCCTACAACGAGGGCAACCATATCATCATCGAAATCGCCGATGATGGCAAGGGAATGGACCCTGATATGCTCAAAGTAAAGTGCATAGAAAAAAATCTCATCACCGAAAAAGAAGCCGACCAGATGAGCGACAAAGAAGCCTTTGCGCTTATCTTTAAACCGGGCTTTTCTACCGCTCAAAAAGTAACAAGCGTAAGCGGGCGCGGCGTGGGAATGGATGTGGTAAAGACCAACATTGAAAAACTCAATGGTATCATAGAAATAGACAGCGAGCCGGGCAAGGGCAGTGTGTTTAAACTCAAAATTCCACTCACCCTAGCGATAATGCAATCCTTGCTTGTGGGCGCGCAAGAAGAGTATTATGCTATACCGCTTGCTAGCGTTATGGAGACTATCCGCGTGCCGATAGAAAGTATTTATACGATAGAGGGCAAAAATGTCCTTCGCTTGCGTGATGAGGTTATCTCACTTGTCCGCCTTGCTGATGTTTTCAATGTCAAGCAAGTCTTTGAAAGCGACTCGCAAGCCTATGTCGTCATCATCGGCGTGGCTGAGGCAAAACTTGGCGTCATCATCGACACCCTTGTCGGACAAGAAGAAATCGTCATCAAATCAATGGGCGATTATTTGCAAAATATCCCCGGTATCGCAGGGGCTACCATACGCGGCGATGGTAGGGTTACGCTCATCGTTGATGTAAGCTCGATGATGAATTTAGCTAGGCAAATCAAAACCGACATTAAAGCACAAATCGAATCAGAAGCCAAAAAAGCAAAAGAAAAGCCAAGTGATTATAATGTCTTAATCGTAGATGATTCTAAAATGGACAGGACTCTTATGCAAAAGGCGTTAGAGCCATTAGGTGTCAGTGTGTTTGAGGCGACAAACGGCGTGGAGGCTTTGGATTTACTCAAAACAAAAGACAAGGACATAGACGCTATGCTTATCGATATAGAAATGCCTAAAATGGACGGCTACACGCTTGCAGGCGAAATTCGCAAATACTCCAAATACCGAAATTTGCCGCTCATCGCCGTTACTTCGCGCACGAGCAAAACCGACAGGCTTCGCGGCGTGGAGGTAGGAATGACAGAGTATATCACTAAGCCTTATTCGCCCGAGTATTTGGAAAATGTCGTGCGAAAAAATTTAAAATTAGGATAAAACAATGAGCGAACAATTACAGCAAGTCTTGCAAAAGCAACACAGCCAGCAAAACCAGCTCGCCAAGCCTTTCGAGCCGATAGAAAGCGACATAGTCCAACTCATCGGCTTTTATATCGGCGATGAGGAATACGCTATCCCCATTCTCAACATACAAGAGATAATCAAGCCCATAGAATTCACGCGCGTGCCAAGCGTGCCTGAGTATGTTTTGGGTGTGTTTAATATGCGGGGCAATGTTATGCCGCTTATTGATTTAGCGCGGCTTTTTAATCTCGGGCATTGCGAAATGACACCGCACACGCGCTATATCATACTCCGCAGCGAAAACAGCACCAGCATAGTGGGCGAAGCGGGCTTTGTCATCGACAAGCTCACTGAGGCGATTAAAATACCACATTCTAAAATCGACCCGCCGCCGCAAACCTTGGATAGTCGCAACGGAATGATAGACGGCATAGGCAAAAGAGAGGATAGTATCCTAACCATACTCAAAGCCCAAGCCTTGCTTAAACGCCGATTTTAGCGAATTTGCTATGACTTTGAGTGAGATTTTACAAATCGCCCAAAAAGATTTGTCCAAAATTAAACTTTGTGCCTTTGACTTTGACTCCACGCTGATGGACGGCGAGACCATAGACATACTCGCAAACGCTTATGGTGTGGGGGATAAAGTTAAAGAGATAACACACAAAGCGATGAACGGCGAGCTTGACTTTTTTGAGAGCCTAACCCAAAGAGTGGCTTTGCTGAAAGGAATGCCCTGTTCGCTAGTTGATGAAATTTGCGCGAATTTGCCCCTAATGCAAGGCGCGAAAGAACTCATCGAGCATTTAAAATCCAAAAAAATTCTTGTTGTCGTTTTTAGTGGCGGCTTTCACGAGGGCATTGACGAGGCGCAAAAGGTGCTTGAATTTGACTTGGGTTTTGCGAATTTTTTACACGCTAGAAACGGCGCGCTCACGGGGCTTGTGGGCGGAGAGATGATGTTTAGCAACTCCAAAGGCATTATGCTTGCGCGCTTGAAACGCTTTTTAAATTTAGCTCAAAGCGAAGTAGCTTGCGTTGGAGACGGGGCAAATGATTTGGCTATGTTTAAAGAAAGTGGGCTTAAAATCGCCTTTTGCGCTAAACCTGTGCTTAAAGCGCACGCTGATTTGTGCGTGGAGCAAAAAAATTTAAAACTTCTTATAAAGGACTTTCAATGAGCTTTTCTTTGTGGTGTGATTTTGTGGAAAATCACTTTTTAGACACTGAATTTGTGGAGCTGATAAGCAGCGGCAAGATAAATGGGGCGACTTCAAACCCAGCCATTTTCAAACAAGCGATTTTAAACTCCCCAGCCTACAAGGCGCAACTTGCTAAATTTAAAGGGCAAAAGCCAAAGGCGATTTATGAAAATTTAGCGATTTTAGACATACAAAAGGCAGCGGACAAGCTCGCTTTGAATTTTCATCAAAAAAATGACGGCTTTGTGAGCCTTGAAATCGACCCGAGACTGCACGACAATGCGGCTTTGAGCTTGGGCGAGGCAAAGCGACTTTTTAGCGCGATAAGCAAAGAAAATGTGATGATGAAAATCCCAGCCACAGCGCAAAGTTACGAGGTGATGAGCGAGCTTATGAGCGAGGGCATAAGCGTGAATGCGACTTTGATTTTTTCTTTGCAGCAGGCAAAAGACTGCTTTAATGCCCTAAATTTAGGGCTTAAAAAGTTTCGCGCCAAAAACGCAAACGCGCTTAAAAGCGGAAATTTAAACGAGCCACAAGGCGTTATCAGCGTTTTTGTAAGCCGCTTTGACAGGCTTTTAAACGCACGCGTGGTTGATAAAAATGAGCTTGGGGTTTTAAACGCTAGCCTTTGTTATGAGTATATCCACGCGCAAAATGAGCCACGCATTCGCACGCTTTTTGCCAGCACGGGCGTAAAGGGAGATGACTTGCCAAAGGATTTTTACATAAAAGAGCTTTTCTTTGATGAGTGCATAAACACCGCGCCTATGGACGCTTTGCGCGCTTTTAAGGGCAAAACGCTTTGTAAAAATAGCTCACTTGCAAGCACAAATTTAGACAAAACCCCCTTAAATGCGCCGTGCAATGTGAAATTTAAAACCCCTTTAAGCCAAAGCGAAATTTACGCTAAACTTAACAAAAATTTAAGAACTGATGAGCTTGAAAAGGCTTGCGAGTTTTTGCTTGATGATGGCTTAAAGCAGTTTTGCATAGCCTTTGAGGAAATTTTACGCGCAGTGTGAATTTTGCGTTTGCGACAAAAATTTGACTTTATCTTTGCAAGGCTATCATAAAATTGAGCAAGCCATAGGTTAAAAGGGTTGCGATAATCACAAAATAATGAAATCAAACCCCTATGTGTATGGGCTTAAAGCTGATGATTTTAAGTAAATTTAAATCCGCTTAAATTTCGCCAAAGCTCGCTCAGCTTGCTGAATTTAGCGTAAATTTTCAGCAAAATTCAGCGCAAGTAAGTGATATTTGCCTTTGAATGCTCTTTGTCGAAAAAGTCCTTGATGAAATCCTGCCTTTGTTTGTTGGTGTAAATGCTTTGCACTTGCTCTTTTATCTCGCTGTATGGCAGCTTTTGCGGGCGGTTTTTGCCCTTAATCTCATAAAGCACAAAGCCCTCATCATTTTCAAGCACAGGCGAAAACTCGCCCACAGCTATGCTTGAAAGAAACACAACCAAGCGCGGGTCGGTGTTTTGTAGGGTTAAAAGCTCTGAGTTTTGTTTTATGCCCTTGATTTTAGCTTTGTTTGCGCGAAAATTCTCCAAAAGCTCGGACGACTGGGCGTTGTAGCTATTTACGCTTATGCTTTCATAGAGCATAAATTCATCGCTATGCAGCTCATAGTAAGCCTGTGCGCCCTCTTCGCTGTAATCCACCTTTGCCCCGCTGGCTACTGCCTCGTAGAGTTTGCGCTTTTCAAGCTGCTTTTTATATTCTTTTTTAAAGTCCTCATAGCTTTGTCCTTTGGCGTTTAGCTCGGCTTTAAGGCTTGCTAAATCACTCTCATTTGCCGCAAGCATTTTTTTAATCTCATTTTCAAGCTCAAAATCGCTCACAGCATTGCCCATTTTTTTGATTTGCGCTTGTTCGATACGGTCGTTGATGAGTAGCTCCACAGCCTTTTGCTTGTCGATTTTAAGCTCTTTTGCTGTTTTGTTTATCTCGTAAAGCGTGATAGGCTCGTTATTGACGATAATCGCCACGCCATTTATCAGCTCAGCGGCGGCGAAAATTACACAAAAAAGCAAAAAAATGCAAATTTTTTTCATATTTAATCCTTTTTTAAGTATAAAAGTAGCATTATAACAATTAAAATTTACAAAAAGGCAAAATATGCAAAAAATCATCACTCGTTTTGCGCCCTCTCCAACAGGCTATTTACACATAGGTGGGCTTCGCACGGCACTTTACAGCTATCTTTATGCGCGAAAAAATGGCGGGGAATTTTTGCTGCGGATTGAAGATACGGATTTGAAAAGAAACAGCGAAGAGGCGGCAAAGGCTATTTTACAGGCGTTTGAGTGGTGTGGGCTGGATTATGATGGCAAGGTTGAGTATCAATCAAAACGCTTTGACATTTACAAAGACTACATTCAAAGGCTCTTAAATTCGGGCAAGGCTTATTATTGCTATATGAGCAAGGACGAGCTTGACGCGCTTAGAGCCGAGCAAGAAGCGCGCAAAGAACGCCCGCGCTATGATGGGCGTTATAGAGACTTTACAGGCACGGCACCGCAAGGCGTTGCGCCTGTGGTGCGGATAAAAGCCCCGCAGAGTGGCGAAATTTCATTTATAGATGGGGTTAAGGGCGAAGTAAAGTTTGAAATCAAGGACATAATGGACGATTTTATCATCGCTAGAAGCGATGGCAGCCCTACTTACAATTTCACCGTTGTGGTTGATGACGCTTTGATGGGCGTTAGCGATGTGATAAGGGGCGATGACCACCTTTCAAACACGCCTAAACAAATCGTTCTTTACGAAGCACTTGGCTTTAAAGTGCCAAAATTCTATCATTTAGCGATGATACACGGCGAGGACGGCAAAAAACTCTCCAAAAGACACGGCGCAACCGATGTGATGGAGTATAAAACTATGGGTTTTACGCCGCAAGCTCTTTTAAATTTCCTTGTTCGGCTTGGCTGGTCGCACGGAGATGATGAAATCTTTACGCTAAATGAGCTAAAAAGGGTGTTTGACCCTGCTCATATCAGCAAAAGTGCGAGCGCGTATAGCTTTAAGAAATTAGAGTGGCTTAACCAACACTACATAAAAACCCTGCCTTTTATCGAGCTGAAAAGGCAGTGCGCGGGGCTTGGCTTTGAATTTGACTTTGAAAAGGACGAGTTTTTGTGCGACATTTTAAGAGAACGCAGCAAAACCTTGCTTGAACTCATAGCAGGCGCAAAACGCATAGTGCAAAAGCCCCAAATTTACGATGAAAAAGCAGTGGCGAAATTTATAAACGCTCAAAATTTAGGCTATTTGAGTGAATTTTCACAAAATTTAAGCACGCAAAAAAGCGCGGCGGAGTTTGAAAGCGCGATGAATGAGTTTTTAAATGCGCGAAATTTAGAGCTTAAACACATAGCACAAGCCTTGCGTATCGCACTTACGGGAAGTAGCGTGAGTCCGGGGATTTATGAGGTTTTGGAATTTTTAGGCGCAAACGAGTGCAAAGAGCGCATAGCGAGTTTTTTAAACGCAATGAAAGGAAAATAATGTTTAATTTTAAAGGCGATTTAAGCGGAATTTTAAGCCAAAATTTAAGCGCAAATTTAAACAAAAGCCAAAGTGCGGTAAATTCAAATAGCTTAAATTCAAGCATAAAATTTAAATTTTTGAAACAAAATTCACAAAAAAGGATAAAAAATGAGCCTTAAAGAAGCAGCGTTAAACTACCACATAGGCGGTAAAATCGACATTGCGCCGAGCAAGCCGATGAATAGTGCCTATGATTTAGCACTTGCGTATAGTCCTGGCGTAGCAGAGCCTTGTTTAGCCATAGCTAAAAACAACGAGCTATCTTTCACTTACACAAATAGAGCGAATTTAGTAGCGGTTGTGAGCGATGGTAGTGCAGTTTTGGGGCTTGGAGACATAGGCGCAAGAGCCAGCAAGCCTGTAATGGAGGGCAAGGCGTGTTTGTTTAAAAAATTCGCAAATGTCAATGCCTACGACATAGAGATTGACGCGCATTCAGTCGAAGAGATAGTCGCCTTTTGCAAGGCACTTGCCCCAACGGTTGGAGGCATAAATTTAGAAGACATTGCCGCGCCAAAGTGCTTTGAGATAGAAGCTGCCTTGCAAAACATAGGCATTCCCGTGATGCACGATGACCAGCACGGAACGGCGATTATATCGAGTGCTGGGCTTATCAACGCTATGGATATAAGCGGCAAAAAAATCAAAGACATTAAAGTCGTCATCAGTGGAGCAGGGGCTGCGGGGATAGCGTGCGCGAGAATGTATCGAAATTTGGGCGTTGAGCATATCGTGCTTTTGGATAGTCGCGGTGTGGTAAGCACTGAACGCACGGATTTAAACAAATACAAAGAAGAATTCGCCATCAAAACAAGGGACAAAACGCTCAAAGATGCTATGCGCGGGGCTGATATGTTTTTAGGGCTTTCAAAGCCCAAAATTCTCACCGATGATATGGTGAAAAATATGTCCGCACACCCTATTATCTTTGCTTTGGCAAACCCTGTGCCAGAGATTATGCCAGAAGATGTCAAAAGGCTGCGAAAAGACGCCATTGTCGGCACGGGCAGAAGTGATTACCCAAACCAAATCAACAACATTTTGGGCTTTCCGTTTATTTTTCGCGGCGCCCTTGATGTGCGGGCGAACAAAATCACCGAAAATATGAAAATCGCCGCCGCAAACGCCCTTGCAAAACTTGCCAAAGAACCAGCCAGCGATGAGTTAAAGCAAATGTATGCAGGCGAAGTGCTTGAATTTGGCGTGGATTATGTCATACCAAAGCCCTTTGACAAGCGTGTCAAGGCTGCTGTAAGCACGGCAATCGCCACTGCTGCGGTAAAAGACGGCGTAGCAAAGCTTAAAAGTTTTGATGAAAAGGCATATTTTGAGAGTTTGAGCTAAAATTTTTTAGCCTTAAACACTGAATTTTAGCCCTAAATGCTGATTTTTAAGCAAATTTAGCGTTTTTGCAATGATAAAATGGTGTAAATTTACCTAATAAACAAGCAAAATTCTAGCAGTTTGCGGTGTGGCTGTGTTTGTTTTTAAGATTTAAATAAGCGGACTTATCTTTCGTGCATTTTAAATCTTAAATCAAACACCATACTAAGGGCGGATTTTCAAAAGATAAAATTTAAATTTAAAGAAACAACGATGAACAAAATTTTCGGCAAAATAGATTTTTTGAATTTATTGCCATTACACATTTATCTTAAAAAACGCCCCTTGCCAAGTGGCTTGAAAAAGGCGTGCGAGTATAAAAAAGGCGTGCCAAGCAAGCTAAACAAAGAGCTTTATTATCGCCGTGTCGGTGCAGCCGTGATTTCTAGCGTAGAAAGTCGCCACAAACGCTACAAAACGCTTGACATAGGCATTTGCGCGAACAAAAAAGTCAAAAGCGTCATCGTGCAAAAAAACACGCCCGATGAAAAGGACAGCGCATCGGCTACTTCAAATATGCTTGCCCAAATTTTAGGCGCTCGCGGCAAGGTTATCATCGGCGATAAAGCATTAAAGGCATATTTGCAAGATGAAAGCCGCTATATAGACCTTTGCGAGCTATGGGACGAGCGTTATCGCTTGCCTTTCGTGTTTGCGCGCTTTTGCCTTGTAGGAAATAAAAAATTTTTTCAAAAATTTTTCGAGCCTTTTTTGAGACAAAAAATCTTTATTCCGCGCTATATTTTGGACTTTTACGCGAATTCGCGCCAAATTTCGCCCACGCAAATTAAATCATATCTTAATCTGATTTATTATAAAATATCATTCAAAGAAAAAAAGGCTTTGAAAATTTTTCTAAACAAAGCCCAAATCCACTTAAAAAGGAGCAAAGAATGAACGCTTATGTGAATTCTGTCTTAAACAACCTTGCAAACTACAACCAGCCCGTGTTTTTGCAAGCAGCCACTGAGGTGATACGCTCGTTAGAGCCTATTTTGAGCGCACAAAAAAAATACGAACAGCACGCCATACTCGAACGGCTCGTTGTCCCAGAAAAGACGACTATCTTTCGTGTCGTGTGGATAGACGATGCGGGCAAGGCAAACACAAATTTAGGCTACCGCGTGCAGTTTAGCTCAGCACTTGGACCTTACAAAGGGGGCTTGCGCTTTCATCCCAGCGTGAATTTAGATGTGCTTAAATTTTTAGGCTTTGAGCAAATCTTTAAAAATTCGCTCACAGGACTGATGATAGGCGGAGGCAAAGGCGGGGCGAATTTCGACCCCAAAGGCAAAAGCGAGGCGGAGATAATGCGCTTTTGTCAAGCCTTTATGAGCGAGCTAGCAAAGCTCATCGGCGCGACAACCGATGTGCCAGCAGGCGACATAGGCGTTGGCGGGCGTGAAATCGGCTATATGTTTGGCAAATACAAGCAAATCACAGGCTTGTATGACGGCACGCTCACAGGCAAGGGGCTTAAATGGGGCGGCTCGCTCGCAAGAACCGAAGCCACAGGCTATGGGTGCGTGTATTTTGCGGACGAAATGCTGAAAAAAGTAGGACAAGGCTTGCAGGGCAAGGTTTGCGCCGTCTCAGGCAGCGGCAATGTCGCCATTTACACCATAGAAAAACTCTATGCCTTTGGCGCAAAAGCCGTTACCATAAGCGATAGCTCGGGCTTTGTCTATGACAAAGCGGGCATTGATGTGGCTTTGCTCAAAGAAATCAAAGAAGTGAAAAGAGGGCGCGTGAGTGATTATGCTAAGGCTAGAAAGGGTGCTGAATTTACGCCCGCTAGCAAATACAAAAGCGGCACAAATGGCGTGTGGAGCGTGCCTTGCGATGGAGCTTTCCCAAGCGCAACCCAAAACGAGCTGAATTTAGAGGATGCGAAAACGCTTTACAAAAACGGCTGCCGCTTTGTGGCTGAGGGCGCAAATATGCCAAGCACGCTGGAAGCGATTGAGTTTATGCTGACTCAAAAGGACTTTCATTTCGCGCCCGCAAAGGCGGCAAACGCTGGCGGCGTGGCGACTTCACAGCTTGAAATGCAGCAAAATGCGAGTATGACACAATGGAGCTTTGATGAGGTGGATAAAAAACTCCACGCCATTATGAAAAACATTTTTCACAACTCTTATGAAACCGCCAAAGAATTCAAGCACGAGGGCAACTTGCTCATCGGCGCAAATATCGCTGGCTTTCAAAAAGTCGCTGATGCGATGATAGAGCAAGGATACTGCTAAATTTGGGCTTTAAAGCGTAAATTTAAGCTTGTTTTAGCCTTTTTTGTGCGAAAAGATTTATAAAGGGTGCGTTTGTGTAAAAATTTGCGCGAAAATTTAGCCTTTGATTTGAGGGCGAATTTTTCGCGTAATGCGCTTTTGAGTGTGAATTTTTAGCTCAAATTTAGCCTTTGTTTGGGTGGAATTTGCGTGAAATTTTGCCTTTGAGCTAAATTCGCTGTTTGTTTAAATTTGACTTTTATTTGCTGTCTTTTGCGTGAAAATTTAAGCAAATTTTGCTTTTTTGCTTAAATTTGGGCTATTTTTGTAGCGCCTTTTGGGCTGTGCTGATTTTGTCAAAATCAATGCCGCTTTTGCCAAAAAAGCCCAGCTCGCCGTTCTCGTGGCAGGCGTTGCAGTTTGCCTTGCTTTTGATTTGTGGGCTTTTAAAAAGCTTTGGGGCAAGTTTTCGTGGGCTTTTTGATAGAATTTATACTTGCTGATGGCGATTTCACCGATATTTTCGCTTGCTAAATTTGCCTTAAATTGAGTCTCATACCTTTCGCTCGCATTTGCGTTTAAAAAGCTTGAAATGTCCGTAAATTCAGGCTCGTCAAGGCTTGCGTCATCGCCAAAGTGATTTTGCAAATCCCCCATCAAATTCGCCCACGCTTTTTGCGGCAAAAGATAAGGCGCATAGGCGATATGGCAGCTTCCGCACTCTTTTTTGTAAAGCGCATAGGGCTTTTGCGTGCTAAAAGCTGGCGGAGTGCTTGCGTGCAAAAGCGAATTTGCGGGCGTTTGCAAAAGCACGCACAAAAGGGCAAGAGCGCACAAAGCAAGGGCGCAAAACGCCTTTTGAGCGGCGTTTAAACGCACGCTTTCATCTTGCTCGGTGCGTTTGTAGCCCGTGATGATGGCGTTTAGGCTGTCGTTTTTGCTGATGAATTTATCGATGAGCGCGCCGCAAATATGAACGCAGGCGACAAGCAAAAGCGCATTGACAAAAAATTCGTGCAAACTGCTTAAATTTGGGCTATACGCGAAGTAAAGTGCGCTAAAAAGCCCTTTTTGCTCGCTTTGTCCCCAAAGCAAAAGCCCGCTGAGCGTGCTTAAAATGCCAAGCGCAAAAATCAGCACCACAGCCCAGCTTGAAGCGGGATTGTGCGCTGTAAAGGGCTTTTTACCACTAAAAACGGAGCGCAAATACCCCCAAACCCCGCTAAAATGAAAGTCCGCAAAGCGCGAAAAACGCGTGCCGACAAAGCCCCACACAAGGCGAAAAACAACAAGCGCCCCAAAAAGCACGCCCAAAACGGCGTGGCTTACAAAGCCTTTTTGCGTGCTGGCAAGCAAAAAAGCAAGCGCAAAGCACGCGATAAAAAGCAGGTGCAAAAGGCGGTTGAAAAAAGGAAAAATATAGCTTTTAATCACGCCACGCACCATAGTTTGGGATATAAACCGTGCGTTTGCTAAATTCGCCCTTTTCAGCGTCCTTGTGGCAGGCGGCACAGCGTGCAAGCGAGCGCACTTCTTTTTGGTTGATTAAATTTTTGTCGATTTTGCGGTGCTTTTTTTGCAAATACGGGATTTGCGTTAGGCTCGTGTAAAGCGTGCCTTGCTGCAAAGAGCGGGTGATTTTGACGCTGCGTTTGTAGTTTGAGCGTTCGCTTGCATTTTGCACCAAATAGCTTTCAATCTGCGCCCGCTCACTCTCATCGATACTCGCATCTGTGCCGTAGTGTTGATTGAGCGTTTTCATTATGTGCTGCCACGAAGCACTTGGCAAAAGCCCCGCAGGGTAGCCAAAATGACAGCTCGCGCACTCTTTGGTATAAAGTGCGTTTGGCACATAAGCCACGCCTTTGCCACCACCGCGATAATCCTTACGATAATCACCATAATACCTCTCTTTCGCGCTTAAATCAAGCGCAAAAAAGAGCAAAAAAACCGCCCCAAATGTCGCACCAAGCTTTAAAAAAGTGCCTTTGAAAAATGCCTTCATTTCGCGCCTCACTGCTTGATGAGATAGTAAAGCACATCGCCTTTTTCAAGTGCTGTGCCTTCGCGCAAAAAGACATCTTTAAAATTGCGTTTGAGCCACTTTTTGACTTCTTTTGTGTCTGTCAAGCGGCTAGGATTTGCGCTTGGTGCAAGGGGTGCGATGGATTTGCCCGTGAAAACATTTGTCGCACTTTGCTTTAAATTCGCGTTGTGGCAGCTTTGACAGGACAAGATTTCGCCGTCTTTGCCCTTGTTTTTAGTGGCAAAAAGCCTTTCGCCACGACCTGCGTCAAAATCCGTAAAACTTGGATTTTGCGCCTTTGCCTGAGCTTTTAGCTCATCGATATAGCCTTGCATCGCGCTGTTAAAGCCCGCTGCGTTTAGGTTTGCGGCGAAAAACGCCAGCACTAAAAAAGAGAAAATCTTTTTCATTTTTGTCCTTTGTAAGAAATCACAAAGGCACTTTATCAAAGTTTTGTGAAGTGAGTGTGAATTTTTGAATTTTTGGGCAAAATTTAGCAAATTCGGTGTAAATTTTTGTAAAAATTCAAGCACAAATTTAAATTTTCAGTTCAACTTTAACATTCAAACAAAATTTTAAATTTTTAGCTGAAATTTAAAAATTCAAGCAAAAATTAAATTTTTAAACAAAAAAATTCAAAAATTCAAAGTCAAAATTTAATTTCGCTTGATGAGCGTTTTTGCCTTTTCCCAAAGGCTTATGCCGAGTTTTTTTGCCTGCGTGGTGTTAAAATCCTTGTATTTTTCGCCCACAACCCTTTCTAAATCGCTCATTTCTTTTTTGAAAACATTGATTTTGCTTTGCGTAAGGCGCGACAAATCATCGACTTTTGGATTCTTTTTCAGCTCATTTATGCTCAGCAAAATCTGCGCTCTGCTTTCGCTGATAAGGCGTTTGAATTTCGCAAAAATCGTGTCTAGCTCGTTTTCAAGTAGATTTTTGAGTATATCCCTCACGGGGTTTTCATAGCTTGCAGCAAGTGCCTTTAAAAGCGTGATAAAGCCATCTTCTAAGTCTATCAGCTCTTTTTCCTTGCGCGTTAAATCCTCTTCAAAAGCGCAAAAAGCAAAGCTCGTCCGAAACTTCTCCAAGCCAAGCCCTATGCCCTCTTGTGTGCCTTTTACGACACCCACGCAAAGCTCGCGGGCTAAATTTTTAGACTCATTTGCCAGCTCAAAGGCTGCGCTCAGCACGATTTTAGAGCTTTGCAAAATGTTTTCTTTGATGAAATCCGCCTCGCAAATAGCGTTATACATTAAATCCTTTGAAATTTCACTTATGGTAAGCTCTATGTCCTCACCCTTTTCAAGTGTCGTTATAAAGGCACTTTCAGCCGTTTCTTTAAGCAGTCCTAAAATCTCCACTTCAAACAAAAACGCTTCATCAATACTGCTTGAAATTTGAGCCTTGTAAGCCGATGAATCAAGGCTTTGTTTGAGTTCAAAAAAGGTTTGGCCGATTTCGTTTTTGATGACATTTTTTTGCGCTTCGATTTTGCCGTGTAAAATGTCTTGCTCGTTTATCAGCGTGTAAAGGGCGTTTTGCTCGCCTTGCACCTTAGCTTTGATGAGTGCTTTGATGACTTTTGTGGCGTTTTGTTTGTCAAGCATTTTGAGCTTGTCAAGCACCTTTAAAAACTCATTTAGAGCCTTGTCAAGCTTTGAATTTGGTAGCTTTTGCACGGCTAGGTTGAAAGTCAAATCCTCCAAAAGCTCGCCAGCTCGCTCTTTTTGCGATGAAAGTGAATGCTCGAAAATAACCAACGCGTTTTGCATTTTTTGTCCTTTTTGCTTTGAATTTTACTTTAAATTTGGCAAAAATTTAGCTTTTTTGTGAAATTTTTGCCCTTTATAAATTTAAGCCCTTTTTTAAGGCTGAATTTTACTTCAATTTTTCTCAATTTAAAGCACGAATTTAGCCCTTTTTTTAAGCTTTTCAAAAATGTCAAGCCTGTCCTTTTCGCTATCAACAAAGACTTTGAGCGTGTAGCTTTGGTATTTGCCACTGCTGCTTTGCTGGGAAGGGGCGAAACTAAATTCTCTTTTGCCCAAAATCTCGTCAAAAACCCCGTGAGCGTTTTGTTTGCTCTCAAAAATGACGCGGTATTGCCAAAATGTAGGGTAAATGATAAATGGCTTTTCATTCAGCTCGCTTAAATTCACCACTTTTGCCCCCTTGCTTGCTTTCAAGCACGATTTGACTTATCCTCATACCCTTGTCTATGGCTTTAAGCATATCATAAATCGTTAAAAGCCCCACGCTAACGCCCGTGAGAGCTTCCATCTCAACGCCTGTTTTGCCCTCGCATTTTACCTTGACAAAGAGCGTAAAGCTCAAATCGTGCGCATTTTCCTTTATATCCACTTCTACCTTTGAAATCATCAGCGGGTGGCACATAGGTATAAGCTCGCTCGTTTTTTTTGCGCCCATAATCGCCCCTACCACAGCGGTTTCAAGCACAGCTCCCTTTTTTGCACTGTTATTTTTCACGGCTAAAAAGGCTTCTTCGCTCATAAAAATCGTCCCACTCGCCACAGCTTCGCGCTTTGTGATAGCTTTATCGCTTACATCGACCATTTTAGGGCGGTTTTTTTCATCTAAATGCGTAAGTTTCATCGGCTTTCTTTTTGTAAAATTTTTTGAAAATTATAGCAAATTGAGTAAAATTTAAGCTACAATATCGCCAAGATTTTACAAAAAAGGAAAATTATGGCAAAGTATGATGACGACTTTGAGGGTTATGAGGACTTGCTGGATAACGAAGATAACGAGAATTTAGACGAGTTTGAGGATTTAGATGATGATTACTCAGGCTATGGGCGCAAAAGCTATGCTTATGATGACGATGATTACAGCTTTGACGATGAGGACAGCGATGACAGCTATGAAATGGAGTAGTTTCAAAGCGTAAATCAAAGTTTGTGCGTGGTAGGGTGTGAATTTTCGCAATGGATAAAAAATATCACTTAACACAAACTTTTTCTTAATCTTTTTTAGCTACGATTGTAAGCAAAAAATGAGGTTTTGCTATGGATTTGTTGAAACTACTCAAAAAACACGACTTAAAAGCCACTCCGCAAAGGCTTTGCGTGCTTAAAATTCTCAAAAAGCACGAGCATCCCAACATTGACGAGCTTTATACCCAAGTAAAGAGCGAGTATCCGTCCATTTCGCTTGCCACAGTGTATAAAAATCTCAGCACACTCGAAAGGCAAGGCTTAGTCGTGGAGGTCAATGTCCCAAACCAAAAGGCTTGCTACGACATTTACGAAGAGCCGCACATTCATATCGTTTGCAGCAAGTGTGGGCGCATTATGGACTTTGATTTCAAGCACGAAAATTTAGGCAAATATCAAGAAGAGCTTGAAAAAAAGCTCGGAAATTTCATAGAAAAACTCAGTGTCATAGCTTACACGAGCCGTTGTGATAGGTGTTTGTGATGCAAAAGCAAGAGCAAATCGTGGAAATGTTTGACAAAATCGCGCCAAGCTACGACAAAGCAAACCGCATTTTGAGCTTTGGCGTGGATACAAGCTGGCGAAACGCTGGCATAAAGAGCGTTTTAAGCCTAATAAAGCCCGCAAAACTTGATATACTTGACATAGCGTGTGGCACGGGCGATATGATAGCCCTTTGGCAGCAAAAATGCCCCAAATTTAACAAGGAAATTCAAAGCATTAAGGGCATAGACCCAAGCTCGGCTATGCTTGAAATCGCAAAAAGCAAGTTTAAAAAGCTTGAATTCATCAAGGCTTTTGCGCAAGATTTGCCCGTAAAGGACGGCAGTGCGGACATTGTGAGTATAAGCTATGGCTTGCGTAATGTTACTGAGCGGCAAAAGGCTTTGAGTGAATTTAACAGAGTGCTAAAAAATGGGGGCATTTTGCTAATTTTGGAATTTACCAAACGCGACAAGGGCGGGCTTTTAGCGTGGTGCAGGGATTTTTACTTAAAGCACATTTTGCCAGCACTTGGCGGGTTTATCAGCCACGACAAGGGCGCTTATGAGTATTTGCCCCTTTCTATTGATGGCTTTTTAGGGCAAGATGAGCTTATCAAAGAGCTAGAAAGTGCGAATTTTAGGCTTTTGAGCGTGGAGAGTTTTAGCCTTGGCATAAGCACGGCGTTTATCGCGCAAAAAGTTGGCAAAAGCAAATGACTGTCAGCGAGCTGAATTTAAAGGCAAAAAGCCTGCTTGAAGCGCATTTTGATGACATAGCTTTGAGTGGGGAGATTTCAAAAATCACCCTGCATAACTCGGGGCATTGGTATTTCGAGCTTAAAGACGAGAAAGCAAGTCTTGCTTGTGCTATGTTTAAGGGCGCAAATTCGCGTGTGAATTTTAAGCCACAAGTTGGGGATTTAGTTGATTTAGTGGGCTTTGTGAGCTTGTATGAGGCAAGCGGGCGTTTTCAGTTCATCGCCAAAGAGCTTAAAAAGGCTGGTGCTGGGGACTTGGAGGCGAAATTTTTAGCCCTTAAAGAAAGGCTTGAAAAAGAGGGGCTTTTTGACAACGCTCACAAAAAGCAAATTCCCGCTCACCCTGTGAAAGTTGGCATTATCACAAGTTTTACTTCGGCGGCTTTGCAAGATATGATGAAGCTCATCAGCCAAAAAGAGTGCTTTTTAGCTAAATTTTTCATCTTTAACGCCCTTACACAAGGGGCAAGCGCGCCAAATTCTCTCATCAAAGCCCTACAAAAAGCGGATTTAATGGAGCTTGATTTTATCATCATCGCAAGGGGCGGAGGCAGCAGGGAGGATTTGTTTTGCTTTAATGACGAGAGCTTAGCCCGCGCCATTTACAACGCCCAAACGCCCATAATCTCAGCCATAGGACACGAGATAGACTATGTCATCAGCGATTTTGTCGCAGATTTACGCGCACCAACGCCAAGTGCAGCCATAGATATGTGCTTTTCAAGCAAGAACGATTTAGCTCAAAGCCTTGATTTGCTTGATGATAAATTTAAAAATTTAATGCAAAGCAAGATTTCATCACTACAAAACGAGCTAAATTCACTCCAAAAGCTCTTAAAAGCAAACTCTTTAAGCAAAATCATCAGTGAAAAGCTCACACATTTGGGCTTTTTGAGTCATAATTTTGAGCTGAATTTAAGCGCGAAATTCGAGCAAGGCACGCTAAAATTAAAGCAGTGCGAGCAGGCTTTTTCACAGCACGCGCATTTCTTTGAAAAAAGCAAGGCTTTTGTGTCGCTCAAAAAGGACGGCAAAACCGTGTTGCTTGAACATTTACACAAAGATGATATAATCACCTTGCATTCACAAAATTTGGGCAAAGAAGCGCAAATTCTTTAAAAAGGACAACAATGAGAAAAATCAATTTTAGCGCAGGACCTTCGACACTGCCTGAAAGCGTGCTAAAAAGGGCGCAAGACGAGCTTTATGATTATCAAGGCAAGGGCTTTTCGATAATGGAGATAAGCCACCGCACCAAAATCTTTGAGGAAGTGCATTTTGGCGCGATGAGTAAGGCAAAAGAGCTTTATGGGCTGAATGATGATTATGAAGTGCTGTTTTTGCAAGGCGGGGCGAGCTTGCAGTTTGCGATGGTGCCGATGAATTTCAGCAATGGTGGTGTGTGTGAATACGCTCACACGGGCGTTTGGACGAAAAAGGCTATAAAAGAAGCACAGATTTTGGGGGCAAATGTCAAGGTTGTAGCAAGCAGTGAGAACGCTAAATTCAGCTTTATCCCTGAGGTGAATTTTAGCCAAAATGCTGATTATGCCTACATTTGCTCGAACAACACCATTTACGGCACGCAGTATAAGAGCTATCCAAAGAGCAAAGCCCCGCTCATTGTCGATGCGTCAAGCGATTTTTTCTCTCGCAAGGTTGATTTTAGCGATATAGCCGTATTTTACGGAGGCGTGCAAAAAAACGCTGGCATTTCAGGGCTGGCGTGCGTTTTTATGCGTAAAGATATGATAGAAAAAAGCGCGGCTAAAAATGTCCCAAGTATGCTTAAATACGCCGTTCATAGCGAAAACAACTCACTTTTTAATACCCCACCCACCTTTGCGATATATATGTTTGCCCTTGAAATGCAGTGGCTTGCCGCACAAGGCGGGCTTGATGCTATCAACGAGCAAAATCAAGCCAAAGCAAGGCTTGTGTATGAGTGTATCGACACTAGCGGCGGTTTTTACAAGGGGCATAGCGAGCCAAACTCGCGTTCGCTAATGAATGTGAGCTTTAATGTCGCGGCAAATGCCGATTTGGAGCCGCTTTTCGTGCAAGAGGCTGAAAAGGCTGGTATGATAGGGCTTAAAGGACACCGCCTTTTGGGCGGCATTCGCGCGAGCCTTTACAACGCCATCACCTTAGAGCAGTGCCAAACTCTTGTGGAATTTATGAAAGAATTTGCCAGAAAGAACGGCTAAATTTTTGCGCATTGCCGTGCGCCTTAAATGCGCAAATTCACGCTTTGAATTTTTGGATACTTCGCTTTCTTACGAAAGCTCAGTATGACAAGAAATAGTAAAGTATGACACGACAAGTCAGTATGACAAGGAATTTGTCATTGCGAGAATTTGTAAAGCGTGAGCGTGCAAATTCGTGGCAATCCATAAAGCTGAATTTGTGTTTAAATTTATAGATTGCCACGCTCGCCTTGCTTGCTCGCAATGACGGCGAATTTTGTCATTTTGAGCGTAGCGAAAAATCCACACTTTAAATTTATGGATACTTCGCTTTCTTACGAAAGCTCAGTATGACAAGAAATAACAAAGTATGACAAAGACAAGTCAGTATGACAAAAAATTTATCAGTTATGATAAACAATGTTTAAAAAAATTATTTAAATTTAAGCCACATTGTGAATTTTTTGAATTTTTTAAAAAAATCTGCTGCTAAATCCATCAAAATAGTGTGAATTTACGGAGTTTGTGCTAAAATTTCAAGCCTTTCTTTGGCTTTTTGGGTAAAGATTTTTAGCGTTTTTGCATACTCTTTTTGCCAGCCAAATTTAGGCGCAAAGGTGTTTCCCCCCCCCGCCAAATCTATAACGAGCGACTCTATCGACAAAGACGAAATTTGGCACTTGCAAGACATTACACAAATGCACATTGCCCGTGTCTATGCTGATGAGATAATCAAGCCTTGATGAAAGGCTCGCAAGAGAAGCGATGCTGTCGTTATTGACAAAAACACGCAAATTTTTTAGCTCATCGGCGCAAAACTGCACGGCATTTTTTTGGAAGTTAAGCACCACAAACAAAAATTTAAGGTAAGCAAGCGCTAGTTCGTAGGCTAGGCTGAGCCAGTGTTTTGGAAAAAAGTTAAATCCTATGCCTTCTTTGTTGTTTGAAAAGGCGTTTATGTCGATGACTTTTTTGTAGGCGAATTTTATGCTCTCAAAAAACGGCTTTGTCAAGCTCTCATCTTTTGGCAAAAAATCTTTCATTTTAGCAAAATCAATTTGCGCGATATTTGCATCATAATGCTTTGAGTCTATCGCCCGCACGAGCTTTAAGTTAATGTCTGCCATATACATTTTGCCCCGAAAATAAGGCAAAGGCGTGGTCAAAGCCCTGCGTGTAATGCTGATGAAATGGGGTTGGACGATGATTTTTTTAAATTTCAAACGCTCTAATTCTTTAAAAAATTTGCCACTTCTTTGCGCGGAGATGAAAATATCAGGCTCTAACGCCCGAATTTGCGTTAAATTTTTATCATTTTGACTGATAAGTTCATCGATAAAGCCAACTTTTTGCATAAAAGCTGGCTCAATGCCCGAGTGATAGGCGATGAGCTGGTGTTGGGGGTAAAGCTGTTTTATCGCAAAAAGTGCCTTAAAACACACGAAAAAATCGCCAAATCCGCTTCCGTGAAAGATGATTTTACCCATTAAAACTGCCACCTGTAACCAAGCAAAAACTTCACTCCGCCAAGCGTTGGGTTGTCGATTTGCTCAGGCAAATCGTGCGTGAGTTTGCCCATTCCACCGCCTAGCTCAAAAAACACGCTATGCCCGCTCATAGTGATAAACTCGTGTCCTATCCCGCCTTGTATCTCGTAGTAAAACGGCTTTTCGCCCATAGCCGTGTCCTTTGTGGCAACTAGCCCAAAGCCCCCGCTTATAAAAAGATAAGGGCGAAAATACGCAAACCCGATATGCGAAAGCGCAGAACTTCCCATCAAAATCCCAGCCATAAGCTTTTCGTGAAAGATGAGCACAGATGAGTCGTATTTTTCTTCTTGCAGCTTTAAGGCGCGCATTTCGGTTGAAATAGCGTTTCGCACCTGCACCAAATCCGTGCTGTATAGGGCAAATCCAAACTCCACGCCCCCACCCATAGCCGCGCCAAAGTTGCCATACGCGCCAAGTGAAAGCGTGCTTTTTTCGCTAAAATTCGCCGCATTTAAGGCATTTACGCAGGCTAAAAGCAAGATTATAAATAAGCATTTTTTCATCATCAACCTTTAAATTTTACATTCAGCATTATAACAAATTTTACAAGTTTTTACAAAAAATTTAAAATTTGAGTAAATTCAAGCCAAAGGCTTGCAGAGCAAAGCACAGCAATGAATTTAAATTCTTTGACTTTGCGAGCGATGAAAAGATTTTAGAGCAAGCAAAAGCGGACTTGTCAAAGGATTAAGTTGTTTTCTCATATCTCTTACCCAAAAACACGCCCAAAAGCCCCCACACAAAGCTCACAAAAGCTCCCACGCCAAGCACGAGCGTGATACTCACGCTTGCAAGCAGGCTTTCAAACTGCGCCCAAAGCGCGTCTCCGCCGCGGTAAATCACCGTGTCGATGAAACTTTTGACTTTGTATTTTTCATCGCTTGAAAGTGGCACAAAGAGCATTTCGCGCCCGGGTTTTACGAGCGCATACTCGCCCACGCGCCGCACGCTCATCACCACAGCCAAAGGCAAAAACGCAGGGTGCGTAAAGATAAGCACCACAAAGCCCGCGCATATCACAAAGCCCAGCACGCCAAGCAACGCCGTGAGTTTAAAAAACTGAGCGATTTTAGCGGTGAGAAAGATTTGTATGATGAGGGCTGAAATTTGCACGACTAAATCAATGTTTGCAAAGGCAGCCATACGCGCTTCTCGCGTGGCAAAGGCTTCGCGGACTATGCGCGCTTGCTCCATATACAAAAAAGTCGAAACGCTCGTAAGCAGCAGCACAAAGGCGCACAAAGCCAGCAAATACGGGCTTTTAGCGATGAGAGCAAAGCCTATGAAAGGGTTTTTCGCGCCTATGGTTTTATCAAAGCGTGCTAAATTCACGCCGTCTTCAAGCTTACTCAGCTCTTTTATCATCAAATTTTTAAGCACCACGCCAAGCAGCAAAAGCACCACAGAGGCGAAGACTAAGTTGCTAGCACCGATTAAATTTGCAAAAATTTTTACACTGCTTGCACCCGCTATACTGCCAAGACTTGCGCCCGCTGCGATGATACCAAAGAGCCTTTGGCTGGCTTCTTTGCTGAAAATGTCCGCTATCAAACTCCACGCCGATGAGAACGCAAAGAGGTTAAAAATGCTTACCCACACATAAAATGTGCGCGCAAGCCACACAAACTCCACGCTTTTCGTCTCAAAGGCGTTCATCGCCACGAAAAAGCCGATGAGATTAAGCGCGAAAAAAACAAAGACAAAGTCCGTGTAAAATCTGCGCCTTATGCGCGTGCTAAGCCACATAAGCACGAGCGAGGCGATGATACAACTTGCAAAAGTAGCCAAAAATAGCCATTTTAACTCATCTTTGCCGCCTTCAAGCCCCAAAGCATCGCGCATAGGACGAAGCAAGGCATAAGAGCTAAAAAGCACGAAAATAAAGCCAAAAGAAAGCGCTAAAAGCCTGAATTCGCCTTGCTTTAAGCTCAAAAGTTTGCCAAAAAATAAACGCATTTGTTTCATCGCTAATCCTTGTCGTGGCGTTTTGTTTGAATTTTTGCCCAAATTTTAGCTTAAATTGAGCTTGATTTCTTGCAAAATTCGCAAAACGCCTTTTGTAAATTTCTAGCATTATTATAAGGCATTACACCAAGTGTTTGTCAAGGGTTAAATGTAAAAATTTATAAATTTCGCTCAAAAATTCGCGCAAAGTAAGTAAAAATTTACCCAAAACAAGCGCGAAAATTCACACAAACGCAAATTTAGCGACAATTTAATCTCGCGTAAATAAGGCTTACCAGCAAGATGATGACAACCCAAATGCCAAATTCAGCCTTTAAACCAAAGTTTGACACCATAGGCGTGGTGATGATGGGGCTGATGAACTGCCCCAAAAAAACGCAGCTTGCCAAGCCTCCGTAAGCCCTTGCGCGCACGCTTTGCGGGGCTTTTTGGAAAAGATAAGCGGAGTTGTTTGTAACGATAAGCCCGCCCACAGCCCCAAATATCGCTAAACTCACTATCGCCACGATGAAATCATCGACTAAAAACACAAGCAAAAAGCCAAAGGCTTGCAAGGCAAAGCCCAGCACATAAATTTGCTTAATGGATAAAAATTTCACAATGTCCTTGTAAAGATACGCTACCACAGCGTGCGAAAGCGTGGTGCTAGCCATCGCAAAGCCGATAAATTTGGGATTTAGCCCAAGCGTGTCTTCTATGTAGTGCGGGAACTGCACGGCTGCAAGGTAAAAAATCATCACCACAAAAAAGCCCGCAAAATAAATGCTAGCATAATCCTTATAAAATACCTTTTTAGCGGTGTTTGTGGCGTTTTGAGTGGCTTTGTTTTTCGCAACTCGTGGCTCAAAAAGATAAAAAAGGCAAAACACAAAGACAAAAAGCCCGCTCGCATAGACATAAAAGGCATAACGCCACGAAAAGCTCGTAAGATAGCCAGCGATGATGGTAAGAACCGCCCCGCCAAGCGCCATCACAAAGCCTTGCAAGCTCAAAGCCCTATCGCGCCGCCCTTCGCCCACAGCGTAGTAGTCGCCAAGCAAGGCGTTTGCGCCTGTGGTGATGAAAGAACTTGCTATGCCAAAGGCGCAGCGGCTTAAAAGCAGGGTGTAAATGTCAGCGCACCACGCTCCGCTAACGCCCGCAAATATCCATAAAATCATCGCTGGATAAAGGAATTTGAGTTTGCCAAATTTATCCATAAGCGCACCCGCAATGGGCGAAAAAAATATCATAAAAAGCGCGGGGATAGTAAGCGTCAGCCCCGTGAGTAGTTCTATGTGCGGCGTGGTGCTAAACTCTTTTGCGATGCCGGGCAAGGCGGGCGAAACCAGCACAGAACCTAAAATCGTCATCATCGCCGCGCCAAAAAGGGCGAGTTTGAAGCGCACGCGCTCGGTTAGGGCGATGATTTTGCTGTCTAACTTGCTGTAAGGCACTTTTTTCCTTTGCGTGAATTTAATGTCGCTTAAATTTTACACTCATTTTGTTTTAGTTTTGTAAAACCTAGCAATTTTGCCTTTATCAAGCGCGTTAAATGCTGAATTTGTCGCTATTTTCGCTTCGTTTTGAGCGCGTAAATTTGGGGCTATTTTTTCATAGTCCTTAAATTTATAGTCCAAAATTTTAGCGATTTTTGCGCCTTTTTTTGCTTTTACCACTTAAATTCTTTCTCAAATTTAAGGCTCACGCCTTGTAATTTGCTAGCCATTTTATCACAGCAAAAAGCTCAATTCAGCTTAAATTTAAACTCTCAACCCATTTTCGTATGCTTGCGC
>OIZX01000402.1_pt1 | contig 30324 bp, 19 predicted proteins | sample 1588621 | NCBI WGS metagenome assembly OIZX01 (sample SAMN03283276) | human gut metagenome | biome: human-associated habitat; material: feces | host: Homo sapiens | place: Peru | collected 2012 | reverse complement strand
AAATATGAACCGCCATATACGATCTCAAATAAAATGTTGGAGCTTGTTTCTTCTATATCTGAAAAAGTAGGTAAAATAAGCAGTCACAGAGAATTAGAGGCAAGACCGCATTTAAGGAAAAACAACCGGATCCGATCCATTCATTCTTCCTTAAAAATAGAAGCAAATTCTTTGTCTCTGGCTGAAGTGAGAGATGTCATCAATGGTCATCTTGTATTGGGAGATCAAAAGGAAATACAAGAGGTGAAAAATGCATATGCTGCATATGAAAAAATCTCGGAAATAAATCCCAAAAGCATGTCAGATCTGATAAAAATCCATGGAATAATGACCTATAGAACAGTAGAGGAATCCGGCGTATTCAGAAAAGGGGAAGAGGGTGTCTTTTCCGGAGATCAGTGTATTTTTGTGGCACCGGCGCCGAATATGGTAAATGAACTGATGAAGGATTTATTTTCATGGGTTAAAAGCAGTGAAGGGACAATACATCCGCTTATTGTGTCAGCTGTTTTTCATTACGAATTTGTGTTTATACATCCTTTTGCAGACGGAAATGGAAGAATGGCCAGATTATGGCATACGGTAATGCTATATCGTTGGAGAAATGTGTTTGAATATATTCCGTTGGAAAGTCAGATTGAAAGATTCCAGGCAGAATATTATGATGCAATAGCAAAATGTCATGTGAATGGAAATTCAGATGTATTTATAGAATTTATGTTGAGTATGATAGATCAGGTATTAGATGAGGTTATCATACAGGTAAATAAGACAAATGAAAGTATGTCAGAATATGTAAAACGGATGCTGGAAGTAATGGAGTACGATGTCCCCTATACCGCTAATGCGATCATGGAGGCACTGCATCTGAAATCCAAGGAAACATTTCGAAAAAATTATATCAAGCTAGCCATAGAGTTGGGACTAATAAAAATGACATTGCCGGAAAAGCCAAATTCAGCATTTTAAAAAGAAAAGGTGCCGATACCGAAAAGCATGGTGTCGGCACTTTTTGGACTTTTTTGGGCTTTACTTTGCCAGATTCGTTAGATATGATAAAGATAGAAACTGTATTTACCGGCTATAGGGGGAGGGCGTATGTACAAAAGAAAGCTTCACAAAGAAATAAGTAGCGGATTATTGGCATTGATCGTGGCATTTTCTCTGACAGGCTGTGGCAGCAGTAGGGACGCTTTGGAAATCTCTGATACCGAATCTGCTCAGGCAGAGGAAGTCGGTCAGGAAACCGCTACAGCCACCTCACAGACGATCCCGGAGACGACAACGGAACCTGAGCCGGAGAAACTTACCTACCAGACCGGACTATATCAGGAGAAAACCCTGGCAGATCAGGTCTCGGTCAATGCTGCCCGGGAACTGCCGGAAGGAGAATATGGGGTGCTGTCATATTCTTATGACGAGTCTGTCAGTGTCTGGGGCAACGGTGCAGAAGATTGCCTAGTGATTCATGACGGCGACGAGGAATACCGGGTGGAGATCCCCTGGCAAAACATGTATTCGGCACCACCTGCGGTAGAGGCTGCAGATTATGATGGGGATGGCGACAAGGAGTACTACATTTCTACCATACAGGGGACAGGAACCGGTGTCCATGTGGAAGGACTGTATTATGTAGATGTACAGAAAGGAACTCCGAAGGTCTCCGAATATACACAGGTGGTCGAAGATTTTGAAAGCCGGATCCTTGCGGCGGATACGTTAGACGAGAAGTTTCATACACTTCATGTGGATTTCCTGGACAAAAACGGAAAGATAGATGCTCAGAAGAGTATGGATCTGGATCAGACCCGTCTGCTGCAGAAACTGGAAGGATACACTTATAAAAGCATCGGTGTGGGGGCGCAGATCCGGTATGATTTTCGTGGAGGACAGCCCTTTGCAAATGTAGGGGTTGGCATAAATATGAACGAGATGGCGGACCTGGTTTATGAGACTGGCTTTAATATAACGGCACCGGTATCCATGCAAAAAGATGGTAATTTTTCTCTGGGAGATTTTTCGGTACAAAAAACATATTCTCGTTATTTGGAAGAGGAGAATATCGACAAAGAAGAACCGGATATGACAGAGGTCTATACCGGATATTATGATCTGACCCATAACGGTTACAAGGAAAAGATCGTAACGAAGGTCTATCTGGAGGAAGAAAATGAGGATCTCACGGAAGCGCTGCATAAGGCAGGAAACTGGGGAACGGTAGCGGTCTACGAATATCTGGGAGACGGACAATATGGAATCATTCCTCTGTGGTCGCAGGAATTCGCCATTGCCCATGCGGGGAACGTACAGATATTCCTCACACAAAAGGATGGCTACGATTATCTGGTAACGACAAGCCTTTGGTCGGGGCAGGGTGTCTGTTATTATGACTATAATGTACTGTCTCCCGTGGACTATTCCTTTGACAGATATCATAATGAGCTGAAAGGCGCAGAGCATTACGATCCGCAGTTTTTCACAGGGCTGGAAAGCTGGATGAAGGAGGATTCCCTCCTGCTTGTGGCAACGGATATTGATATGCCGCAGGGACAGGAGGTCATTCTGACAACCGATGAAGAGGTACACTATGCCAGAGAATATTTAACGGTAAAAAAAGAACAACAGCAGCGGATAGAGGAAATAGAGTAAGAACAGGATCAGTATTTCCAGAGAGATACAAAAGTGATAAAATAGGATCAATAAGGATTTTTTCAGTATTAACTTTTCACGCGCAAATTGTGCCTGCACAGTGTACGGAAGTACAGGTTTAAAGCACCGGAAGGTTTGCAGATTACGGAAAGGCAGGAAGGTTAAGAGATGAACGAAATGATCAGAAAAAGAAATGAACAGCTGGCCAAAACAGTGATCAAGGGTTTACAGTCCCGCAACATGTCAGGTTATTATGCAGAGGATAAAGAAGCTGCACTAAAACAGGCACTGGAGCTGATCCCGGAGGGAAGCACCATCGCTATGGGCGGATGCATGAGCGCCGGAGAGATCGGACTGGTCTCCGCGCTGGAAGCAGGTAATTACCACTATATCGACCGCTCTAAGATGGATGCCAGAGCAGGACTTATGGCAGCATACGATGCGGATATCTTCCTCTCCAGTGCCAATGCCATCACCAGCGATGGTGTCATGGTCAATATCGACGGCAATTCCAACCGTGTCTCCTGCATAGCCCAGGGGCCGAGGAAAGTAATCTTTATCGTCGGCATGAACAAGGTCTGCGCAGACTTAGACAGCGCCATGAAGCGTGCGAGAAACGTGGCTGCACCTATCAACGCCCAGAGATTCGACATCAAGACTCCCTGCAAAGAAACCGGAAAATGCTTCGATTGTAAGTCTCCGGATACCATCTGCTGCCAGTTCCTGATCACGAGATATTCCAGACATACGGACCGGATCCATGTGATCCTCGTAAACGACACCATCGGTTACTAGACAACAAAGGGGAAAAGACAATGACATTAGTATTGCAAAAAGGAAGACCTGCCGATACCACCGGCAGACTGGACAAAGAGATACGCACCTATGACCTGCTGGATGGCTTAGGCGTGGAATATGACCGCGTGGATCACGCGCCCGCGATGACCATGGAGGAATGCAAGGAAGTCGATGAAATCTTACAGTCCATGGTCTGCAAGAATCTGTTCCTGTGCAACCGTCAGGAGACCGCATTCTATCTGCTGATGATCCCGGATACCAAGGTGTTCCATACCAAGGATCTGTCGGCGCAGATCGGCTCGGCGAGATTATCTTTCGCCAAACCGGAATACATGGAAAAATTCCTGGATATCACCCCCGGTTCGGTCAGCGTGCTGGGACTGATGAACGATAAGGAACATCAGGTGAAGCTGCTGATCGATGAGGAGGTGCTGGACAGCGAATATTTCGGATGCCACCCCTGCATCAATACCTCCAGCCTCCGGATGCGGACGGCTGATCTGATCGAAAAGGTGATTCCCGCCATGGAACATGATTTTGTAAAAGTAAAGCTGTAAATAGCATCTATGAATCCGATATTATTAAAGTGATTACGGGAAGCAGAGAAAAATGTTTACAAATGGTTATGAGTAGTTATACAATAAATATAACTACTTGCAACCATTTTTTGATTGAAGAAATCAGTAAAAGGAGAAAATGCATGAGTAATCCGAAGCGTCGCATTCAAGAGATTGAACAGAGACTGGAAGAGCTGCCGAAGGGAACCCTGACTTACAAAAACATCAACGGGAAAAAGCAGCCCTATGTGCAGCGCACCATTGAAGGGAAATCCGTCAGCTACTATGTGAAGGTATCAGAGCGGGAACAGATCCTGCTGGAATTCGAAGAGCGGGGCAGATTGCAGGAGGAGAGACAGCATTTACTTGCTTATCAGAAAAAACTGGCGACTATTCTGGCGAAGAATCCGTATCTGTCGGAACCGGTGGGCATGGGTCATCAGAATTTCCGGGACTTCATCGATGGGAAAATGTTCTACGTGGATAAGACACAATTCATTTCGGAATGGATGCAGACCGGCGACAAAGTGACGCTGATCACCAGACCGAGACGGTTTGGCAAGACCTTGATTTTAAGTACTGTGGAAACTTTCTTTGACCCGAGATACGCAGATCATCCGGAATACTTCAAGGGATTAAAGGTGTGGAAAGACCCGGCATGCCGAACAAGATTTGGTAGTACACCGGTAATTTTTGCGAGCTTTGGAAACTGTAAAGGGAGAGATTATAAGCAGGCAATGAGAGGATTAATGTTCAGTTTATATCATATGTTTAGAAAACATAATTATCTGCTGGACAGTGATAAATTGGACGATACGGATAAGGCAGCTTTTAGAGAATATGAGCAGGGTTTATTTCATGATGAAGAGGATAAAGTAGAAAAAAGTATATCTGTATTATGCGAATTATTGTATAAACATGGTGGTGCATTACCGTATATTCTTTTAGATGAATATGATACGCCTCTGCTGGAAGCATATACCGATGGTTACTGGGAGGAAATGATCTCTATCTGCAGAAGGCTGTTTCATGGTACCTTTAAGGAGAATGGATTTTATAGCAGAGCAATTATAACAGGTGTTACCAGAGTATCTAAAAATTCGCTGTTCTCTGATCTGAATAATATTGTTGTATCTGCGGTTACAGATGACGAATACAGTGATTGCTTCGGATTCACAGAGGAAGAAGTCATGGATGCACTGAAATGTCAGAATATCGATGAATTCCGCGCCGTGAAGGAAATGTATGACGGATTCATCTTCGGACATCGGAAAGATATGTACAATCCTTGGTCCATTGGCAATTACCTGATTGATAGAAATTTGGAGTCCTATTGGATCAATACCAGCAGTAATAAGGTCATCGGAGACATCATCCGTAAGCATCCGGTGCGTTACAAATACGAAATTGAACGGCTGATGGCAGGAGAAGTGGTTCACAAGAAGATTAACGAGAATGTCACCTTCCAGTACCTGGATGGGGACGAGAACAGCCTATGGTCTCTGCTCCTGGCAATTGGTTATGTTAAGGCGGACAATGTGATAAAAGACCAGGAGTATACAGAATGTGATATTTCCGTGACCAACAAAGAGGTTATGGGCATGTTCAAGACACAGATCCTCGGCATGTTTGAAAACGGCAGCGCATATTATAATGACTTCGTCAATGCCCTGTTAAAACAGGACGCAAATGAAATGAGTGACATACTCCTGGATATAACTTATGCTTCCATGAGCTATTTTGACCTGGGGAATCAGCCGGCGAAGCGTGTCCCGGAGAATTTCTTCCACGGCCTCGTTCTCGGTCTGATCGTATCATTGAAGGACAGATACCGTATCGTGTCCAACCGGGAAAGCGGCAGAGGTCGCTATGATATTGCCCTGTACCCGAAACAGGAAGATCTGGATGCTTTTATCATGGAATTCAAAGTCTGTGATGAGAGAACGGAAAAAAGTCTGGAACAGACGGCAGAGAATGCACTTAAGCAGATCGAAGAGAAAAACTACGAAGCCGACCTCCTCGCCGCCGGCATTCCGGCAGCGAAGATCTGTAAGCTTGGCTTCGCATTTCAGGGTAAGGAAGTACTCGTCCTGAAAGCGGAGTTGTAGCCCCGCCGCCAGCCCCTGCCCCTCCGGCCACGCCTCCGGCCACGACCCTCCGGCCACGATGTCAAACATCGTGGTCGATTGATGTCATATTCAGGTCGATTCATGCACATTCGCATAAGTATTTAGAGAAGGGTATTATAATGTGACTTAAAGTAATAGATCATAAGTACAAAGGAAAGAGAGGAAAAATCTTATGAAAAAGTCAAAGATCTTAGGAAAGATACTTTGCCTGACGCTTGCTATTGCATTGGTAGTAAGCATGGTGCCGGGAGTATCAGTAAAAGCAGAAGAAAATGGAACTGTGTACTGGACAGAGGTGACGGAAGCTAACAAGGGTAGCTTAGACAGCAACTTAGTGGATATGGAAGCATGGAATGAGGACGAAATAAACGCTTTTGCTGACAAGGTTCAAACTACATATGGAGGCGATTTGAAGTCATCTAATATAGACACTAAGAACTATTATATTATGGGCAAGAATGCAAATGAATATTTATGTTTAAAAAGGGAATATAAACAATTCGAAGCAGCCAAATATGATGTGGTTAAATTCTCTTCATCTGAATTAGTGCTGGACGAAAATAATAAATTCTATTTTTATCCGCAATGCACAGTGACCTTTGATATTAATGGGGGAAATCTGGCAACTGACAGCACTGTTAAAACGGCAGCAGGATTACTTGTTGATTTACCGACACCTACCCGAGATGGTTATATATTTGCAGGCTGGTTTAATGTTGAAATAGAAAACAAGGACATATCACAATATACCGAATATAATAAAAATACAAATCTTTGTGCAAAATGGCTGGAACAGCAGGCAGAAGATAGTAAGACCTGGGTCAGAGCAACCACAATAAGTGATTTAGAAAGTGCCAACCTGCCGGTTTTTAGCTATGATGCTGCAAATAAATTTATGAGTGCATATTATAGAAGGCATCCGTTTCCAAAAGAGGAAGGTGAGGGTATTTTCGGAAGATGTTATAATCGGTTTGGCGAGTTATGTTACTTAAACTGTTCAATTGACTCAAGAGGAATAGATGTAAGTTACTATTTTAGTGAGGAAAAATTGCCTGAGCTGATGAAGAAAAATATATATTATGTTTTAAAAGATCCAAGCACTGTAACCCCGTCCACCCCGGCTCCTTCTAACCCGACTCCTTCCACCACCCCGACGTCGACTCCCGGAAGTACAAGTAATAATTCTTCTGCATCCGAAGCACCGGCACCGGTATTGACCACCACGAACCTTGCGGGAGAGCAGATCTCTGGTTGGGATGCGATCACAAAAGCAATTTCTACACAGACCAAAGAGAAACAGCAAAGCGTATCCGGTGCAAATCAGGATCTGCTCCACGTAGATGCAAGCACCGTTGACAAAACGATTCCTGTAACAACGGTAAAGGCAGTATCCTCGTCTTCTCTCAGAGGCCTGCATGTGTTTATCGGCAGTTCCGATGCGGTAACTTTCCTTGCAAAGAATGATTTATCCGGTTACAAGGAAACCAGCTTTGATCATAAGGATACCATCACAGGACATACCAGAACCATTGAATTTACACACAAACAGGCATTGGGTGCAACCGTTGTATTCCATACCACAGTACCTGTAAAATCCGGAGAAGTAACAGTTTATAAAGTAGATGCCAATAACAATAAAATCCAGATTGCAAAAACCATTTCTAATATAAATGGACAGGTATGTTTCCCGATTACGGAAACAGCAACCTACGTCTTAGAGTATTAAGAGGAAGCATTATTTTTCAACAAATTTTCAATCGAAAAAGGAATCTGCATGAGCAGGTTCCTTTTTTCCTGATCAGCCTCATCTTCCTGGCTCGGTCGATTGATGTCATATCCGGGTCGATTCATGTACAAAACGGCATAACGACAAAAATTATGGTATGGTAATATCAGAAGAAGTGGCTGAGGGAGGAATTGCTAATGAAAAAAACAAAAGCGCAATGGAAACAACTGATCAGACAGATCCTGGCACTGGGATTGGCTGTCGTATTGGTCAGCGGAATGACTGACTTTTCCGTATTGGCGGAAGATGCAGAGAAACCGACTGTCACATCCGAAGGGACTGTCGCAGAGAAGACAGCAGAGAATCCTGTAGAGGAGGATACAGAAGTAGAGACCACCTCAGGGAATACGGTGGCTGTATTGAAATCCAAAGTACAGGAGGCCGAGCCTGAGGATGATGAAGCGGGTCTTGCTGTGCAGGCAGAGGACGATACTACCGGCAGTGATTTGATTGAAGTGACAATTAATAGTACTGCACAGAATTATAAGACCTTTACTGATGCAATGAATGCTGTAACGAAAGCTCTCGAAAGTAGGGATTGTAAGGTTAAAATTAAATTATTGGCAGACGTTAAAGATGTTACCAGTGTTAGTTTTAACCCCTATTATATTTATTCAAATGCGAATATAAGCGTGGACTTAAATGGTCATACCTTGGGAAGTGAGCCAAAGACGTTTAATGAAAAATATATGAGATTTAGGTATTGTACCGTTACGCTAGAGGATAGTTCTAAAAATTCGGAAGGAATGTCATATATGTACATTTGCATTGATAACGAGGATTCGATTGTTACAGTGCAGAATGGCAATTATAGGCTAATAGGGATATCTTATGGAACAGGGTTCTTTAAAGGAGGTCGTGTAGAAACCATAGAGGTTTCCGGTGATAAAGCGAACTGCACTGTTACAAATGGGGAGTATGGTAGTATTTCTATAAGTGATGCATCAACACTCGAAATATCAGGGGAAAATACAACGGTAGATAGCCTTTCCGTATCTACTAAGACAACAGCAACCGTGACTGGAGGAACCTATGGATCTATTTCGAATGGTAGTTATGGAGAAAACAGCAATCTTTCTAATATCGTGAGGGATCCTTATGTATTAATATCGACGCATGAGAACTCTAAAGATGAAATTGTAGACAAAAGCGGTAAATCTGCTCGTTATGTTAAAGTTGCCCAAGTTCCAGGTGACAGAATTGCACCCACCTGGACAGCGGATGGCGGAATTCAGGTCAAGGATATATGGTATAATTCCTTGCAAGATAAAGTGGATTTTACAACCCATGTGTATAATGATTCCGTTTTGAACTTAGCATTTCATGCAAATGACGAAGATGGAATTAAAAGATATTGTTATTATCTACAGGAAGTAGATGATTGGAAGATAGCAGATTTTGTCCCGTTGACAGAGACAGACTTAAATAGCTTAAGAGATGGCGGAAAATTTTCTCCGGTGGAGGTCGGCAACAGTGATATTATTACGAAATCATTGGATATGAAGAGTAGTAATAACTATACAATTGTGGTTTATGCATATGCTGTAGATAAAAAAGGTAATCGAAGTGGATATGTATGTACAGATGGAATTTTGATAGATAATGTAATACCCACAATAAAAACGGATTACAACAAATATACAATAGGCACCACAGAAGCAACCATTCCCTTTAAAATATCGGAAGATGCGACGCTTGTATATTTCAGCTATGATCAGAGTATGGCAAAAAAAGCTGGGTACGCTGATTATTATGCATTATATGCAGATGTGAAAAAATATGTAAATACAAGCTATAGTGCTTATGATAATGGTGGAAACACCTTCTATCCGTTTGTAAAAAAGCAAGGAGATACATGGGTCCCGGCAGTGAGCGACGGTGAAAACATTGCTATTACGGATAATGTGACAGTTCCTCTGCATGTTGTAGCAGTAAAGGCAGGACAAAATCAGATTACGTTATCCGGGTTGACACCCGGTTCCAAAACAGGGGTCATGCTTCAGGCAATAGATAAAGCAGGTAATCTGCTCAATCTGCGCAATCTGCCTGCTGAAACTATGAAGTGCTGCAAGTATATGAGCTTTACTACGGAGCAATTAACACCGGAGATTACAGTACAACCTTCTGTGACAGGTGTCTATGGAACCAGAATGGGTCTGATGACAATAAAAACGGATGGAATAGTAAAGTACAACGGAGAGGTAATTAAAGGAGTATGGGCGTGGACTAGCGAGAATGAATGGGAAATACCTGAAGTTGGGACGCAACTGACATGCGGACTGGTCTTTAAACCGGATGCATCATATGATAATAAATATAAAGAAATAGAAATCAAGGTAGTTCCGGTCGTTCAACCGAAACCTATCACCATTACCATAACGAATGGTGAATTAACAAAGATATATGGGGAAAAATTGCCAGCAATTACAACAAAGGATTTTGAGATTCTAAATCAAAATGGTGAAAGTCCGTTGGTATCTAATGATACCAAAGAGACCATTGCGAAGAGTCTTTCCTATGATACAGAGGCAGCGGAAAAAACAGCAGACGTAGGTACTTATGATTTTACTGTGAAGTCCAATAGCCGGAACTATAACATAACAGTACAGTATCCGAATGACGCTACGCATGGTACAGTAGAGGTTCAGCAGGCGAAAGGAGAGATCAAAAAAGTATCCGGGACGTATAAAGATCGTGTGGATATAGAATATCAAAAGGATAAGGAATTTAATATTTCAGGTTGGGTAGTGGCAAATTATCCGGATGCGAAGTTTTCTTACGAAATAGAGAATTCAACAGCTAACATTATTACAGTGACATCAGAGGGCATTGTGAAGGTTCATAATGCCGGAACAGCAGATATTCTTATTAGTCTGCCGGAGTCAAAGAATTATACCGCGGCTGATCAGCCTTTTAGGATAATGGTTGTTGTAAAACCGAAAAAGATTACAATAGATTCAATTACTAAGAACTATTTGTATACGCAGGGAACAAACGAAGATTACGAAGAGATATCTATAATGTCCATGGCATCGTTATTTCCCGAGGACTACGGAAGTATATGGACCTCCTATCCCCCTGATTTAACTATTACGGATTCAAATAATATATTTGATGGGACCCCTGAAATAATTGGTCAGGGAGCGGATGCTGTGATTAGATACAAAGTAAAAGAAAATGCTGGTCTTGGAAATACAGCACAGATTACGTTATCATATATATCTACAACTAATTACACTGTAGATGGTGGAGTTACAATAAATGTAGTTCTGGTAGACCGTACTCCGACGGAACTTCAGGGTGATTTGGCGCTGAAGAACAGCACTTTGACCTATGGACAGGCGTTGTCTGCTGTTCAGTTTGGCAATAATACTTTTGTTGATAAGACGACAAAGAAAACGGTTCCCGGTACTTTGGAATGGAGTACACCGAATGCAACACCGGATGCCGGAACGTATCAGGCAGAATGGAAATTCACTCCTGAGGATATTGACACTTACATAGGATGCACTGGGAAGGTCACTATAACTGTGAATAAGGCAGACCCCAGTGAAGTAACAGTTCCAGAATTGGATGGAGCCGGATATGGTTACCGTCCAACAGCATTGGGTGATTATGTATTAAATGAGATTGGTTATGTAGCTAAGCAGGGTATGGTAAAAGGTATTCATGGAGAAACATTAGATGGAACCTGGTCCTGGGTAGAACAAAACTTTGTTCCTGAAATAGGAACACATTCTCTTAAGATTCGCTTTACCCCGACGAGTCCAAATTATAATTCAGTAGAAAGAGAAATTACACTGAATGTACATAAGGCAAGTATCAGTATTTTCGAAAAACCGTCTGTGGAACCATATACACATGGGGATTATTTATACAGTCAGGTACCGAAGAATGGTAAAGCGGGATACTACAATCATAATAGAGAGTTTGTAGAGCTGGAAGGTACTTTTTCCTGGTATCAGGAGCCCAATGTCCGGCTATCCTATTTGGAGAATCTGAATTCTGACAAAACATATGGTGTAGTGTTTACACCTAAGGATCAAGCTCATTATCATAGATGTGCAGAAATGATTTCCATCGTTGTTAACCAGGCAGAATACCCGTCGAATAAGCCGGGGGATCTCAATGTGAAGAATTCTTGTAAGACGCTTAAGGATGTATTATTGCCGGATGGATGGGTTTTTGTGGTAGATGATCCGTCGAAGTTAGATGGTGAACTGGAAATTGATACACCGATTTCGGCAGAAGTGAAATATCAGGGCGAGGATAGAGACAATTACATAAATACTAATGTCACCATCACCGTCACCCGTTCCTCCTGCGACCACGAGAAGACCGAGCGTCGCGAGATCGTCAAAGCGACCTGTATCGCGGAAGGCAACACCGGATACCTCTGGTGTCTGGATTGTAACACGAAATTGGAAGAAGGCACCGTGACACCGAAGGATCCTACAAACCACATTGCCCTGACCAGCAAGGTGATCAAGCAGCCTAGCATCTCGGAAGAGGGCATCATGGAATACACTTGTAGTGCCTGTGGTTACAGTGCTACCAAAGCCATTGCAAAGATCACCAGCACAAGCAGCGATACCGGCAGCAGTTCCGGATCGCAGAGCAATAATGACGACAAGCCGGCACCTACACCGACACCCACACCGGTTGCAACTCCGGTACCCGCAGTGACACCGGTACGGCCGAACCGCATTCCTGTGAAGCCGACGGTGAAGGAAGAGCCTAAGACTCCCGCACCCTTCCTGCGCGGAGAGAATGGTAAGGAAGGCTGGGCAGTCATCACAGAGACAGTGACGGAAGCAGAGGACGGAGATACCGTGATCGTGGATATGAACGGTTCTTCCGTAGTACCGGGGGATGTATTCGACCGGATACGTGGCAAGGACATCACCGTAGAGTTCGATCTCGGCAATGGCATCCTCTGGAAGGTCAACGGCCAGAGCGTAGAGAAGGGCAATGTCGGTGACATTGACTTCACGGTACGCGCCGGAGAGGACGCAAACGATACAATCCCTCTGGAGATCATCAATAATCTCACCGGTGAGAGAACATACATGAATCTGAGCCTTGCTTACGAGGGAGAGTTTGGATTCGAGGCGGTCTTAAGTCTGAATGTGGGTACGGCAAATGCCGGACTCTATGCGAACTTGTTCTACTATAACGAAGCGACGAAAGAGCTGGAGTTCCTGTGTGCTGGTGAAATCGGACAGGATGGAGGCGCGGAGCTTACTTTCACACATGCTTCCGAATATACCATCGTGATAGATGAACAGCCGATGGAGACGGAGCAATCGCAGGAAGTTACCGCTGAGACCGGAGTGCAGGACAATCAGGAGGATAATACCGTAAATATTGCTCCGGAGGTGGAAAATACCGGGCACACTGCTCTGCTGATCTTTTGCATTATACTGATCATAGCAGCTTTCATTGTGATAGGGGTTATCGTATTTGTAAAAAAGAATAAAAAAGAGGAATAAAAGGAAATTCACCCGGATGCTCGTTCATTAGCATCCGGGTGAATTTATGTGTATTATGAAAAGACAACAAAACGATACTTGAAATACATACAAAAAATACATATGATAATATTTAGAATCGCGCCGTCAGAAAATTCTGTTGGTGCGATGAATGATCACATTGCAAAAACCGTGAATACCTTTTAGGGAATCACGGATAAAACGAGGGTGCTTTATGATACTTGAGATTCTGACCTATACGCACAACATTACGACTATGCTGTTCGGTATCTTCCTGTCGGCTTTTTTTCTGGGTGTGAAGAAGGACAAAACGAATGTAGGGAAGTTGTTGCTATTGGCAGTGATTTCCGGGGGCTTATATATGGTCTGCGTATCTGTGTTGGGTCCGGAGATGGTGGATCAGATATACCCACTGATCGTTCACGTGCCGCTATTGCTGATGCTGGTGCTCTATTATAAATTCAGAATATTGCCGTCCCTGATCTCCATCTTTACAGCCTATCTGTGTTGCCAGTGCAGTAACTGGATGGGGCTGTTCGCACTTTCAGTAACAGGAAAAGAGTGGTGCTATTATGCCTGCCGTATCGTGGTGACGCTGGTGGTATTCTGGGTATTGTGCCGCTATGTCTGCCAGACGACGGCGATGCTGTTGACCAAGACGAATCGGGAATTACTGCTGATCGGAAGTCTGCCGCTGGTGTATTATATTTTTGACTATGCCACGACGAAGTTTTCCAGTCTGCTTTATACCGGCAACAGGGCGGTGCCGGAATTTCTCGGATTTGCCATCTGTCTGTCGTATCTGATTTTTTTGCTGGTGTATTTCCGGGAATACGAGATGAAGAGCAAGGCAGAGCAGTATAATGAGCTGATCCGTATGCAGATGAATTCTTTTCAGGCGGAGATGGACAATACAAGGAAAAGCGAGAAAAAGATGTCAATCCTGCGGCATGATACGAGACATCATATGGCCGTCCTGAGGACTCTGATCCAGCAGGGAGATTGTGAAAAAGCGCTGGAATATCTTAATGAGGTCAGCCAGACCTATGATGATACTGTCATTAAGGCATATTGTAGGAACGAAATGGTGAATTCGGTATTATCTACTTATAATACCCGCTTTGAGGAGCAGAAAATTCCCTGGGATACACAGGTCACGATCGGAGAGAAGCTCCCCTGTTCGGAAATGATGTTCTGTGCGATCCTGTCGAATGTACTGGAAAATGCCATGCATGCGGTACAGGAGCTGCCGGAGAGCAGACGAAGGATTGAGCTGTCTCTGTCGGAGAAGGCAGGGCATCTGCTGCTCATGGTGAAAAATCCGGTGCAGACGCCGCCGGTATTTACGGATGGAATCCCGGTCACAGAGCGTTCCGGACATGGTCTGGGGGTTCGGAGTATCGTATACTATGTGGAAAAACTCAACGGACAGTATCAGTTCCGGATGGAAGACGAGGAATTTGTAGTCCGGCTTATCTTCTGAGCACACTGGAGACTTTCTCCAGTGTCTTTTTCTATTGAGAAAACTTCTTCCTTTCGGTATAATGATGTCAACAATAACAGGTTGTCTGCAGGAAGGAGTCATTGAACGAATGAAATATACACTGGATTATCAGAAGTATGCGGAGCTGGCAAGACGCGTGGCGGCAGAAGGAAGTGTGCTGCTGCGGAATGAAGAGGATACCTTACCGGTACGCAGGGGACAGAGAGTATCTGTATTCGGAAGAACACAGTTTGAGCATTACAAGAGCGGCACAGGCTCCGGCGGCATGGTTAATGCTCCTTATGTCACGAATATCATTGATAGCCTGAAAGAAGATGGAACCATACAGGTAAATGAAGCGCTGGAGCAGGTGTACCGTGAGTGGCTGAAGGAGCATCCCTTTGATGTGGGAGAAGGCTGGGCCATGGAACCCTGGAATCAGGAGGAGATGCCCGTAGATGAAGAACTGGCGGTGCAGGCAGCAGGACAATCGGATGCAGCGATCGTGGTCATCGGGCGTACTGCCGGGGAAGATAAGGATAACAGTGCGGCGGAGGGAAGCTATCTGCTGACAGCATTGGAGGAGGAGCTCCTTCGTAATGTATGTCATGCTTTTGAGCATACGATCGTGGTACTGAATGTCGGTAATATTATAGATATGAAATGGGTAGACCGGTATCAGCCGCAGGCAGTACTCTATATCTGGCAGGGAGGCCAGGAGGGTGGCAGGGCCTGTGTAGACGTTCTGACCGGCAAAGTAAATCCCAGTGGTAAATTAAGTGACACGATTGCAGAAGATATTGAAGATTATCCTTCCACGGAAAATTTCGGAGATCCGGTGGAGAATTTCTATACTGAGGATATTTATGTAGGATATCGTTATTTTGAAACCTTTGCGAAAGATAAGGTGAAGTATCCTTTCGGATTTGGATTATCTTATACGAAGTTCCAGACAGAGATCCTGGGATTCTCAGTACAGGGCATGGCAGTCACGGCAGTTGCAAAAGTAACCAATGTCGGGGGAGTATCCGGCAGAGAGACTGTGCAGCTGTATCTGGAAGCACCTCAGGGGAAATTAGGAAAGCCTCTGCGCCAGCTGGCTGCATTTGCGAAGACAGAAGAACTGAAGCCGGGTGAGACAGAAGAACTGCTGCTGAAAACAGAGCTGACGGAGTATGCTTCCTATGATGACAGTGGTGTCACCGGACATAAATCCTGCTATGTACTGGAAGAGGGAGACTATATCTTCTATGCCGGAACCGATGTGCGAAGCGCAGCAGAGGCTGGCAGGGCGACCCTGACAGAGCTTCAGGTAGTGCGGACGATGACAGAAGCAATGGCACCGGTACAGGCGTTCAGACGCTTAAAACCCTTCTTTTTCGAGGAAAAGGACCATGCTATCGCCAACTGGGAAGATGTTCCTTTACGGACTATTGATCTGGCAGAACGTATTTCGCAGGAGAGACCCACGCACAGTGAATACGTGGGAGATCAGGGATGGAAGCTGGCGGATGTATCGGATGGAAAAATCACATTGGAACAGTTTCTGACACAATTGTCGGACGAAGACCTGATCTGTATGACCCGCGGAGAGGGTATGTGTTCCCCGAAAGTGACTCCGGGTACGGCAGCAGCCTTCGGCGGAGTGACAGAAGAACTGAAGAGATTTGGGATTCCTATAGCCTGTTGTTCGGACGGACCCTCCGGTATCCGTATGGATTGCGGCACCATGGCATATGCTTTGCCTAACGGCACCTTGCTTGCCTGCACCTTTGATCCGGAGCTGGTGGAGGAGCTGTATGAGATGGAGGGCATGGAGCTTCGGAAGAACAAGATCGATACGCTTTTAGGACCCGGCATCAATATCCACAGGAATCCATTGAACGGTCGTAACTTTGAGTATTTTTCGGAAGATCCGTATCTCACCGGTATCATGGCAGCAGCACAGCTGACCGGCATGGGAAAATACGGTGTCACCGGCACCATCAAGCATTTTGCATGTAATAATCAGGAATTCAAGCGTCATGATGCCAACAGTATTGTATCGGAGAGAGCACTGCGGGAGATTTATCTGAGGGGCTTTGAAATTGCGGTGAAACAGGGTGGCGCTTATAGTATCATGTCCACTTACGGTCCGGTGAACGGACTGTGGACAGCGGGCAATTATGATCTCCTGACGACTATTCTCCGTAAGGAATGGGGATATCAGGGCATTGTGATGACTGACTGGTGGGCAAAGATCAACGAGGAGGGTGAGCCCGGCTCCGGCAGACAGACGATTCCCATGGTGCGGGCACAGAACGATATCTATATGGTCGTAGCGGATGCGGCATCCAACTCCGCGGGGGACAATACCGCGGAAGGGTTGGCAGATGGCAGACTGACCAGAGCACAGCTTACACGGAATGCGGCAAATATCTGTGGTTTCCTGTTACGTTCCGTTGCTATGGAACGGTTTCTGGACAGAGAGGAAGAGGAATGCACGGAGCTTCACAATCCGATAAGCACCGAGGGCGCAGGAGACAGCGGACAGGTGCTGGCGCGTCTGGAACTTCCGGAACCGAAGCTTTTAGAGGACATAGACCTTCCGTTGGAGAAGCTGTCCACGAAGAAGGGCACAAGTGCGGTATACCAGTTGCATTTCTCCAGGATCGGAAGATATGAACTGGTATTCCGGATGAGTTCTGCGTTAGGAGAACTGGCGCAACTGCCGATCTCCGTGTTCCTGAACAATACATTACAACAGACCGTGACCCTTAACGGCACGGAAGGTCAGACCATGGAACGTGTTGTAACACTGCCCATTCGTCAGGACGGTGAGAAATACATGAAATTATATTTCGGAGAGAGCGGTATCGACATGCGCCGCATGTTCTTACGCTATGTGGGTAAGAACGATATCGAAAGCTTCCGGAATGAATGATCCGGAAAACTTTAACGGAATATTTATGCATAGAGCCCCAAAGAATGATTGACTTCCCCTGCTTTTTCAGATACAATCAACTCTTGTACGTTTATAAGAAAAACTAACGAGGAGGCAGGAAAAGTGATAGCACAGATACTTGCAGTAGTTATATTTATAGCGATGTTTGTCCTGATCGTTCTGGAAGTATGGGAGAGACACGTTATTACACTGGGCTGCGGTCTGCTGACGCTGGTGCTGGTATTCGGACTGGGAATGCACAGTATGGGTGCAGTGTGGGAGACCTTGAATTTAGGCAGCTTTTTTACAAGTCATTTCTGGTATACGGCGGGACAGTCCGCGGAGACTTCCAGCGGCATTAACTGGGAGACGATCGTATTCGTAGCGGGAATGATGATCATGGTAGAGGGAATGGCGAGAGTCGGATTTTTCCGCTGGCTCTGCATGCGCCTTGCTAAAATGGTTAAGTATAAGGTAGTGCCGCTGTTCGTGACTTTTATGGTATTATCCGGTATTCTGGCAATGTTCATTGACAGTATCACCGTAATTCTGTTCCTGGCAGCAGTCACGATTGAACTGTCACAGCTGTTGAAATTCAATCCGGTGCCTATGATCCTGGCAGAGGTATTCTGTGCGAATCTGGGCGGATCCGCTACCATGTGTGGAGATCCCCCCAACATCATCATCGGTACTTCCCTGGGATATTCCTTCACGGATTTCCTGACCAATACCGGTCTGATCGCAGGTATTTCTCTGGTCGTAGTTGTATTGTATTTTTACCTGGTATTCCACAAGGAGCTGCGTGCCAGCGAGGCGGCAGCTGCCGGCAGCAATCAGACTTACCCGGATCCTTCCGAGGCGATTACCGATAAAAAGGGCTTTATCATCAGCACCGTTATTTTCCTGTGTGCAGTAGCATTGCTGGTAACCCATGCACAGACTGGTCTGACCGTATCCTGCATTGGTGTGTTTATCACTATCGTGACGCTGATCGCCGCAGGCAGAGATGCCCTGAAGCTGATCAAGCAGATCGACTATAAGACGCTGCTGTTCTTTATCGGATTGTTCATGGTGGTAGGCGGTCTGGAGCAGACAGGTATCCTGAAAGTCATGGCGAACTTCATCGGTGACATCAGTAATGGTAATCTGATGCTGATGATCGCGATTATTTTGTGGATCTCCGCAATCGCCAGCGCGTTCGTGGATAATATTCCTTTTGCGGCGACGATGATCCCTATCATCAGCAGTCTGTCCGCGGCCCAGGGTGTGGATCTCTCTATCCTGGCATGGGCGTTAGCCATGGGAACCGATATCGGTGGAAGCGCAACTCCTATCGGTGCATCTGCAAATGTCGTGGGTATCGCTACCGCAGCAAAGGCAGGTCATATGATCAAGTGGGGAAAATATTGCAAAGTTATGGCTCCTGCGACTATAATAGTAATAGTAATCTCCATGGTAATGATCTATGCGAGATATCTGTAAGACTATAAGGAGGGCAGACCCATGAGTGAACAACTGATTATCTCCGTCAGCCGTGAGTACGGCAGCGGCGGACATGAGATCGCACAGAAGCTGGCAGAATATTACAAGCTGCCAATGTACGATCATAACCTGTTAGATGAGGTGGCTGCAAGCATGAATGTGAGCAGCAAGGAGCTGGCAGAGTTCGATGAAAAGAGACGTAACAAATTCCTGTACAGAAGTGTGATGGGAATGAACAGCTCTCCTGCAGATAATGTGGCGAGAATGCAGTTTGACTATATCAAGAAAAAGGCAGAGGCAGGAGAATCCTTTGTGATTGTAGGACGCTGTTCTGAGATCGTGTTGAAGGACAATCCGAATCTGATCTCCATCTTCGTATTAGGAGACAAAGAAGCCAAGATCGAGCGTGTTATGCGGATCTATGAGCTGGATGCGAGACATGCGGAGGAGCGTATGATCGAGAAGGATCGTCGCAGAAAATCTTACCACAACAGCCATTGTAAGGTAAAATGGGGCGACTCCCGGAACTACGATCTGTCCATCAACAGCAGTAGATTGGGTGTGGAGGAGACTGTGGAATCTCTGAAGAATTACATAGATGCGAGAATCGCTCATAAATAGAATGATATAAGATAACAAAAATGCAGAGACTGTCTGTGGAAAATGTACAAGAGAAAATCTTGTGGATGCCGTAGACAGTTTCTTTTTATTGCCATAGAAAGTGTGTCTTAAAAAATGCCGGACAACATTTAAGCAAATATTAAGGATTTCTGCCGCGACAAATACAAAGGAGTGTGGTATTCTAGGAGACAAATAGGAAAGAGGCTTAAGGAACGTACCGGTGCCGGTATGTGGAAATGAGGTACAATATGAGTGACAGAGAACGAGATTCCATTCAGGAGATGGAAGATATACAGAAAGGGCTGGAAGCCTTTTTACAGCAGGAGATGCAGGAAATGCAGACGTCCGGCTCCGGCAGTGGGAAGTCCGGGACCGGAAGGCGGACAGCAGAGCGTCCGGCTCCACAGATGTTTGACATGACTGAGGATGACGAGGATGAGGAGGAACTGGATGTGATCGGATCCGGAAGACGAGCAAGAGCGGATGATTACGCGGAGGATTGGGATGATCCCGCGTATCGTAAGAGACAGGCGGCTCGCAGAGAGACGACGCGTAAGACTTCAGAGAATCGTAATAGTGGTGGCCGTAGTAACAGTAATGCAGATCGTCGCAGACAGGCGGCATCCGATAAACCTCGGCGTAGCAGAAGGGAGGACTATGCGGACGAATACGAGGACTACGAAGATCACAGAGAAAAAAATCGCTCCGGAAGAAAAGCAGGGAAGCGTGAGGAGATAGACACGAAAACGGATAAGAAGAGCAGAAAAGGAAACAAAAAGGAAGCCGGGAGCGGCAGAAAAAAGAAAAAATCCGGCTTCAAGCGCTTCCTGATCGCAGTGGCGCTGATCCTCGTATTTCTGGCAGCAGGGTTGTACGTCCTGGTGGGCAAGGTCTATGCCGAGATGAATTATGAAGAGATCGAATCTGTGTCAAGCTCTCCCATGAAGGAAGAAGGCGTCACGAATATTCTCCTGATCGGTAACGATTCCCGTGAGAACGGGGAGGATGGCAGATCCGATGCCATGATCCTCCTGTCTATCAGCAACAAGACGAAAAAGATATATATGACATCTCTGCTCCGTGACATGTATGTAGAGATACCGGGATATAAGGACAATCGTCTGAATGCGGCATACTCCTACGGCGGTGCGGAGCTGCTGATGGAGACCATCGAGCAGAATTTTGACATTCATATCAGCCGCTATGTGCTGGTGAATTTTGAGGCATTTGCAAATCTGGTAGATGCCGTGGGCGGCGTGGATCTGGAGCTGACCGGCAAGGAAGTGGAGTACGTGAACGGCTACCTGGTAGAATATAATATCCTGCTGGGAAGACCGGAGGGAACGGACTATTTCGATGACTTGTCCGGAGGCATGGTTCATCTGAACGGTCCTCAGGCGCTGGCATATTGCAGAAACCGTTATATCGGTACGGATTTCGGCAGAACCGAGCGACAGAGAAAGGTGCTGACAGAGGTCATTCATAAACTGCCTAAGGGTGTACTCACGAATCCGAAGGGACTGATCGACGGACTTATGCCGAATCTGACCACGAACCTGACCCAGGCGGAGTGTTACCGGTTAAGCCTCATGGCACCGAAGATTCTGACATACGATATTATACAGAACAGTATTCCCATTGAAGGCACGTATAAGGATGCGACCCATCGTGAAATGTCCGTGCTGGAGGTGGATTTCGAGGCAAATAAGAAATTCCTGCAGGAGAATCTGTATGGAACGGGAGACAGCACTGCGACAGCGGCTTCTGAAAATTAAGACTGATTTAGGAGAGGGCTAAGGGATTTCTTTGTAACAGAGGGAGAGTGTTTATGGGGCAGAGGAAAAAGCGGTTTGTGGCACTGGTTTGTGCGGTCAGTGTAATAGCGCTTAGCGGCTGTGGGGATGATCTGACACAGCAGGTCTGTATTCCCGGGGTGGAAGAACTGGCGCAGCCGATCGGCGGTTACCATACCGGACCGCAGGACGATCAGCCCGGGGATAATATCGGGGAGATCGTTCTGCCAGGTGGGACGGACGGTGACAATACTGCATTGCCGGAATCAGGACAGTCCGGGGCTTCGGATACTTTGATGGGGGAACGCTGCACGATCACGATCTCCGCGGCAGGGGATGTGACTTTGGGCAATCATCAGGAACAGGATTACAGCTATTCCTTCCGTCAGGCGTACGATCAGGCGGAGGATGAGGGATATTTTTTCGAGAATGTGAGAGATATTTTCAAGGCGGATGATATGACCATCGTGAATCTCGAAGGACCGTTGACCACATCGGAACATATGCGTGAGGGGCAGACCTACTGCATCAAGGGAGATCCGGCGTATGCCCATCTACTGACCTTGGGGGATATCGAAGCCGTCAGCTTTGCGAACAATCATCGACTGGACTACGGAGAACAGGGCAGCCGGGATACAGTGGCGGCATTGGAGCAGGAGGGTATTGTCTATGCCTATGATAAAAATGTAGGCATCTATGAGATCCCGGACAGTGCGGCAGCCCACGGCGGAGAGCGGAATCTGAAGATCGGCATTATCTCCGTCAATGAAGTGGAATGGGGCGCACAGGCGGAGAAACTGATTCAGAATAATATCGAAGTCTTGCGGGAACAGAACGTGGATCTGATCCTCGCCTGTTGTCACTGGGGTATCGAAAAAGACAATTATCCGGAAAATTATCAGCAGCAGCTTGGCAGGAAATGCATTGACTGGGGTGTGGATCTGGTCATCGGTCATCATCCCCATGTCCTGCAGGGAATCGAGGAATACAAGGGCAGATATATCATTTACAGCCTGGCGAATTTTTGCTTCGGAGCCAACCGGAATCCGGAGGACAAGGACACCATGATCTTCCAGCAGACCTTTACTTTTGAGAACGGGGAAAAGGTGGAGGATCAGAACGCCCGGATCATTCCCTGTATGGTAAGTTCTGTCAAAACAAGGAATGATTTCCGACCTATGCCGGCAACGGGGGAGGATAAGCAGAGGATCCTGCAGCGTATGAACGAATACAGCAGTGCTTTTTGTGTGGCGTTTGATGAGGACGGCGGGATTATAGTGAATTGACCGATGGGAAAGGATAGGAATTGCCATGGAAAAAGCGTTTAAGCTGGACTTTATCAATGACAAAACAGGAAGTCTGTATGTGAATTGCTGCGGGTGCTCTCAGACGGAAGCTCTGCACAGCTTCGGACCGGCATCCAAGCCGCACTACCTGATCCACTATGTCTTAAGCGGCAAGGGGCATTTCCGGTTCCATGACAAGGAATACCGGCTGGAAGCAGGGTACGGATTTCTGATTCAGCCCAACGAACTGGCTTTCTATCAGGCGGATGCGAAGGACCCCTGGAGTTATCTGTGGGTCGGATTCGCCGGGAGCCGCGCGGAAGAGTATTTACATAGTATGGGACTGTCAGACAGGCATCCTATTTTTTCCTGTGATAAATCAGAGGAGCTGTATTCGATTGTCCGTGATATGATGGAACACAATACCTTTGGAATTGCGGATGATCTGCGCCGGAACGGACTGCTGGGAGTATTCCTGTCTGTGATCGCGGACAGCGCCGGTGTGGTAGCCAGAGAGGAAGAGGATAAGGGGAACCAGTATGTGAAAAAAGCGGTATCTTTTATCCAGAGTAACTACTGTAACCCTATCAAGGTCACGGATGTAGCGGATTATGTGTGTATCAACCGTAGTTATTTATATACATTGTTCCAGAATTATCTGGGAATGTCGCCTCAGCAGTTCCTTACCACCTTCCGTATCACCAAGGCGAGAGAGCTGCTGGAATCCACCAATTATCCGATTGAGAGTATTGCCCTGTCCTGTGGGTATAGTGATGCGCTGGTATTTACCAAGGCGTTCCATGCCATGAAGGGCATGTCTCCGTCAAAATACCGCAAGGAAAGCCACAAAGAGAGCACAAAAGAACAGCTCCAGGAGGTCGAGGGTCTGATCGCCCGGCTATTGAAACCGTAAAGAACAACATTAAAAATGCCCATTCATTTGAATATGAATGGGCTTTTTTGGTGCCTTGGTTTCATACAGGAATTCTATTTATTTAAGTTATTTTCTACATATTCCAGGATATAGAAATTATCCTCCGGCATCTGGCATCCGACGATATACAGTCCGTTATCGTCGGAACAGCGGATGATGCGACCTTCCAGCACATTATGATTCGGCAGAGCAAAATCATGGATCGTGATAATGACTTCTGCATTTTTGCTTTGGGTGAATATCTTGTCTGTGGCCAGGAAGGCGAATCCGTTGGCACTGATATTTTCCATGGTAGCCGCATATTCCGTATCGGAATTTTTGAACTTAATAGTACAGGTATTATTCAGATCCATACGAGGGTATTTGCGTCTATTGTTGATCCTGGGTCTGGTAGTAATGGTAATCCTGAAAGCATGTTCACCACTTTCAGGAGCAGGAGAAATGGTGGCTTTGTCCCAACAGTACAGGATATTACCTGCGGTGACCTGCAGCATACAGGAAGCAGACCCGTTAATCGTCAGCTTCTTCTGACAGGATACCAGCAGTCCCTCCGGAAGCTGCTCGATCAGTTCCCCAAGATATTGGACATCCTCCTGACCGACCAGCTGTAAGTCGATCTTCATTCCGGGCTTGATGTCTTCAATACCCATGAAACCACCGATACCCAGATCACACATCATGTTCTCCATGACATCTTCGATGGTATTGATATTGTCTGCTGTTTCCTGATACTTGCTGAGCATCCGTTCACTGGTCCGGCTGGAGTGTGTGATACAGGTTGTGATGGTATCCACGATGTTAGATACCTGCTCCATGTTGGATACCAGCTGGGTGTTGGAGTTCTCTACTTCTTTAATGGCATTATCTACAACCTGAATGTGATTGCCCAGCTGCACGGAATCAGAAGCAATCTGATTTACGTTATCTCCGGTCTGCGTTACTTTTTCCAGAGTGATCTGGATCAGCTTTAATGTCTCTTCAATGGAAGAGGTCATCTTTGCAGAGGTAGCATCCAGTCGGGAGAGAGCATCCCTGATCTGATCAGAGGAAGCGTGGGTCTCGGTGCTTAAGGTACGGATCTGATCTGCCACAACAGCGAAGCCCTTGCCGGCTTCTCCGGCTCTGGCAGCTTCGATGGAAGCATTTAATGCCAGCAGATTTGTCTGATTCGTGATCTTCTCTATGGTGCCGGTCTCCTGTTTTACCATTTCGAATTCCTGACGGAAATTCTCCAGAACATTTTCCAGCTCAGTAGACAGCTGTGACATGGTAGCAGCGGTATTCACCAGACTCTTCAGGTCTTCTGCGCTGACGCCGGAATGGGATTGCGTTTTTTCGACGAGCGTGATCATTTCTCCGATCAGAGCTACCACATTTTCTACCTGGGCGCGGATATCGGAGGTCATCTGTGTGGATGAGGTGGTACGATCCTGCAGCATATTGTTGTTGTCAGTCAGCTCATTCATCCCCAGCATGACGATATCGGAGCCGTGCTTATTCTCGGAAGCCAGCTCTCTTACGACTGTGATGCCATCGAGAATGATATTACTCGAAGACTTAACCTGCTCTACAGTGGTTACGACTCTGTGCAGGTCAGCCTTGATGCTGTCGGTCATGGCACCGTCGGATTCATTCAGATGACGGATGGACATGACATAGCAGATGTAGCACAGGACGATACAGGACAGCTGTAACTGGTAATTCTTCATATCGGAAGCACTGTTGAAACCCAGCATATAGCGATAGACGGCTGCACCGACGATGATCAGGGCATTGGCGATACCGCAGTTGATCATGAATTTCCGGTTCTTATACAGTACCAGCAGGCTCGTCACCGGCAGGATATAAGTGAAAGCGATCGGGGAAGCTGTAGTACAGATGACAAAAGTGTAGAAGATACCGTAACCGATGACTAGATCGTAGCGGTAGAGCTCCGTTGCCCAGCCCTTTACACGTAACAGCACTTCGCCAAAGATCAGAGGCAGCCAGCACAATGCCAGAAAAATAAGGTAAGAAGTGGTGGGATATAATCCCCCAGACGCATCGGAGCCATAGTTGGCACTCAGTAAAACAGCAAAAACGATCCAGATCTTACGGGCTTTCCGATTAGCTTTTTCTTTGAAAACATTTTCGTCGTATGTCATGATACATATCCTCCTTTACAGTCCTCTCCGGTATGTTCAAAAAAATGAATCAAATGGTGGATCACTTCCCTGCTTTCCGGAAGCTCCGGGTAAAAAGCGCTGAACGCATGGGTCAGGCGGGGATCCTTCGGGTAGTTGATCAGTTTATGGGGCATCTGATGTCTGCGCAGAGCCTTTTCAAAATTCAGAGTATAACTCTGAAGATTATCGTTGTCACTGGTGATCAGGAGACTGGGTGGCAGGCTGGTCACGATGTCCGGGTGCTCCGGAGATACATAGGGGGCAAAAGCACTTTTTTTATAATGCCGGCCGTAGAGATATCTGGGGAGGAAAAGTCCGATCTGATCCAGGCGGTTCGTATAGAACATTCCACTGACCAGGCCAAGTGCCCGGACTGGCAGGTCAGAAGGGGTTACTCCGGCAGCCTGTGCCAGTGCAGTGCTTCGCTGCATGGCGATTCCATAAGTCAGCAGACAGGCACCGCCGCTGTCGCCGCAGGCATATATGTGGGAAATGTCACCGCCGTATTCCGTCAGATGATCCCGGATAAAATCCAGTGCCAGATGCAGATCAGCCAACTGGTCATAGAAAAGACAGTCCGGTATCAGCCGGTACTCCATGCTGAATACCAGATACCCCGCCTCACAAAGGGAGGCACAAAAGGGACGGTTGAACTCCTTGTTCCCCATGAGGAGGCCTCCGCCATGTACGTTGACGATGACCGGAAGAATCTCTCCGTTCCGTCCCCTGGGACGGTAGACATCCAGACGATGTGCCGGAACATGCTTCTCATCATAGAAAATATCCGATTGTAGGAAAACGTCTTCCGGAAGAGGATACTCTCTGCCCCTGGAAGCGTAGCTTTGCTCGAATGCCGCCCGCTGCTTATAGAACATTTGACATATAAAGCTTTTCATGTGTACTCCTGATTCTGACTGTATATGTTTCAAAAAAGGAAAGTATTTGTCGAAAAATAGCGATATGCAGTCTTTAAAAGAATACCACAGAAATGAATAGATTAAAATAGAAAATGCAACATTCTATTATGGAATGTTGCATTTTGTCTTGCACTACATATTTCGGCTGACCATTGGAAAACTTTAGCCTTTTTTATAAAAATCGTTAATACGTTATTTTCATATCACTATAGCAATTACGGAAGCCGCATGTCATAGCTGTATGTCACGAAATACGGCATCTTTGTCATCCTGTTCAATTCCCAGATAATGTTTTGTGATCTGAAAAGAAGAATGATTGTAGATTTCCATCAGCAATGCGGGTGGTGTTCCCATTTTCCATGCATGGTAGCCGAAGGTCTTCCGCAGGGAATGGCACCGGATCACATCTTCGATCCCTACGGCTTCTGCAGCCTTACGGACAATGCGGTAGGCCTGGTATCGGGAGAGCGGGGAATCAGCTTTTCTGGGACTGGGGAAGAGGTAGTCTGTGTCGGCTATGGAAGTCTGTGTTTTCCGGTAGGACAGTAATGTTTCCTGAAGTTCTCTGTTGATCAGGATTCTGGTTTCTTTTTCCGTTTTTTTCTCCGTGATCAGGAGATGGGTGTAAAAGCGGCTGTGTTCTGTGCAATAGACATCTCCCCAGGTGAGATGAAGGATGTCGTTGATACGGAGAGCGGTGTTCAGACCGATCAGGATGAGAGTGTAATTCCGGGAGTTGGGCTGTTTGGTAAGGTAGTACTCTTTGAAATCGTGTAGAAGCTGTTTGCTGCGGATAGGTTGTGTCGTGCTCATAATGGCCTCCTTGATGGAATAAATGAATTAGGAAAATGCAACATTCCATAATAAAATGTTGCATCAGTGCAAACCAGCAGGCAAGGAAGGCTGAATAAAAACAGGGAGGTTATCAATTATGCTGCGTCTGACCGTTAGTCCGGAAGAATACCTGATGATCAATGACAATATCAAGATCGTGTTCCTGGGAGGAACCAAGAATCATCTCCGCATCATGATCGATGCACCGAAAGAGGTGAACATCGTGCGGAGCACGGTATTAGAAAACCAGATCACAGATCCGGAGGAGAGAGCGAAGCTTCCTAAATATTATGCGGAAGAAGAGCACCCGGAGAAGTACCGCAAAAAATCCAATGTGATCATCACAAAGGGAAATGCGGACAAATAATTTCATATGGTAATAACCGGAGGAAGAGCGGCTCTGTCAGGGCCCGACAGGGAAGCTCCTACTCCGGTTACTATAAAACTAACAACAAGTATCTGGGAGAAAAGGATTTCTCAATCACAATACAGATACGCACACTGCCGCAAAAGGAATTGGGCAGTAATACAAGGAGGTAAATTATTATGGTAGTACAACACAATCTTACAGCTATGAACTCTAACAGAATGTTAGGTCTGACCACTGCTTCTCAGGCAAAGTCTACTGAGAAACTCTCTTCCGGATATAAGATCAACAGAGCAGCAGATGATGCAGCTGGCCTTTCCATCAGTGAGAAAATGAGAAAGCAGATCAGAGGACTGACACAGGCTTCCAGCAACGCACAGGACGGTATCTCTACTGTACAGACCGCTGAAGGCGCTCTGAACGAAGTTCAGGATATGCTGCAGAGAATGAACGAGTTGGCAGTTAAGGCAGCTAACGGCACTAACTCTGAAGACGACAGAAGCTACATCCAGAACGAGATTGATCAGCTGACCACTGAAATTGATCGTGTTGCGGAGACAACCAAGTTCAATGAGACTTATCTGTTGAAGGGCGATCAGAGTTTGGAAAAGGGTTATACTTACAGTTATAAGACTGCTAAAGCTGAAACTGGTAAAGCAACAATGAGCGTAGATGCAACCACCACCTTAACCACCAAAGTTACTATTGATGCTGACGCAGATTCGGATGATGCAAATGCGTTGTTAAAAGCATTAAGAGATCAGGGCATTAAGCTGTCTGTTTCTACTCCGGAAGACACGGGTAATGCAGGACAACCCAAGGCCGATGAAGCAAAATATAATGCAGAACTTACAGGATCTGCAGCAGACAAGTACAGTGTTAACATAACAGATGCTAAAGCAGGAACATTCAGCATTACTAATAAAACAGGAAAAACTATTGCAACACTTACGGTATCTGGTGGTCAGAAAGCAGCGATTGGAACAGAATCAGCAACAGTGATTGCAAAAACAGTTACAGCAGATTCAGATGATACCAAAAAGGCAAAATATTATGATAAGGATGGCAATGCTATTTCTGAAAATGCTTTAAGCAAGTATTTTACAACGAAGTCTGATGGAACAGTTACTCCTAAAGCAGATGCACCCGCTTTATATGATGCAGTAGGTAATAAAGTTGATGCAGATAAGGATTTGATTGCTAATCTTAAGGATTTAACAGCATCCTTATCGCTGTCTCTCCATGTTGGTGCTGATGCTACTTCTAATAACCAGATTACTTTAAGCATTGATGCTATGTCAGCTAAGGGACTTGGCGTAAATGGTCTGAAGGTTGACGGAACGGATGATACCAATGCACTTTCAGCTATTGATACCATCAAGGAAGCTATTCAGAAGGTATCCACTCAGCGTTCCGCACTTGGTGCTGTTCAGAACCGTCTGGAGCACACCATCAACAACCTGGACAACGTAGTTGAGAATACCACCAGCGCAGAGTCCGCTATCCGTGATACCGATATGGCTACTGAGATGGTTAAGTACTCCAACAACAACATCCTGTCCCAGGCAGGTCAGGCTATGTTGGCTCAGGCTAACCAGTCCAACCAGGGCGTACTGTCTCTGTTACAGTAATCTCTGTAAAAGGTTCATAACTAACGTAATACAAGAGAAGCCGGTGCTGATGCACCGGCTTCTTTTAATGTTACATCTTCCAAATTAATTTCATAGGAATCTCATAGCATAAGCGTTTTTTATTTTGTCAAAAATGGAAAAAAGATTGCAAAACATAAGAGTTCATGTTGAATTTTATTCAGAAGAATTTTATTAAAATCAATTTGAATAAAAATGATTTTAATGAAGACGGAAGAGGCTTCTATGTTTATTGGCAGAGAAAGAGAACTGGCATCGTTAAAGGAATTCTCAGATATATCAATTGTAAATAATTTTATTGACAGTAGTTCGGCTGACCGATATATTAATAAATAGGAGGGAAGCAGATGATAATTAATGATTTGCTTGAAAAAGAAAAAATGTCGAGGTATCGTTTGAGCAAGGAAAGCGGAGTTGCAATGACAACAATTACTGATATCTGTAATGGAAAAGCAGACC
>OIZX01000388.1_pt1 | contig 30999 bp, 19 predicted proteins | sample 1588621 | NCBI WGS metagenome assembly OIZX01 (sample SAMN03283276) | human gut metagenome | biome: human-associated habitat; material: feces | host: Homo sapiens | place: Peru | collected 2012 | reverse complement strand
ACAGCATCAGCCTTTCAGCTAACTGGATGTGGCCTTGCCGCAGCCAGAAGGGTGAAGATGCCCGTCTGTATGAGGGTGTGAAGGCATTGTCAGACTTCTGCTGCGCCATCCACGTAAACGTACCAACAGGTAAGGACTCTCTCTCTTTGACTCAGCAGTATCCTAACGGCGAGAAGATCATCGCTCCAGGTACTGTAATTGTAAGTGCTGGTGGTGAGGTTTCAGATATTAAGAAGGTGGTAAGCCCTGTTCTCGTCAACGACAAGAACTCAAGCCTCTATCATATCGACTTCAGCTTCGACGAGCAGCGCCTCGGTGGTTCTGCCTTCGCACAGAGCTTAGGCAAGGTGGGCAGCGATGTTCCTACCGTCAAGAACCCAGAGTACTTCGTTGACTGCTTCAACGCCGTACAGGAACTCATCAACCGTGGTTGGGTAATGGCAGGTCACGATATCAGCGCCGGTGGTTTGATTACAACTCTCCTCGAAATGACATTCGCCAACGTAGAGGGCGGTATGAAGATCAACCTCCATGACATCGCAGATGCCGACATCATCAAGACTCTCTTCGCTGAGAACCCAGGTGTTGTAATCCAGGTAAGCGATGCCCACAAGGACGAGTTGAAGGCATTCTTCGATGAGAACGGTATCGGTTATGCAAAGATTGGTTATCCTGCTCCTGAGCTCCGCAAGATCATCATCAAGAAGGAAGGCTTCGAGCACGAGTTCGATATCGATGCATTGCGTGACGACTGGTATAAGACATCTTACCTCCTCGACCGCAAGCAGAGTATGAATGGTATGGCTAAGAAGCGTTACACCAACTATAAGAAGCAGCCTATCGAGATGAACTTCGGTTATGGTTTCAAGGGCACACTCTCCAGCTATGGTCTCGATGCCAACCGTCGCAAGCCTTCTGGCATCAAGGCAGCCATCATCCGTGAGAAGGGTACCAATGGTGAGCGTGAGATGGCATACTCTATGTATCTCGCTGGCTTCGATGTAAAGGACGTGATGATGACCGACTTGATTTCCGGTCGTGAGACTCTGGAGGATGTGAACTTTATCGTATTCTGCGGTGGTTTCTCTAACTCCGACGTTCTCGGTTCTGCCAAGGGTTGGGCTGGTGCATTCCTCTACAATCCTAAGGCTAAGGAGGCACTCGATAAGTTCTATGCCCGTGAGGATACCCTTTCACTCGGTATCTGCAACGGTTGCCAGCTGATGGTTGAGTTGAACCTCATCAATCCTGAGCACAAGCATCGTTCACACCTCTGCCACAACACATCCAAGAAGTTCGAGAGTACATTCCTCGGTTTGACCATTCCTCAGAACGACAGTGTGATGTTCGGTAGCCTGAGCGGTGATAAGCTCGGTATCTGGGTAGCTCACGGCGAGGGTCGTTTCTACTTGCCTGAGCCAGAGGATCACTACAACATCATTGCGAAGTACAACTACGCAGAGTATCCAGGTAATCCTAACGGCAGTGACTACAATGTAGCAGGTATCTGCTCTGCAGATGGTCGCCACTTGGCTATGATGCCTCACTTGGAGCGCGCCATCTTCCCATGGCAGAACGCCTGGTATCCAGCTGATCGCCGCAACGACGAGGTAACTCCTTGGATTGAGGCATTTGTCAATGCACGTCAGTGGATTGAAGAAAGAGCTTTGAAAAAGTAAAAAAAAGTAAAATGGCAAAAAATGAATAATAGCGTAAGTTATCTTACATTATTCAAAACATTTATGAAGATTGGCATAGTCACCTTTGGGGGTGGCTATGCCATGATTCCTATTATAGAGAACGAAGTGGTGGACAAGAACAAGTGGATGACGAAAGAAGAATTTCTCGACGCCATCGCTGTGACGCAGACTTGCCCAGGCGCTCTTGCCATCAACATGAGCTCTCTGCTCGGATATAAGTTGGAAAAGACTCCTGGAGCCATCATCTGCACACTGGGCGCTTCGCTACCATCGTTCCTTATTATATTAGCCATCGCCATGTTCTTCCACCAGTTTGAAGACAACAAGGTTGTGGCAGCCATCTTTGCAGGCATACGCCCTGCTGTCGTGGCCCTCATCGCTGTACCCACCTTCTCGCTCGCCAAGAGTGCTAACATTTCTCTTGCCAACTGCTGGATTCCTGTATTCTCGGCTATGCTTATCTGGCTCTTGGGCGTCAACCCTATATGGATTGTCATCGCTGCTGCTGTGGGAGGATATATCTATGGCAAATTTATATTGCCCACGGAGTAAAGGTAAAAGGGTAAAAAGGTAAAAAAGTAAATAGCTTAAAACATAATGATGATTTTTCTTCAACTTTTCATCGTTTTCTTTCAGATAGGCATCTTCGGATTCGGAGGTGGCTACTCCATGATTTCCCTCATACAGGGACAGGTGGTGAGACAATATCACTGGATGACGATGCAAGAGTTTACGGATGTCGTGGCGATTTCGCAAATGACACCAGGCCCCATAGGTATCAACGCTGCCACATATTGTGGCTACACGGCCGTTCACAATGCGAATATGAGCGGAGCTATGGCCGTACTGGGAAGCGCCGTGGCAACCTTTGCCTTGATTCTTCCCTCTTTGATTTTGATGATTCTTATCAGCAAGATGCTGTACAAATATATGAACACAACTGCCGTACAGAGTATTTTCATCGGACTTCGCCCTGCCATCGTAGGACTTGTAGGTGCTGCCGCCTTGCTCTTGATGAACCAAGAAAATTTCTCATCTCCTGCCGATCCCTGGCGATTCTACATCTCTATCGCGCTCTTCCTTTCCACCTTCTTTGGTGTCAAGTATGTGGGCATCAACCCCATCCGCATGATATGTTACTCTGCTTTCGCAGGATTGCTGTTGCTATATTAATCGAAATTTTACTTATCAGAAACTGAACAAACAATCAACATATCCACGAAGGAATGAAAAAGCTATTATATTTTGCAGCCTTTGTCATTGCTGCTACCACTTCCCTCTCCACTACTACAAGCTGCAAATTTGCGCCTTCACAGAACGACGGCGACACTGTAGCTGCCAGCGAGTTCTATCCAGAAGATACGACAGGTCTTCATGCCAAGAAAATGGCACGCATAGCGGCTCTGAAAGCCATTATAGACAGTGTGGGAATATACTACATCGGAAGTGGGTCTTCAAAGGAGAAACTGCAACTGGTTTCTTATCCTTCACGACGCGACACCTTTGAATACGGCAAGACTCGCCACGTCAAGGTAAAGGGTTGTGCCGATATCAACCACGTGGTTCGTGTTGATTTCTATCTCTTCAACGGAAAAGACTCACTTGTCAAAGCCGTAGAAGAATTCTCCTTGCAATAAGCATCTCTCTATTTAAGAATCAGACAACTTTCTTTTTTCAAGGATAAACCGAGTTGGCAAGAATCCGATTGGTTATTCAAGAACAGATTGGTTATTCAAGAACAGATTGATTGTATAAGAATTGCAAGAAACAGTCATCAAGTATTATGTCAAGAATAAGAGAAAAGACCGTATTCTCTCATTCTTGACAAAACATAAAAGCGGTGCGTTTTTTTACCTTTTTACTCTTTTACTTTTTTACCTTTTTACCTTTTTACCTTTAAAATTATTCATCGCAAAGCTCTTTGATATGCTTCTTGGGCGTAACACCGAGTTTCTTCAGGCTCTCTACCCTTCTCATCACGTTACCAGTGCCATCGTAGAGTTGCTTTTTAGCCTTATCAAAAGAGCCAGAGAGACGCACAATCAAATCGCCCACACCCATAAAGGTTTCCTCAAAGCCTGCCACCTTATCATATAGGTCGGCAGCCGTCTTCACGATTTTCTCCACATTCTTATTCTGTCTATCGTACTGCCACAAGTTGTAAGCCAACTGGAGCGCCATCAGCAGGTTGCTGGGAGAGATAATGATTATCTTCTTTTGGTAAGCATAGCGACTCAAGTCGGGCTGTTGCTTCATAGCAGCCATGTAGCTCGTCTCATTGGGTATAAACATCAACACAAAGCCGATAGCATCTTCCACCAGTTTGGAATAATCCTTCTCTGCCAATTCATCAATATGCCGACGCACACTCTGGGCATGCAGTTTCATGAGGCGTTCGCGCTCATCGTCATTCTCAGAAGCCACAGCATCCGAATAGGCTGTAAGCGAAACCTTCGAGTCGATGACTACACTTCTGCCTTCTGGGAACCTCACGATGACATCAGGGCGGAAGTTGTTGCCATCCTCGTCTTTCGTATTTTCCTGGATGAAGAATTCCTCATCCTTACGTAATCCACTGTTCTCAAGAATGGTTTCAAGTACCATTTCGCCCCAATCACCTTGCATCTTACTATCGCCCTTCAGCGCACGAGTGAGGTTGGCAGCATCCGAACCTATCTTCGTCGTCTGCTCCTTGAGCAACGACACAGCTTGCTGCTGTTCCTGCTGAAAGAGTTTCATTGTAGCTTCAAAGGTGTTCTGCAGTTCTTTCTTGTTCACCTCGTTCTGCGTCTTGCTCTCCTCTACTGATTTCTTAAAGTCGGCAAACTGCTCTTTGATAGGTTTCAGAAGTTCATCCATCTGCAGACGGTTGTTCTCTTGCAAAGCAGACTGCTTGGCAGCCAACTGTTCTGCAGCCGTCTTCTGATGTTCTGCATTCATGCGCTGCATGTCTTGCTTTAGCGTTTCCATCTTCTGCGCCCATTGCTGGTCGCTCTCGGCACGCAGTTTGGCAGCATACTGGCGTTCGTTCTCCATCTGTCCTTTCAGCGACAGCATCTCCGAAGCATGCGCTTCCTTCAAAGCCTGCAGCTCATCAGCATGATGCCCTCGCTCATTTTTCAGAATGATGTCATGATGTTCCTTCATATTTTCTTTTTCTCTCTCTGCCTGCTGGCGCAAACCTTCTTTCTCCTTCTCTGCCTGTTGGCGCACTTGTTCGATTTGGCTCTTAACCTGTTCCATCTCTGCAGCCAACACCTGAGCTCTTGCCACAAGCTGTGTTTTCTCCTCGCTTGTTGTCTTTGCCACCATCAGTTTGCCAAGAAAGAAGCCCACGAAGATGCCAATGATGAGGGCGATGATAATCATGATTTCCATTGTTTTGTTTACTCCTTGCGTTTACTATTTTCTTTATATAAGGACTCTCAACCCACAATTACATGACGCAAAGATACGCTTTTTCTGACGAATATCCAAGCCCTCATCCTTTTTTTAGCTAAGGTAGCATCCTGTTTCTATCAGTGGTGCCAAAGATTCCATTCAACATCCAGGGAGCTCTCATCTTCATTCGCCTGTTGCAGTCATAAATGCGTTTTCCATAACTACGTTTTAAAAGTAAATGCACGACTGTTTCACAACAGCCGTGCATTCTATTAGTTTTCACATACAAATGTTAACTAAAAATTAAACTATTTATTTTTTTGCTATATATTTTTTTCCATGATGTATCAGGATGCCACTATCCGAAAAACGATCTACCACCATCCCATTCAGATTGTAATAATGCGTATCATTATTCACTCTTGAATCTGCATGCACAGGGTCGATGCCTGAAGATATCTCTTCCTCAGAATAACTTCCCTTGACATATACCAAGTATCCCTTGGCAGGAATTGTCTTGCTAAAAGTTCCAGTGAAAGTTTCGTTATGACGGCTCACACCTTTCTCTATTGTTTCACTATCCAACCAGAGGCTATATTCGCCTTGAATGTCAGAGAGTGAAACTTTCTTGGCAGTAGCAGCCGTATTGAGTACTACCAGCACCTCGCTGTTGCCAGCCACTCGCTTATAAGCAAGAACCTGATTGTCATTGGTGGTGAGGAAACTGACATCTGCATTTTCCGCAGGTACTGATGAGTCGAATAACGCCTGTTGGGTATGCTTGATGGCAGAGAGGGTGCGAATGGTGTTATACATTTTGTAATCCACTGCCGACCAATCGATTTTAGTATCTGTAAAATAGCTTAAAGCCTGGTCTCCACCTATCTCTTGTCCATTGTATACGAGGGGCATTCCCCATATCGTAGATACATAAACGGTCAACAGATAACGGTTGTTGCCATACTTCGCTGACAAAGTCTTAGCCTTCTCGTTCCAGTTCTGGTCGTGATTGGTAAGATAAACCATACGCGACACATTCATCGTCTTAGAATCTTTTATCAAGTTTTGGGCATATATCTTCAGCGGATTTGCATAAGTGTTATTGGCACCATAGCCTGCAAGTTTGGTTTGAAATCCCCAGGCGTAGTCGTAGTCGAATCCCACGGTCTTGAGTCTTTCGTTGTTCTTATCAGTAAAATCGGATTCTCCAAGCATCACGATTTCCTTGCCGGCCTTATAGCTCTTGAGCATCGGAATGGTGCTTGTCCAATAACTTGCAGGAATTTCAGGACTGCTGATATAGTCGCAACGATAACCATCGATATCCACCTGGTCTATCCAGAACTTCAAGCAATCGTTCATAGCCTCAACAAGAGCTGGGTTAGTGTAATCAAGCTGATAAACATCACCATAATTGTTAGGATGAACCATTACTCCATTACTCTTCTTGTAATACTCTGGATGAGTTTTTACCCATGTGGCAATGGTGGCTGTGTGGTTTGGCACCCAGTCGAGCCATACTTTCATTCCCAAACGATGGGCTGCAGCAACAAAGTTCTTGAAGTCGGCAATGGTTCCATAAGAAGGATTCACTTGCTTGAAATCTACTGCAGCATAAGGACTATTCAATCCACCATCACGAGGATAAACAGGCATGAGCCAAATGATGTCAATGCCTACCATTTTGAGCTGGCTGAGTTTTTGCTGAGCTGCCACAAATGTTCCTTCGGCCGAGAATGAACCAACATTCATCTCATAAATCACTTGATGCCCAGAGCCATAAGTCTTGGCATTGATAACAGACACATAATCTGTGCCAGCGGCTGTAGCTCCTAAGACATTGGTCACTCCGCTGGCCTTCAACATGTTGCTGCCCCCAAAGGGGAGCAGCAACACAGCTACAATAAGGAGCCATTTTGTCATTAGCACTTTTATATCTCCTCTATACGAATAGCAGCACCACCACTTCGAGCAAGCTTCAGATGCAAGGTATCATCGGCTTTCACTTCTATCTGGCGGATATGCATGGGATAAGGATTGGTTTCAAAGTCAGCATCTGCACCATCTTCATAGATGACGGCTCGATATACCTTTCCCTTGTCCAAGAAATCGAGCTTTACATCGAGAGTGCGACTGTCGGCATTGGTCATAGAGCCTACAAACCAACGATTACCTCCACGCTCCTTACGACAAACGGTGATATACTGACCTATCTCGCCATGGGGTATTATCGTTTTGCTCCATGTGGTAGGACAACTTTCTATAAAGGTAAGGGCAGGCTGACCCTCGTAGTTCTCTATGGCATCGGCAGCCATCTGAAGTGGGCTATAGAGCACCACAAATTCTGCCAACTGCTTGGCCAAAGTGGAATGTGGACGAGTCCCCTTCACCACTTCCTTGAAATTGAATATGGCTGGTGTGAAGTCGATAGGACCTGCCAAACAACGAGTGAATGGTATCGTTACCGTATGTTCTGGCAAATTACCACCTTTCACGTCCCAAGCATTATACTCCTGTCCACGCACTCCTTCTTGCGTCATCAGGTTGGGATAGGTTCTGCAAATACCCGTAGGCATAGCTGGCTCATGATTATCTATCATGATCTGATGCTTGGCTGCACATTCTATTACCTTGCGATAATGACGTATGCCATATTGAGAACTGGGCTTCTCTACTCCGTCCATCAACCTGCCTACATAACCAGTCTTTACGGCATTAACACCCATACTGTGATACCAGGCGAAGGCTTGTTCCATCTCTTTTTCTATCAACTTGCCTTGTCCCCATGACTCCATATGTCCTATCCATCTCACACCCTTCTGCTGGGCATAACGGTTTACTTCTTCTATGTCAAAGTCGGGGTAAGCCTTCAGATAGGTTACCTTCTCGCCTTTTCCCCAACCTGGATTCCATCCTTCTGAGAGAACACCAGAGAATCCATGTTTGGCGGCAAAATCTATATATCGCTTCACATTCTCTGTGGTGGCGCCATGATGTGGACCCATCTCCCAGGTATTCTTTTTCTGATGGATACTCCACCATATTCCGATATATCGTCCAGGCTCTATCCAGGAGGTATCTTCTATTTTACAAGGTTCGTTCAGGTTGAGCATCACGCGATTGGTAATCAATCCCGCTGCTGTGGGAGAGAAGATAATAGTGCGCCAAGGCGACTGTAGACGATTCTCGCCATACACCTTCATACCATCACTCCATGGGGTAAGAGCTGCAACCAAATGATTTCCTCTTGGAGTGAGATTCAATGTGGCATAATCCTCAAGGGCGGCTTCATGTATAGCCATATATAAACGAGGAGAATACTCTATGGTAAGTGGCGTGCAGACGGTATCCTTCTGACTTATCAGCGATTTCTCATACTTGCCTTCATAATATTCTATATGATTGAGCGAAATAGACCATGCAGGAGCATCGTGAGAAAGATTAAACTGGGTTTGCTCTTCGCTGATGGCTATTTTATGAAGTCCAGACTGCTGAGGAATAACATAACGGAATCCTATACCATCGTTGAAAACTCTAAAAACGATATTCAACTTTCGTTTCAGTCCACGGGTTTGCTGAAGCATGATGGTGGTTTCGTTATAGTGACTGCGAACAGAGTCTTCCTCACCATACAGTTCGTGCCACTTCGCATCATGCGAGTTTCTTTTTACACCCACTACCTTAAAATCTTCGTCCAAAGCACCATCGGCCAAGACATAACCCATTCGAGAAAGCGACAAGACCTCCTCTTTCTGCCAAGACACCTTATAATAAGGTATACCTTTGTTAATTTGGAAAGTAACAGCCAAACCGCCATCAGGAGATTGGGTCAAAACCTTTGCGGCATGGGTAAATCCGCAAAGCATCATAGTTAATAGTAAGAGAATATAACGATTGTTCATTGCTTAATTTGATTAGGTTTATACACAACGGCAAAGATAGATACTTTTTTCTTCGCAATCAATAGGTACAAACAAAAATCTAAAGCTATAAAAACGTTACAATCCTTATATTCAATAAGTTAACAAAAACACATCTATATGAATATCTAAATATCCACAAAACCTTTTTCTGCATGTTTTCCATGAAAGATGGGTTACGCACCTATCTCCATCACCCTTTTCTCGAAATCATTCTTATATATAGAGCGCCCCTTCAACTTGCTCCGATACGTATAGATGGTCGTAATGCTTGACTGGAGAATGCTGGCTATCTTTTGATTGTCTTGAATACCCAAACGAATGATAGCCAAGATTCGCAACTCCGTATTCAAAGACCTTCTATCTACAGGATACTGATACTCGGGCAGCAACATCACATTCACCTTCTCCACAAAGTCGGGGTAAATATTCAGAAAGGCTTCATCGAAATTGGTATTAAAGAGTTTATTATTCTCTGAAACAAAGTCACTACTCTTCAACAAAGCGAAGAGTTCCTCCAACTTATGCTCACGCGCCAGTCGGTTGGCAAGCTTACGCTGTTCTTCACCTCTCACGATAACCACAGAAACAAGTTCCATGAAACGACCAATATACTGTTCTTTGATGGCTCCATGTTGCTTCAGCAAAACATTGGTTTTCTCCAGCTGCCCCAAATAATTATTGAGTTTTTCATTGGCAAGTTCTACCTTTTCTTTCTCGTCGCGATAACGACAGAGGTAACGGCGCATGAATATCAAAGCCACAACCAAGAGAATTGCCACGCTGGTGATGACAACAATAGAAAAAAGAAGAAACCTGCGATAATAATTATTGGTTTGATAATATTTCTCGATAATTTTTGGAACAAATTGTGCCACCTGCGCATTGCGGAGTCGAGTGCCATAGAAGTTGGCATCCTGTACCGAAGCATTCAGATACTTATAGGCTCTGTCAAACTCTCCTTCATCAAAAAGGACAGAAGCCAACTCACGAATCGAGGTATTCTCACGAATACAGCATTTCACATCACTGATAGCACTCAACAGAAGGCACTTCTTACGCATCTGCCGATCGCCCACCTTAGAATAAAAAAACGCCATTGTACTGTATATGATACTATAGGCACGCCCATCAAGATCGGGATGTTTTTCTACGTATTTCTGCAATACCGTCAGTGCCTTTCGGTCTTCTCCATTCCATGCCAGAAGGTCAGCTTGATTGCATACTGCCGACAAAGAGTTCTTATCAAGGATATACTCACGGAGTTTTTTACGATAGAACAATATCTTACTCAAGTTGTCCGAATAGAAATCTGTTCCCACCGAAAACTCTGTACTGAACAACACCAGATCGCTGTAGGTCTGATAATAATCCTGCAAGTCCTGTCCACTCAACTCTCGAACGTCGATGCTGTCTATCAGCACGTAGGCATGATCAAAAAGTCCAGCCACAGAAAGTATATGTACCAAATTGAAGGTACTCTCGGTATACAGTTTCTTATTGTTCAACTGCTTGGCAATGATAAAGTTCCGATTCACATACTTGTATGCAGAATCGTACTTGAAAGCCAGGTATTCATCATAGAGTCTATTGTTGATGGCATATTCCTGCTCCAAGGTGATAGAAGGTACAGATAATCCCTCCTTGATGATCTTTATCTTGCGCTCTTTCTCTTGGGTCAGTTCTTGCTGCTGTGCAAGCAGTTGATCAAGTTCCTCAAAAAGAACTTTCTCATCGAGTTCCTTGCATAAAGAAACCTGACAAGCACAAAACAGACAAACCAATAAACAATAGACTCTATTCATGACAACAGATTATTATTATTACAACTTACTAAAAATCCCACTTCACACCTAAGCAGGGACGACACTTGAAGCCACCAGTAGAACCGAAGTTGTTGCTCAACTCTACCTCGCCACCCACACTGAGGTTCTCGCAGCCAAAGTGCTGACCGACATTATACCACAGCTGAGGTTCGGTGATGAAGACCGTATGCTTAGTAGAGGCAGAGCCATCCTCTTGATAGTCGACAGCATGAGTCTCCCACCAAAAATCGGCAAAGCCATCAAATTTCAAGCCCTTGACACCGAAAATATCATTACAAGTCCATACAGCTGTAAACTGCATTGGCACATTCTGATCTGTCTGACGAATGGTCTTGTAAAGAGCCTCTAAAGTCAATGTATTTTTGTATGTTTTGTCATGTAAGAGGTATTCCACACCAAAGAGCCACGCATTGTTGATGGGATAGTTTTTAGTTATACCACCATTATATTCCACATGAAGGCTCCAGTTTTTCAGTGGAGACTCCTGCCAGAAATTGAGTGCACGCGAAATTTCCGTATAGGTTCCTCCTTGAGCAATATTCTTCTCGCCCACGACCATTTTGTCGTAGTTGAAGTCGTGGTCTACGAAGAAATAAGTACTACCCCACTTGTCCTGCTTGAACATTTCAAGGGTAAGGGTGACAAACTTACGGTCGGAACCGAAATCATACAAAATCTGAGCGTTGGTCTGTGCCTTTGCCACTGAGCTGCAAGCCCAAAGAATCAGCAAAGCCACAACTAATCGCAACTGTCGGAGTTGTTTTAAAATCATTGTTTCTTATTATAGTTTTTAATATGTACGTGAAAGCCTCTTGCTTTCTTACCGTTTGCAAAGTTAATAAAAACTATAATAAGAAACAAACAATCTTAAATAATTATTGAACTTTCGCAGGGTTTAGAAGGTAACTACTCAGCCCCCTATAAAAACTTTTTACCAAAGCATAAACTTGACAATAAAAAAGCCTCGAAATATGGAAGCGGCTTCGACAGTCAATGAAGCCTATTGCATTATTCTGATATCTATAACTTCTAACACCTGCGAAAGTTCAATTTATCAAAATTCAAGTATCATAGCCTGACGTGGACGAAGCTTCACGTTCTTATTGATAAGAACAGTACGACCATTTGTTACATCGGTGGCCTTTTCATTCGAACCGATAATCTCTGCATAGCGGGTCACATCCAACTCATTGGCTTCTTTCTTGCCATTGATGATAGTCATGACTGTTTTGCCCTTATACTGACGAGCGATGACATATACACCCTTATAAGGACAGAACTGAGTCTGCTTGCCTTCTGTAATCACCTTGTTACCCTGACGCCAATGCAGCAAGTTGCTGAGCCACTGGAACATCTGGTTCTCTGCCTGGGTTCTTCCTTCTTCGGTGAAGGCATTATGCTTGTCGCCAGCCCATCCACCAGGGAAGTCTTTACGCACGTTGCCGTCGGTTACACTCTTGGTGCCATTCATCAACACTTCTGTACCATAATAGAGCTGCGGTGTACGGTTGATGGTAAGCAAAAGCGCCAAAGCCTGCTTCAATGCCACGGTATCCTTGCCCTCGCCGAGGAATCTGTCGGTATCGTGATTCTCAATGAATGCCATCACGCTCTTTGGGTTAGGATAGAGATAATCGTAGCAGAACACATTATAGAGACGGTTCATTCCGTTCCACCAGTCATCAGTCTCCTCGTTCTTCGCACTGTTGATACGGTCGAAGAAGGCGAAGTCCATGACGGTTGGCAGATAACTGTTCTTTTCTGAGAGCTTGCTGTCTTTCTGCCATGCAGCGGTATAGGCAGGCTCAGTAACCCAAGTCTCACCTACGGTATTGAAGTTAGGATATTCATTGTTGAGGGTCTTCATCCACAATGCCATTGCGTCACGATTGGCATAAGGATAGGTGTCCATACGAATACCATCAATCCCTACGGTCTCTATCCACCATTCACTGTTCTGGATGAGATACTTGATAACATGAGGGTTACGCTGGTTGAGGTCGGGCATAGATGGTACAAACCATCCGTCAACAGTCTCTGCCATATCTATTTTGCTGGCATATGGGTCGAGGACAGGTGTCAACTTGTAGCTGGTCTGGCGATACATATCATTAACAGATCTTGCTCCATCTACAGTAGCTATCTTCTTTACATGTTCAGGAGTCTGATACTCTGGCAAAAGCCATTCTGGACAGTTAAACCAGTCTCTCGATGGCATATCTGCCACCCAAGGATGCTCAAAACCACAATGGTTGAAGATCATATCCATCACCACCTTCAGTCCTTTCTGATGGGCCTCAGCAATCAACTGCTTATACTCAGCATTGGTACCGAAGCGTGGATCTACCTTATAATAATCGGTAGTAGCATAACCATGATAGGTGCTATGCTTGCCGTTGCTTGGACTATCGTTTTCTAAGACGGGAGTAAACCACAAAGCAGTGACACCCAACTGGTTGAAGTAATCCAAGTGTTGGCGGATTCCCTCCAAGTCACCTCCATGACGCAGACTGGGAGCATTTCGGTCGCAAGTCTTATCGCGCATAGTCTTGATGGCATCATTCTTAGGATTACCATTAGCAAAACGGTCGGGCATCAACATATAGAGCACATCCTCATTAGAGAAACCGATGCGCTTATCGCCTGCCATCTCACGGTCTTTCAACTGATACTTCACCTTCTTGCTCTGCTTGCCCTGCTTGAAGTTAAGAGTCATCACGCCAGCCTTGGCATCCTTCAGATTAAGATAAACCAACAGATAGTTGGGTGACTCTAAGCGAGCAATGCTGTCCACGCTCACACCAGGATAATCTACTGTTACCTCTGCACTCTTGATGTCTTTACCATACACCATCAACTGCAACGAGGCATCTTTCATGCCCACAAACCAGTCGGCTGGTTCTATACGGCTCACATTGACAGCCGCCGACATACTCATTACGCTACCCATAAGCAACATGAATGAAACTAATTTCTTTTTCATTATAGTTATATGTTTTAAGTTTTAAGATATATCACCTGTTATTTCTGATACAGAATCAAGGCAGATTGTGCATCCACCAAGGTCTCATGGCCCACTACAGGCATTCCGATGCCCTCCTCATTGATAACACCATTGCAGCAAGCCACATGATATTCACCCTCGGGTATAGCAACGGTCTTTGACTCCTTGTTGGCATTGAAGATGACAATGATGTTTTTCCAACTATCTATGCCTTCTAACTCCTTGAGTCTGAAAGCTACTAAGCAACCTTCCTTTTCTGCGGCATTACCGGTTGGCAAGAACTCCAGATGGCTTCTTACAGCCTCAGCCTTAGCCAATCGGAAAGCTGGATGATTCTTGCGAAGCTGAATCAAGTTGCGATAATACTCAAATACTTGTGGATATTTCTTCAGATTATCCCAGTTAAATTCATTGATACTATCGGGTGAACAATAACTGTTGTGTACACCTTTCTTGTCGCGCAACATCTCTTCGCCAGCTAAGATGAAAGGTACACCCTGCGAAGTAAAGACAGCAGTCTGAGCCAACAAGTCGAGACGTATCAACTCTGCCATACGCTCGCTTTCCGACTTCTTATCATCTTGAATACCAGGCACACTCGCCTTCAGACGGTCTACAAGGCACATATCGTCATGGCAGCTCACATAGCTGATCTGCTGTGTAGGCTCTAAAGTCCAAGGTTTCTTATCGTAATTGACCTGACTCATGTCTACCTGTGGATGAGCAATACCACCCACGATACCAAACTTCAGGCTCTCTTCCTCACCAGGTATTCCTGCTAAGAAAGCACCCTTGGTGTTATCAGAGAAAGGACCACGAAGGGCATCGCGCATATCATCGCTAAAGGCACCAATACCATTTAATTGATGGGTATTCGCCTTCATAGCGAGTTTCTCCGTAGGATAAGCACAGCTGCCTGCACTCCATCCTTCACCATAGATATAAATGCTTGGATCGATGCGGTTTACCATCTCACGGATTGCCTGCATGGTCTCTATGTCGTGAACACCCATCAGGTCGAAGCGGAAACCATCGATATGGAATTCATCAATCCAGTACTTCACGCTCTCCAGCATAAACTGGCGCATCAAAGGCTTTTCTGATGCGGTCTCGTTGCCGCAGCCAGAACCATCGCTATACTTGCCTTCCTTGGTCTTGCGATAGTAATAATCGGGATAAGTACGCTGGAAGTTGCTGCCGTTGATGTCAAAGGTATGGTTATACACGGCATCGAAGATGACCCGGATGCCAGCCTTGTGCAATGCCATCACCATCTCCTTGAACTCCTTGATGCGGGTTCTGGGATCATAAGGGTCGGTGCTGTAACTGCCTTCCGGCACATTATAGTTCTTAGGGTCATAGCCCCAGTTAAATTGCGGTGTATTCAGACGAGTCTCGTCGACAGAAGCAAAGTCAAACAAGGGTTGGAAATGTATGGCATTGATACCCAACTTCTTGAGATATTCGATAGCCTTAGGCTCTGTCAGTGCTAAATACTTGCCTTGATACTTCAGCCCAGAGGTGGGCGACACAGAGAAGTCACGCATGTGAAGTTCGTAAATCACCAAGTCGGCAGGCGACTGGATGGCAGGGCGCACATCCTCGTTCCATCCCACGGGGTCGGTGTCATACATATCAACGATAGCACCACGGTTTCCGTTGACGCCTACAGCCTTGGCGAAGGTTCCAGGCGTTTCACCCTTACCGATATCAAAGGTATAGAACTTACCCTTCAGGTCGCCCTTCACGGTAGCCTCCCATCGCTCATCTCCCATTTTTTTCATTTTCAGCGTCTTGTAAGCCTTACCCCCTTGTCCGTTCTTATAAAGACGGATGGTAACAGAAGACTTGCCTGCTGTTGGGGCATTGAGTACAAACATGGTTTTCTCCTTGGAATACATCATCTCATTGAATGTCTGCTGCGCATTCAATGAAGTAGGTAATATAGTAGCCGTCAATGCTGCAATTATTAGTTTTTCTATTCTCATGCGGTTAATTAAGTGTTAGTTAGTTAAAAAAAATCCGCAGATTTTTATTCTTTTTTTACGTATAAATATTTCATCATTTCCCCTTTTAAGTAGTCGTTTGCAGTTTTTTCTGCATAAAAGGAGTCGTTTTTGATTATTTTATGCAATAATAGGCAGAATTAAGTACGTTCATTTTGAGCGTATTTAATTCCACCTTGGCAGTTGGGCGGAAATTCAGAAGTTTCAGCATCCTTATTTCCGCCTATCTAACTCTTATTTGGCAAGCAGTGAGATAGCGAAACCGCCACCACGTGCTTCGTTAATCTTCAAGACATCACCCTTCTTCACAGTCTTGTGAATAATCTGGTACGATTTAGGATTCTTCTCGTAGTCGGCATTCTTGCCGTCTTGATAGATAGCACAAGCATACTTCTTACCCTTATCCAGGAAGTCGAGCTTCACCACAGCAGTGCGGGCTGCATCGGTCTTACCACCTACAAACCAGTTGTCTGTTCCCTTTGCCTTGCGAGCTACAGTAATATACTGGGCAGGTTCTGCCTCCAGATACTTAGAGTCATCCCAGTCGCAAGCCACATCACGGATAAACTGGAAGGCATCGTCATACTTCTCATAATGTTCGGGAAGGTCGGCAGCCATCTGCAACGGACTATACATCACGAGATAGAGCGATAACTGACCTGCGAGGGTTGTATGAACATAACTTGGATTGTTGCTCCATTCCGATAGTTTGGTTTCAAAGATACCAGGAGTATAGTCCATAGGTCCTCCCTGCAGACGGGTGAAAGGCAACATCACAGTGTGATAACTAACGCTTCCCCCAAAAGCCTCATACTCTGTACCTCGTGCGCTCTCGTTGCCTACTAAGTTAGGCCATGTGCGACAAATACCCGTAGGACGCGTTGCCTCGTGCGCATTCACCATGATGTGATGCTTGGCAGCTGTCTCGATGACACGCTGGTAGTGGTTATTCATCAACTGGCTGTAGTGATACTCACCTCGTGGAATAATATCGCCCACATAACCGGTCTTCACGGCATCATAGCCATATTTATTCATCAGATTGAAGGCATCCTCCATGTGGCGCTCGTAGTTGAGAGCAGCAGAAGAGGTCTCATGGTGCATCATCAGCTTCACGCCCTTGGAATGAGCATAGTCGTTGAGCATCTTGATATCAAAGTCTGGATAAGGTGTTACGAAGTCGAAGACATCCAGCTTCTGATGACCGAACCAGTCTTCCCATCCTTCATTCCATCCCTCTACCAATACTTCCTGCAAACCATTCTTGGCAGCAAAGTCGATATAACGCTTCACCTCTTCATTGGTAGCTCCATGTGTGCCATTAGGCTTGCACTTACTATAATCGGTAGCACCAAGACGAACAGAAGGCAGGTCGTTGGTATAACTCCATGTCTTGGTACCTACAATCATGTTCCACCACACACCACAGTACTTGGTAGGATGAATCCATGAAGTATCCTCTATCTTGCAAGGCTCATTGAGGTTGAGTGTCAGCTTGCACGAAAGCATATCGCGTGCATCATCACTCACCAGAACAGTACGCCATGGCGTATTGAATGGAGTCTGTATAAATCCCTTTCTGCCCACTGCATCGGGAGTAAGCCATGACTCAAAGGTCAGTGTCTTTTCGTCGAGGTTGAGGTGCATCGTAGGATAATCCAGACAGGCAGCTTCGTGGATATTGATATAAAGTCCGTCCTTGGTCTTCATCTGCAGCGAGGTCTGAACACCTGTATCAGAGAACACCGTGGTAGACGAGTTACTCTTATAAGCTTCGCGATTTTTAGCTATTACAGGACGGATGCCTGTAAGAGGCGTGATTTGATATTCATACTCCTGAGTGTCGTAGTCGCCAGGAATCCAGTAGGCAGTGTGATTGTCTGTCATAGCAAACTGGGTATGCTCTTCCTGAATTACAAAATAGTTAAGGCTTTCCTGCTGTGGAAACTCATAGCGCAAACCCATACCATAGTCATACACGCGGAATCGAATGGTGATGTTACGATTAGAAGAAGCCTGGTTCAAGTTTACCTCCATCTCGTTATAATGATTTCGGATGGTAGCAGTCTCACCCCATACAGGCTTCCAAGTCTCATCAAAAGAAGAGGTCTTGCTACCTGTTTCTGTAAATCCTTCCATCAGGTTTGTTTCTTCCATTCCCTTGCTGGCATGCTTGTCTTTAGCCAGTTCCAGTCCGAGATGCGAAGGCTTGCATACAGTCTTTCCTTTATAACTCATCTCATAGGTGGGTTGTCCATTGCCTGTCAGCGAAAAGGTTACCGATACATTACCATTTGGCGACTTAACGGTCTGTGCCGCTGCCAAAAGCGGCAACAACAGACCTACTACTAAAACATTCAGTTTCTTCATATCATTCAGTTATTATTTTTCGGTTCTTGTTAGTCGTTACCATACACATTGCAAATTTACAAAAAGCAAAAATACCCTCCAAAAATATGGAGGGTATTTTTCTTTAGATATTTATGCAAACGTTTGCATTAATTCCTTCCAGACTGTGCAACAAGCCATGTCACACTATCCATAAATTCCTTATTAGCAGCCAAATCTTCTATGCAAAGATGCATGCGATAACGCCAATAATGCTTAGGATTGGCAGGGATATTGATACGCTCGGCATTGGCGTCAGGCAGACGCAGATGCTCATTGATAGCCAACCAGTCCTGAATGCTCAATACACAAAGCATAGATGGCGATGTGAGATGGCGTGAGATGATGTCTTGTGCAAGCCATCCTGGCAGCGGATGAGGGGCAGGTCCCTGACGATAGAGCATGGTGTTGTAATACTCCTGTGTGCGCTGTATGTTCTCATCCCACCACTGACGCAACGTAGGCATATCGTGGCTGGAAATGGTACATACCGAGCGATAAGGGTTGCGACTCAGATGTCCAAACTTCACGCTGGGGTCCTTAGGCATACTCTGCAACTCAAGACCCAACATCTTCAACTCGTTCATCACCCATGGCACACAGTCGGGTACCATACCGAGGTCTTCTGCACAAACCAACATGCGAGTGGCCTGAACCAACTTAGGCAACTTCTTCATAGCCTCCTCATACCAGAACTGGTTGTTGCGACGATAGAAGTAATCATTATAAAGACGATTGAATGCAGCTTTATCATTGTCCCAAAGTGACTCGAAAATGAAGTCGAACTGTGCAGAGATGCGTGGGTGGAACAATCCTGGGTTGCGATGGTCGCGAACAAAGAGCACATCACTAATCAGGGCATAGAGTCCATCACGCAACCATATTTCCTTCTCGTCGGTCACACCTTCAAAGAGTGCCTCTACCTTTCGCTGGGTGTTCACCGCTGTCTTCATCTGATAGCGCTCATCATCCAGACGGTCGAGATACTTGCTCTTCACCTCATCAGCACGATCATGGAACATACGGTCGAGCACCCAGTCGGTGATAAACGGACGTGTAAACCTGTCCTCTTGGAAGTTAAGACCATACGCACGAATCTCGTCTGCTGTCATACCGATAGCTGGCGCAAACTGTCCGAGTAGTCCATGTACAGAGTCGATAGGAATCTCCCATATACGGAAGAAGCCCAACACATGGTCGATGCGATAAGCATCAAAGAACTTTGCCATGTTTTGGAATCGACGCAACCACCACTGACAGTCATCCTTCAGCATCTCGTGCCAGTTGTAGGTTGGGAATCCCCAGTTCTGACCATTCACAGAGAAATCGTCTGGCGGAGCACCTGCCTGTCCATTGAGATTGAAGTACTTAGGCTCCATCCACACGTCGCATCCATAACGGTTTACTCCGATAGGAATGTCACCCTTCAAGATAACCCCCTTAGCCATGGCATGCTCGTGAGCTTCCTTCATCTGTGTGTTCAGTACATACTGTACGAAGTAGAAGAACTCCACTTCTTTGTATGCCTTCGTCTTAGGGTTAGAGAGTGCCTTACGGTCTTTCTCATTCCAAGTATTGTGGTCTGGCCACAAGGTAAAATCGGCTGTGCCATTCTTATCTCGCAAGTAAGAATATTGTGCATAAGGCACAAGCCATTGTTCTGTTTCCTGGAAGAATGCCACGAATTCAGCACTCTTCATCATCTTTTCACCTTCCTGTTTGAAGATTTGGTGCAAGTATTTTATTTTAAAGTCATTAACCTTTTCGTAGTCTATCTGGGGCAGAGCATTGAGTTCCGCACGTGTCTTCTCTGCCTCGGCACGAGCCTTGGCATCCTCGAGTTCGGGCAAAGCCTGCAGATCGGCATATTGTGGATGGATGGCAAACACACTGATACAGCTATAGGGATAAGAATCTGTCCATGTGTGGGTGATAGTCGTATCATTGATAGGGAGCAGCTGCAGTACTTTCTGCCCAGTCTTAGCCACCAAGTCTATCATACTCTTCAGGTCACCGAAGTCGCCAATACCCGCACTCTTCTTACTACGTAGAGAGAATACTGGAACCAATGTTCCTGCAAGTTTGCGATTCCAGCGCTCTAAGAACGATTGTCCCAATTCATAAGAAATAACCGTTCCGCCCTTCATCTCTGGGATTTCTATACTACGATTGTAACCCGTTTCCCATATTTCTGTACCTTTCTTGTCGTTCAGAGCTACAAACTTAAATTCCAAGTAGTTGACAGCCAAAGCCTCTACGTTGACGTCCACCGTCCACTCATTGTACGACTGCTGTACCATAGGCACAGCTCGCTTCACGTCCCAAGCTCCTACAAGAGGATCTGAGCCTACCATGAGCAAACGTTCTCCTGCCTTCAACTGTGGGGCACGGACAATGAGTCTGATAGTCTTGGCAAAGGTGTTATCCTTAACCATAGCAGGCTGCTGATGATTGATACAGTCGGTAAAAGCGCTACTGTAAAGATAGGAATCCTCGGGTATATCGTGCCAACTATCGTAGATGGTATAATCATTGGCACGCTCGGCAGTAATATTCAGCCGATGCATCACTACCAACCATTCCGTCTTGTAGCACTTGCCATCACGTTCTACACTATAATAATAGGTACAGCTCTTGGTCTTAGGGGCCATTTCTAAGTCGCATGACCAGTGATGACCATCTGTTGTGCCCAATTTACATTGAACTTCTTTATCGTCCACATTCAGATTTAAGACAATATTTTCGCCATAAATCGTTTTATATTCTATATTGAAATGAAATACCATAAGGCTTATAAGATTGTTATTACGGTGCGAAGTTACTATTTTTTTTTCTACACACAAATAACTTTTTGCACAAAAAATATCAAAAAGTTGTGCAATCGGTTGCGCTTATTATACTTTTTCTACAACATGCTTATCCTTGATGATGGTCACCGACAACGCACCACATATCAATAAAACACCTGCCACTATCATCATGTCGCTCTGATGCGAACCGATAGCCCACAACACGTGTCCACCACAGAGGGCTGCCACAATCTGAGGAATACAGATAGTTCCATTGAAGAGTCCGAGGTAAGCACCCATGTGTCCATAACCCTGCAAAGCATTGGTAACGAAGGTGAAAGGCATTGCCAACATGGCTGCCCATCCTGCACCAATCATCAAGAACGGAATGAACTGCAAGTACTTGTCGTGCAAGAAAGGAATAAGGGCAAAGCCCACACCACCGATAATCAAACTGACTGCATAAGCCATCTTTGAACTCTTAAACTGCGGAAGCACTACCACCCACAGCACACTGCCCACGGCCTGCACAGCAAAGAGGATGCCCACCCAGTCGCCAGCGTCCTGGAATGCCTTGGTACTGGCATCGGTAGTATTCCATACGGTCTCAGCAATGGCACCCGTAGAATAGTTCCATAGATAGAGGAAACCAGCCCAGCAGAAGAATTGTACCAAACCCACTTTCCAGAAGGTAGAAGGTGCATTCTTCAGAAGACTTATCCAGTCTGACTTGCCTTCTTCTTTCATCTCGGCCTCTTCACTAACACCATTATACATGGCATATTGCTGAGGATTCCACTCCTTAACTTTCATCGAGGTATAGATGACACAGAGGATAAGTATGGCAGCACCCACATAGAACGACCAGATTACAGAGTCGGGCACGACACCCTTCTCGGCATAGTTCTTGATGCCCAAGAATGCAAAGAGGAAGGGGAATATATAACCAGCTATCGAACCCGCATTACAGAGGAAACTCTGGATGGAGTAAGCCTTGGTCTTTTGCTCCTCGTTCACCATGTCACCCACCAACATCTTGAAGGGTTGCATAGCCATATTGATGCTCGTATCCAAAAACATGAGGGCTATCAGTCCAAAAATCATCGCTCCACCCACTGTCAAACCAAAGGAGCCAGCATTAGGCAAGAGACACATCACCAAGACTGCCAGCGTAGCACCCACAAAGAGATAAGGAATACGGCGGCCAAAACGGCACCACGTCTTGTCACTCAACGTACCTACAATAGGTTGCACCAAGATTCCCATCAGCGGTGGGAGAATCCAGAAATAACTCAAGTTGTGTGGGTCTGCACCCAATGTCGCAAAGATTCGGGAAATGTTGGCGCTCTGAAGGGCGTAGGCAATCTGTACCCCGAAGAATCCGAAGCTCAGATTCCAAAGCTTCCAGAAACTTAGATTAGGTTTTGTCATCATATTATATTTGTTTTATTGTTTTCGTTTATCGGGTCGTACCACGCACCACCAGTCGGGTTCTCACCACTCGCTTCTCTACATCCTCCATCGGGATAGAGCCTTCCACCTGGTCAATAAGGATATTGACAGCTTCCTCACCAACAGCAAAACCTCGTTGATCCACCGTAGTAAGCATCGGGTCGCAAGCCTTAGCTCGCTGACCATTGGTAAAACCACAGATACTAATATCATCTGGCACATTCAATCCCATACGCTTAGCAGTATAGAGAATACCAATAGCCGTATCATCGTTCACAGCAAAGAAAGCATCAGGGCGATCTTCCATATTCAGAAGTTCGGGGGTCACAGCCTCTGCCTCTGCCCGGTTGTCGCAGATTTTCACATAGGGGGGGAATTCTTCCAGACCATGTTTCTTCAAGGCGTCATGATAACCATTGTATCTATTCTTGGAGATTTCCAGATTCATCGGCGAACCATAGAAGGCTATCTTCTTGCAGCCCGAGTCGATGAGATGGGTCACTGCTGTAAAGGCACCCATATAGTCGTCTACCACCACTCTCGAACAGTTTACTCCTGTACAGATTCTGTCGTAGAACACCAAAGGCACACCATTATTCATCAAACGCTGAAAATGATCATAATGCTTGGTATCTTTGGCTTGTGACACAATGATGCCACATACCTTATTCTTATAGAAGTCTTCACAGATGGCTACCTCCTTGTCGTATCGCTCGTTACTCTGCGCCACCATCACACGATAACCTCGTGCACGAGCCTCCTCCTCGATACCTGAAAGTACTGTAGAGAAATAATAATGAGCAAACTCAGGAACTATGACACCAATGACCTTCATAGGTTGCACCTTACTATACCTAAGGGCTTCGCCTATGACATTGGGACAGAAGTTATGCTCTCTGGCATAAGCCTGTATACGCTCTTTCTGGACAGCACTGATACGAGGGCTGTCCTTCAAAGCTCTGCTCACCGTAGCGATAGACACGCCTAACTCGCGAGCTATATCTTTCATCGTTATTATGGTCTTCTCATTCATAGATTGTTAGTGTTGTATGCAAAATTATGCAAATCTTACTAAAGATGTTCGTTTTAGTTGACTTAAATCAAGAAAATCGCGTGCAAACGTTTGCACAGCTTAAACAAAAGTACAACAAAATCTCTAAACAACCAAATGATGGTGCAGAATATGAACAAACAACAGCCAAATCGAGCGTTTTTCCTCCGATTTGGCTGAAGAATCGCAAGTGCTCTACTCCAGCAGCACAGATAGGCTTGTTGATAGAACGAGCAGACCATCTCATCAATCTTTGTGAGATTAAGTATACACAATCTCCTTATACGATTACGAAGGAAGAAGAGTTACATATTCGCACCCGTATGGCTGATTTTGTAGAAGAGACAGGTGTTCGGCATGGCATCTTGCCTACGCTAATAACTACATTCGGTATCCGCCCCAATGCCCATTCAGCAATTGCACAAGTACAACTGACAATGGATGACTTGTTTGACAACATGGGATAATTATTAAAAAACTTGAAAATATTTGGTAGTCTCGATAATTATTGCGTAATTTGCGCAACGTAGCTACTTTGTCAGCGACCGCTTTTTTTGCGAAATGGTTGGCAAGAGGGCAATAAAGCAATAAAAAAGGCGGCTCCCGATAAGAGAGCCGCCTAATGATTATTGTTGAAGTCTTGGTGATTACTTCTTGATAAATTCACACTTGGCATAGCCAGTGATCCAAGCATAGAGCTTGATGTCGTATGTACCTGCTTCTGGTATGAACTGTACCGCAGGAGCATTGTTTGAGAAGACAAACTTCTCACCATCATATCCCCACTGCATTTTCCATTCATCATTAGCACGAAATTTACATTCACCTTCTTCCAGCTTAATGTCCTTGACTTCCCAGCAGCGCTCTTCCACATTGTAAGTCAAATCTACGTCACTATCCCATCCGTTAGGAGCAGCAGAACCGATAATACCGATAGTAGTGATAGGAGTCAATGTGTAAGTTTTGGCAGACAAGTCTACATCTACCTGATAGTAACCTGCAGGCTCAGTCATTGTGATGTTTGGCGGATTGCCTTCTGTTTTGAAGTCTTCACCATAATTTGTACCACTCCAGTCTTTCTGAGTACAGAACTTGAAACCATTCTGGTTGAGGTACATGAAACCGCGGAATTGAGTTCCTTCTTGGTTGACGCATTCAAGAACATCATATCCATCCCAGCCGTTAGCATCGCCCTTCATGTAGAGGAATGATGGAGCCTTGTTTACCTCAGCCATATCTGTCTTCACATTTACAGAGAAGATATACTTGCCTACATTCTCAATCTTTCCAGATGCGAGAACCTCACCATCCTCGGCTACGACCTGCCATGTTGAGTTGTCGATAGTAGTGGTAATAGTGCCCTTGAAGTTAGGATCCTCGTATGAAGAAGAACCATTGTTTGCCAATGGGAATTCAGCCTCACCGTCATTGATGACAAGCTTATAGCTTGACACAAGACCAGGAGATGTAAGAGTAACATCAACCTTACCAGCATCTACAAGAACAGCCTCACCGTCTTTTATAGCACTTGCGAATACATGACCTACGAATGAACGTGCAATAGGGTCTTTACCGTAGTTCTTTTCTACAAATTTTTTAAGTACCACCTTCTCTGCCTTACCATCATTTGTGGTGTTGATGGTAGTTGTTGCTATTTCGTCTGCGCTAAGTTCAATACGAACATCTTTCAGCTCGAATCCTGCAGGCAATGTAGCAGAACTTAAGTTGAAGATAGTAACGTCGTCGGTTGTTACCTGTTTCAAGTCGATAGCACTTACTCCTGTAGCCTGATAACCAGGTATGGTAATTGCACTTTCTGGAGTAGTGGTCTGTACGCCCGCCCAGTCCTTGTAATCTTCATCACATGAAGCTAAGGTGAAGCCCATGAATCCAAGTAGCAGTACTAATTGAAATATTTTTTTCATGACTTTATTTCTTTTAAAAGTTTGATTTGTATGACCGTCTTGGTGTTACTCGAAGACGGTCAATTTTTGATAATCTTATTCTACTCTTGCGTTCTCATTAGAGAAGTTGATGTAGAACTTCTGTCCAACAGTAGCAGATACACGATACTGGTCTCCGCCAAGGCCACGGTAGTCTACCTTGCCCTTTTCCTTGTTGATGATGAACTCAGTCTTCCACCATTCTGTGCCTGGCAACTTCACATATGCACGGATATCACCAGCTCCGAGGAATGCAGGAGAAACAAATTCGCCATCAGCAGTTGTAGGTACAGTGAATAAGCCCGCAGGATTTTCTTCGTCCCAAACTTGACCCATGACATCACCTATCAACCATACATGAGGTCTCAATACGTTGACTGTATAGATAATGTCTCGTTTGTCAAGCTCGGTCTGGATATAGAGCAGATACCATCCTGGGTTGTTGCTGGCAATGTTGCCATTGTTGTCAATGATATCGCCTGCAGCCTCACCAGTGATAGTGCAGCCCTCATAGCCCATCAACTGACCTTCTGAGTCAGAGGCCTCATAGTTGAACTTGATACCATCACCATCGATCCAAACCAAGTGCCAGAACTCGTTCTCAGCTCCATTGACCTGAACCATCTTGATGACCTTCTTCTCATCCCAGCTCCAGTTGTTGAAGCTACCCTTTACGTACATGGTTGTAGGTAATTCTACAGGAGGCAGACAGAATGAAGTGCGAACATTCTTTAGTTCGATTGTATTTGAAAGAACTTCACCTTCGCCATTTGAGCTTCCCAATGAAGCACGGAGTCTGATGTATACTGGTGTTGTAAGAGGGAAATCAGCCTCTTCCTTGCCAGCATTCAGCATCAGCTGTGTTACAGCATTTGCCAACTTAGAAGCTTTAGTCTCTATGTTTACGTTATGAGATGTTGCTGAAACTTCCAGGTAGTCAGACATATCTGCATGGAGTGATGCCTGAATGTAATAGGTTGTTGCAGCTGTGTATCCATAATCTGGTTGCGATGTTGTCAACTTGAATGTTGTTGCGTGATCCAAGTCGTAGGTTGCATCTGCAATTGCAGGTGTGTTCAACACGAAAGAGCTTGGCTGCTCAAGTGTTGGATTGGAGTCTCTGTCAGAGTCGCAGGAAGCTGTCAGAAACAAACCTACAAATAAGGTTGCTAATATTGATAACTTTTTCATATTATTCAATTTTTACTATGTTATTGATAGGTGATTAGTCTCCGTAACCAGGATTTTGCTTGATGTTGCTGTTGGCAACACACTCCTTGGTTGGAATACCATAAACATTGCGGCTTGCCTCAATGGTTCCACCATCCTTGCTACCACCTTTCCATTCCCATGTATAGTCAGAATCGCCACCGAATTTGCCGAAGCGAATCAAATCCATACGACGGCGACCCTCGTAGAAGAACTCACGAGCCCACTCATCGCAGATTTCATTAAGAGAATACTTAGGCTGTGTATATTTGCCAGCACGATTTCTCAGATAGTCAATAGCCATCTTACATTCGCCGTCGTTACCCAGACGCTTCTCTGCCTCTGCATAAGTAAGCCATGCCTCAGCTGCACGCATGAAAGGAACGTCCATATCAACGAACTTAGAGTCGTGAGTAGCAGAACCGTCTGCGTGAAGGTTGGTAAACTTGGCGCAAGAGAAGCCCTGCTTGAAGTCAGAAGGTTTCTTGATTTCCAAAGTACGATCCTTACCATAGAACATAGCGCGGTCGTCCTTTGCTGCACTTACCATTTCGTCGACATCTCCGTTAGGAGCCTTTCCTGAGAAGAACTTGTCGATCAACTGCTTGCGAGCACGGTTACCAGCCCAGTTCTCACTTGTACCAGTACTTGGCATATCATCCTTGTGTGTAGAAGCAATCAAGAAGAGAGAACCACCGTAGTTCTGTGTCTGGATACCATCCTGAAGGATAGGAAGGATAATCTCAATCTGAGCGCCATTTTTGTCATTATCACCCATGAACAGGTTCTTGTATGAAGGGCTGAGATCGTATGTAGAATCCATTACTTTCTTAGCATAGATTGCAGCATCTTCCCAACGGGCAGTACCTGTGTAAACTTCAGAGTTGAGATACAAACGAGCGAGGAGCAACCAAGCGGCAGCCTGGTCGGCACGGCCGTAGGTATTTGTACCTGGAGCCTTCATGTCCTTAACGCAGTCAAGCAATTCGTCCTCGATGAACTTGCAGATTTCTGCACGAGACTTCTGAGGAGCCAGTTCCTCTGACACTACGGTCATGAAAGGTACATTGCCGAAGAAGTCGGTTGCATAATAGTAGTACATGGCACGCATAAAACGAGCCTCTGCACGTTCAGTCTTGGTGTGGTCGTCTGTAAGTCCTTCTGTCTTTGTCAAGAACTCGTTGCAAAGAGAAATACCCATATACAAGCGATAATACTCACAAGTTACCATACCATGAGATGCATCCCAAGTACCGTAATTATATTCAGGAATACCTGCGTCACCCCAAGAACAGATGGCTTCGTCTGTAGGAAGCTCATTCATGCACCACAACTGGCGGAAGAAATCTGATGTACCTTCATCGATGTCTGCAATATCGGCATTACCGTCAGGACCTTTCTGACCTGTCAATGCCATGTTGGCATAAATCTTACGGAAATTCGCATCTTGATTGAATGTGATATCCGTATTCTTATCAATTGTAGGATCTACATCCAGGTCGCTGACACATGACGTTGCTGTCAATGAAAGAGCGAAAGCTGCAATAGGAAGTAGATTCTTGATATTTTTATTCAGTTTCATAACTATCTATTTTAAATGTTTAGAAGTTGAGGCTCAAACCAATCATAGCTACAAATGGGCGTGGATAGATGTTGTTGTCTATACCGCCAGAAACCTCTGGGTCGAGTCCTTTATAATTTGTGATAGTGAATACATTCTGTACTGTTCCGTATACACGACCAGTGATGTTGTATCCCCACAAGTCACGGAAAGAGTAACCGAGTGTAATGTTATCACACTTCAAGAAAGATGCATTCTGAACGAAGAGGTCAGACATGTAGTAGTTTCCTACTCCCTTGAAGCCGATACCAAGGTGGTTCTTTACGAAGTTGGTGAAGAAGCCAGACTGTGCATAAATTGAAGCTTCACCCTGATTACAGTTGTTAGAGTAGACATCGTTGTAAACATAATTGTTCAAACTTGCACGGAGTGAGAAGCTGAAATCCCAGTCTTTGTAGATCATCTTAGAAGAGAGACCCATCAAGACGTCTGCTGCAGGCTTCTTATAGTAGTAGCGGTCTGCGTCGCTGATGATGCCATCACCGTTGCGGTCAACGAATACATTCTCCAATGGTTTTCCATCCTTGTCGTATACCTGCTGGTAAACCAAGAATGAGTAAGCTGGATGACCTACTGCCTGTCCCTGGATGGTGTTACCTGTACCTTGAGAGATACCACCTGCTGGGATATAATAGCCAGGACGGTCGCCTGTTGTCATAGAGAGGATCTTATTCTTGTTCCAAGTAATGTTGTATTGCAAATCCCATACGAAGTCCTTCTTCTGGATAACTTTACCACCCATAGAGAACTCAACACCCGTATTAGAAAGTTCACCTACGTTGGTCATTACTGAGTTCTTGAAGTTGCTACCTGCAGATACAGTTACGTTTTGCAACAAGTCCTTAGTCTTGCGGTAGTAGAAGTCAACACTTGCATTGAAGCGACCGTTCAGGGCGCCAAAGTCCAAACCAGCATTCCAAGTAGTGGTCTTCTCCCATGTCAAACCGAGGTTGTAAGCATTAGGACGTGATGTGATACCCTTATCGTCACTACCAAAGATTGGATAAAAGGCATGCTCACGGTTTACTGTATATGATTTGAAATATGTGTACTCGCCAACACCTTCCTGCTGACCTGTGATACCGTAACCTGCGCGAAGTTTCAAGTCAGAAAGCCAAGAAACGTCCTTGAGGAAGTTCTCCTGGTTGAGCTTCCATGCCAAAGCTACTGATGGGAAGTAACCCCAACGGTTGTCTTTGTTGAACTTAGAAGAACCATCGGCACGGAAGGTAGCTGTCAACATATAGCGATCCATCAATGTGTAGTTCAGACGACCGAAGAAAGAAACGAGATAAGCCTCGTTTGCCCATTCGTTATTTACTTCGTTGTACTTCTGACCAGCTTTGCTTGGATGAGTTTCTGGATACATACCCCAACCGATGTTGGTACCCTTGCGATGGAAGTGTTGCCACTCGTAACCACCCATGATATCGAAGTTGTGGATACCCAATTCCTTTGCATACTGTAAATAAGAAGAGAAAGACAAGTTATATTTGTCGGTTACATCCTGTCCGTGATAACCATAATAGTTGTTGCTGGCAGAACGTGGGTCGATATTGTTGGTCTGTCTACCCTTAGACAAGTCCATACCACCATTGATGTGGATGCGCAAGTCGGGCAAGAAATGAAACTTATAGTCCAACTCCAAGTTACCAATCAAAGAGCGTGAGATGGCGCGATTCTGCTGTAAGTCAAGAGTAGAAACAGGGTTGGCTTGTGCAAGGTTGTTGTATGCCAAAGGCCATGAAGCGTCACCATACTCATTCTTACCTGTCCATTGGAAGTAACCACCAAATGAAGTCATGTAGTCTGCACCGTCTGCATAAACAGGCTGAGTCGGGTCGAATGTCAGAGCATCGCCTACAACGCTACCATCTGCATAGCGGTTCTTTGCCCACATACCCTTCAAGTTGGCATTGACGTTCAAGTGCTTGTCGAAGAATGAAGGAGCATAACTCAAGCTACCAGTCAAACGGCTGAAAGTAGAAGTCTTGATTACACCATTCTGGATAGTAGCGCCCAAAGATGCACGGAATGGCTGTCCTGCTATATTTCCCGACATAGACACGTTGTGGTCTGTGCTGAAAGCATCGCGGAAAATCTCTTTCTGCCAATCAGTGTTTGCATTACCGAGCTTGCTGTATTGCTCGCTGTCGGTGCCATAAACATTGGCAATAAAGCTGCGATATTCGTCACCATCCATCACGTCAAGTCTCTTGATAACAGAACTGATAGACATGTTTCCGTTATATAAAACGCGAATCTTACCAGATTTTGAACCCTTCTTGGTGGTAATGATGATGACACCATTAGAAGCACGAGAACCATAGATGGCTGTAGCAGAAGCATCCTTCAATACAGTGAAGCTCTCGATATCGTTAGGGTTAACCATAGACAATGGGTTAGACAAACCTTGCACACCATTGTTATCCATAGCCAAACCATCGATAACAATCAATGGGTCGTTAGAAGCACTCAGAGAAGCACCACCACGAATACGAATTGTAGAACCACCACCAGGAGTACCACCATTAGAGATGACATTAACACCTGCAATCTTACCACTCATCATGTCTTGAGCATTGGTAACAAGACCATGATTCATGTCGTCTGGCTTAATGGCAGTAACCGCACCCGTCAAGTCGTCTTTCTTGGCACGACCATAACCGATGACAACGACCTCGTTCAATGACTTGGAGTCGTCGATCA
>OIZX01000387.1_pt1 | contig 31004 bp, 34 predicted proteins | sample 1588621 | NCBI WGS metagenome assembly OIZX01 (sample SAMN03283276) | human gut metagenome | biome: human-associated habitat; material: feces | host: Homo sapiens | place: Peru | collected 2012 | reverse complement strand
GGTACATCTCGATGAGGGCCTCCTCCACGCTGCTCTCCCGGCGGCGATACCGCTCGATGATGGCAGTCTCGAAGGATACGCCCTTGAGCCGGGGGACATGGAGCGTGACGTCGCCGGAGGTCGTGGTAAGGTTCCGGTCATAGTGGCCGCTGCGGTAGCCCTGACGGGCCTCGCTGCGCTCATAGCGGGCCGCCTGCGTCAGCGACTCCGCCTCCTTTTCCAGCAGTTCGTTCAGGGTTTCTTCCACGCTGCCGCGAACCAATTCCTTGATTTGCCCCTTGATAATTTCCTCATTCAGCTGTACAATTTTCTCGGACATAGTTTGCTGTCTCCTTTCGAATGTTTGTGTGGTAACTTCATTCTACCAGAGCCTGCAAGCTATGTCTTCTCTTATGCGATTTTCAATTTGCGCAAGTTATTGTACATTATCCATTATCCCGTGTAAAGCTACAGGAGTGGTCGGCACGGATACAGGACTGCCGCAGCAGCGCATCTGTGGCCGCTTACGCGCAATATGCATATTCGCCTGATACAAGCAGTAGCGGAACGTTTCACAACGTTCCGCTACTATTGTTTTATGCATATCTATACGTTATTAGGTTTGGCGGTTACCTCATCATCCCCGTGATAGCCGCAAGCCCACGCATATACTTTGTATCACGAACTGGATACAGGCCAGCCACCTTTTGCCGGAAATCATCCGTAACTCGCTTTAGATTCGGTTTGTGGGCATAATCGGACTTAAGCTCTAATTCAACTTGGAGTTCGGCGACTGAACCTTGCTCCACCTAAAAGAGCGTCCTCTAAGTCATGATGCCTTTGTGCAATTTTGTCTGCCTCTTTCACTACAAATGCCTCAAACGACCACGCTTCCTTGTCGGAATAGCCTTCCAGCAAGTAGTGTTTATTATAAATATTCTTATAGGTAGGATCGGTACAGTCGGTATCAACTCTATTTTCTTTGTATTTGAGCGAAGTGTGGTTTAAAACACCCCACAATGTATAATTTGTCAAATTCAGTCCTTCCTTCGCGGCAAACTTCAATTATATAGCCCTTTTATCTCATTTTCCTATCTCCGTCAGCCTCCGCACCCTGCTGCTGATCGGTCGTTCTAATGCGTAGTAAGAAGCCGCGCCCACTGCGAAGGAAACCGCTGTGTATACAAGCATAGCCTTGGCTGTAAGCAAATCCCAACTCTTGCCGGTAATGGTCGGAATAATATAAAGAAGCAAAAAATTCGGACAATGCCAGGTATATGCATCGTATGTGATCTTTCCCAACGTACCAATGAATCTGTGGTCAAACAGCCTTGTCAACGGCCCACTGCTAAAAATAATGATGAGTGCTGGGTAGAACCAAAACGTCATCAGATAGTTGATGCCTCCGGCAACCCACTCCCATCTGTAAATCATCATGCACAGCAGGAACGCAACTGAGAAGACGCTTCCCCAGAATATATATACATATATATATATATTCTGGGGTCTTTTTGCTGCGTTGAGCTTTTCCAACCATTCTGATAGCAGCACACCAAAGAAAAATGCGTAGTAGCCACGACAAGAAGAACCATTTAGGAATGGCAAATTGAGACCAAAGGTTTGTACACCACAGCCCAATAACACCATAAATATAAACAAGTAGACATGCGGCACCTGCCAACGATTGCTGAGATAGGTCAGCAGATAAAACACAACATAGCACAGTAGAAGCACACTGATGTACCATGTAGGATTGTTTATCATGTAGCCATTGAACACCCAACCGGATTGCAAGCCGAGCGCATTGAGAACAACTCCCCAAACAGATATTGAAACACTATCAAAGCCAGTTCCTCCTGCACAAGTTGCCTTATAAATTCCAAGGAATGTTTGCTCTACTACACTGCTCACAAACACCAACGGCAGCAGTCGTAACACGCGCGGAATAAAAAACTCTTTAAATGGAAGGCCCTTGTTGACTTTTTCAACGTACCGATACATAAAATAGCCAGACAGGAGAAAAAAGAACTCAACAATATATCCGAAATAGAATCTGCCATTCCAAAAATTGATGTGTCCCTCAAAATATCCCCCTATGACCTGTTGATAATGGTGAAATATAATTAGAATCGTAGCAATGATTCTAAGAACGTCAAGAGAGTATCTCCGCTCGTTACCCATGGTGTCCTCCTAATGTTTATCGCTATCCCAGCAAGGAGTATGTAATAATGCCCGCTATAATCAGAGCAATCCCAACCAGTTTTCGTTTGTTGAGTTTTTCTTTGAAGATTGTTACGCCGAAGATGGTCACATAGATGTAGCTGGTAGCCTCCAGCACAGGCCCCATGGACAGTGGGATTCCCTTGTAGGCGTAAATACTCAAGAAGGTCGTACCCACGAAAATCGTATAGGCGACAATGACCAGTGGATTCAGGTATTCACGGAGTTTGCTGGAGTATCGCTGCAGTGCTGCTTTTTTCAGCATAACCTGCGAGATGGCACTGAGAAAAACACCCAACAGCAGCAGTCCGGCGTAGAAGATCATCGTTCTATCCATTACGCTGCCTCCTTATCCGCCGTAGAAAACACCACGACGCCGGTTACGATCAACGCAATGCCCGCCAGTTTCCCCCATGTGACCGATTCCTTGAAGAATAAAAGTCCCCAGACGAGTCCCCAAACCGTGGTGACCGCCTTGTTGGCAAAGGCCAGCGTCAGTGGCATACGCTTGATGATCTGCTGCCAACCGATGGCATACAATCCCAGCAGTGCGATGATTGCACCGTAATACAGGCAAAAGCGGAAGCTAAGGAACGGCTGCCTGGCGGCCAACTTACTGAAAATACCGCTCATGGAATAGACCATCAGCATCAAATGGAGCAGGATAAGTGTTTTATACTCTTTCAAATCATCACATCCGCTTTGGCAAGATTATTTGTCCTCGGGCATGTACTGCTGCAGCAGCGATGTATCCTCCCCCCGCAGCAAGTAATACCCAAAGCGCGTGGCGCTGTCTGTCACCGGATGGTCGAAGGATGTGTCCACGTCCTCGCGTACCAACAGTTCCGGGTGTTCACGCTTGATGCGTGCAAGAACATCCACATCCTCCTGAGAGAAAACGAAACGAACCGCCGCGGCGCTGTGGGCCTTGTGCGTCAGGGCAGGCCTTTCGCCCAACGCCGTATCAATGACGGCTCTGACATAATCCACGCCGGTAGAAAGCTCCACCAAATCGCTGCCGATAAAGTCACCGCCCATACGTCCGCCGATCTCAATGAGCATAATACGCCCATCCGCATCGATCTTCAGCTCGCTATGGGACGCTCCGTATCGGATACCAAGGCTGTTGAGGGCGTGAGACACCACCGCCTTGACGCGTTCCACGGTTTTCTCCGACACCGGCGCAGGCTCTAAATGCCCCGTCTCAATAAAGCCCGGTGCGCCGGTGGTATATTTATGGGTCAACGCTAAAAACTGGTGCTCTCCCCGCCATGAGATATATTCTACGCTGTACTCCTGCCCCGTGGCAAATTCCTCCACCAGTGCTTTTTTCTCAAACCCTTGCGATTTGGCATTCTCAATAGCCTCCGCAAGACCGTTCGGGCCGTCCAGCTTTGTGATGCCCCGGCTGCCAGAACGGTCTGTGGGTTTTACTATCACGGGGTAATGCAGCGGTACGTTCTGTAAATCGTCTGCGCTTTCAACCAGCAGACTTTTGGGCGATGGGTCGCCGTACCGCTCAAACGCCTGACGCATCAGGTGCTTATTTGTAGAGCGCAGCGTACACTCCATAGAATTGCCGGTCAGCCCCATCTGTTCGGCCACATAGTTTACCACCAGCATAGCGAGGTCAGACGCGATGGAACAAATGCCGTCAATCCCGATCTGACGGCATTTGTCCAATATCTGTTCCTTTTCCACTATGCTGATGGGGTAAAAATGATCGGCGGCAGTTTCGCCCACATCGTTAGCCGCCCAGGCAAACACATGGGTCTCAATATCCATTGACTTCGCTTTTTCAATGAGAGGAAGCTGTAAGTATGATGCACCGATGATGGCAAGTTTTTTCATGACTCTACCTCTGTCTTGTCGCCACAGTTTATAGTTTCTCGAATTACGTACTGGGGGATGTGGTTGATATTCAGATAAATGCGCCCAACATATTCCCCAATCAATCCCAACGAAAGCAAAATACATCCGCCGATAAATAACACCCCCGCCATAAGAGAGCTATAACCAATAAGAATCATCGGATCACATAGTTTCCGGATGATTACCACAATACTGCTGAGAAATCCAGCACATGCGACCATTGCGCCTAACAGGGTTGCTATCCGAAGCGGTTTCACAGAAAAAGCGGTAAATCCATTGATCCAAAGACCAATTAGTTTTTTTAGAGTATAGCCTGAGTTACCTTCCAGTCTTTTTCGCTTGGGGACATCAATGACAGCCATATTGCGTGTCGCCTGCAAAAGGAGACCCGCTATATAGGGAAAAGGATTGCTACAGGTTGTTATATAATCTGTAACAAACCGCCGCTCAACATAAAAGCTGCTCAACTCCGCATCTTGAGGCTTATCTATGAGTATCTCTGCCATTTTTGCGTTTGCCGCTGTGCCAAGCTTTCGTAGCCCACGCGGTGGATTTTCCGTAAAATGTGCACACACATAGTCATAGCCCTCGTTTAGCTTATCGACTAAGTCGTAGATATGCCCCGGGTCATGCTCTCCGTCATCATCGAGCCCCACAACAATATCACCGGTCACCGCACGATACCCCGCCATTAGTGCGGCGTGCTGTCCAAAATTTCTGGCCAGATTGATACTCTTGATGTTTTTGTTTTCTCTTGCCAGCTGCTGTAGCTCCCGCCAAGTTCCGTCGGGCGAACCATCATTAACAAGAATTATCTCATATGTGTATTCCGGTCTTTTCACCAGTGCACAGACCGTCTCCTGCACAACGGTTCTAATCATAGACTCCGACTTATAGCAGGGAATCACTACTGATAGTTTTTCCATAAAACACTTCCCACTTATTTCCCGATTTGCCGGCCCGTATAAAGGCCCTTCCAAATCCAATCGCCAAGGCCTGTCGCCTGCATATGCCGTACAACTTCGTCTATATCATACGGAACACGATGTAGTGACACCTTACATCCACCGATCCAAACGGCAAAAGCCGCGCGGGGATCATTATCTCTTGGTTGTCCAACTGAGCCGGGATTACAATACACCCTGTCCATTGGCACGCTCAAGCACATACCCTGCACATGTGTATGACCTGAGAAAAATGCTTGCTGCGGCATGGCATCAACCCATGAAAAATCAAACCTATCAAATCGTTCCTCAATTGCATCATGCCATCCTGCATGTCGCAGTGAAAATTCAGATGTATCCGCAAATGGCGAGTTTCCTCTTAACCAGTTCAGATTATCCTCTGAAATCACCGTTTTCTGATAATCCAGACACAGTTTTACAGTTTTGGAAGAGCAGCAGGTATTGGAAATCAAATAGTAGTCGTGATTTCCCAACAAACAGGGAATTCCCCTTTGACGCAGCAGGGCAATGCACTCATTCACTTGGCTATAATACCCAGTCACATCACCCAAGCAAATGATTTGATCACACTTCATCCGGTCGATCTCATGAAGCACAGCTTGCAGTGCCGGATAATTCCCATGAATATCCGATATAAACGCGATCATTTTACATCTACCCAGTCTGCAATATACCGCCGCGCTTCACCTGTATGGATCTCCGGCTGCTCTGGTCGATTACCATGAAGATACCATGTGATGCACATTTCCGCCTCGTTATAACCGAAGGCCGTCCGGATGGAGGTGGACGATGATATTCTTGGATTTACCTCCAGCAGCAGATACTGCTCTCCCTCTTTCCTGAACTGGTAATTTGTGGGGCCGACAGGCTTCAAAATGCCGGTCAGCATCTTGATCTGTTCCTCTATTTCCGGCACTTCAATGCTTCGCGCCTTTGCCGTAGCCCCCTCTTGGCTCAGCTTGCGGGAAAATACAATTGGTTTGTCCAGACACGTTCCATCTCCAAAGCCAAAAGTGGCGGCAGTATATTCGTGCTCGTCATCACCAATCAGCTTCTGTACCATAAATTGCTCTTGTGGTAGGCGGCTACGACGGTATTGGAATTCTGACTCGTCATGAATCACCACCATACCTTTACCGGCATAAGACTTACGCGGCTTGAGCAGAAATGGTGTTCCCAAAGCTTGTGTAATAGCATCATAAGAACCTTCGATCATTGAGGGAATGGTCGGAAGGTCATTTTGACAAAGCATCTGGTATGTCGCCCATTTGTCGTCAGACAGCGCGATGATCTCCTTCCGGTTAAGTACCAGCTTTTTATATTGCGCGCCCATCTCCTCTTCTGCACTTGAAAGCCGGTTGATCTCTTGTTCTGTACCGAACATAATAAGATCAATTTGATGCTCTTCCATGACCTTCAGCACAAAGGGAACGTAGTTCGGATCGGCGGCAGGTATAGCCTGAACAAAGCTGTCGCACCAAGCTTGTCCCACCGCATCGGCATAAATGTCCATACCGATAATATTGCAATCGTATTTAGACGCCCGCAAACTCTTAATGATTCCGTAGCCGATAATAGCACCAACACCTGTGACCAGCACATTGATTTTCCGATTCATAGACTTCTCCTTGTAGATTCCACATTAGGTATTCGCAAGTCCCAATGCCTTCCTCTCCAATTGTTTCCATTCGGAATCGCTAAGCAGTGGAAGCTGTTGAAACATATCTGCACCGAGGCGGGGATATGTATCCGCCGTATTGGGAAATACAAGTTCAATAAAGCATGGCTCCTGTTTTTGCAGGAGTTGCTTCACAATTTCCAATTCTTCGTCGTTGGATACTTTGTAATATCTCAGATGATATGCCCTGGCGATTTGCTTGTAATCGATTCCTTCCCACTCTTCCACTGTCGCGGAAAAGTATGAGTGGAAAGTCTTAGCTTGAAAATCCCGTATCATCCCAAGACATTGATTGTTATTCAAAATCACATGCACAGGCAAATTATTCTTTGCTAGCATTAAAAGTTCCTGTATATTCATGTGTAAGGCTCCGTCCCCGACAAAGCAGCTAACAGGTTTTTCTCGGTTGGCAAAAGCAGCACCTATCGCCAACGGTAGAGAACAACCCATAGCCCCATGCCCAGCAGAAGTATAACAGTGCATATTCTTTTTCAAAGCGACACCTTGCGCAATGCTCATCTGATTTAGACCGATATCCATGGTAACGACTGTGTCCGGCGCAGCATCCTGTGTCAAGGCTCTCGCGGCACGGGCAAAACTCCACTCCTCCGTGACAGCAGGATACTCCTGCTTCCAGTTGTGCAAAGTACCGTGCCATTCGTCGCAGTCTAACTCCGGTAAACGTCTATCATGGAGCTGCGACAAAAAGGCATCCACGCTAGCGTTAATCGCATATTCATGGGGGAGAATATGCTTTAACTCATATACATCAACATCTACATGGATAACAGTTTTCTGCTCAAAGTTCGCTTTATCCCGGGTATAGAGAAATCGCTCATCTAAACGAGATCCCAGCACCAAAATTACGTCTGCATACCGAAGGGCAAAATTCGCTGCTCGATTTCCGTATGCCCCGCCGAATCCAATAAAACTTCTCTCTTCGTGATCCACTACATCCAATCCTCGCAGAGTGGATACGACCGGTATATTCCATTTGCCAAGCAATGTCTTGATTTGTTTTCGGGTACGCTCTTTCTGCGCACCACCGCCGACCACCATAAGCGGTCTCTTTGCTTGAGTCATTGCGCTGATAACTTTAATGATGTCTTTGTCAGATACACTCATATCAACAAACTCGGCTTGGAAGCCTGGAACTTCATGGAAGTTGCGTTCTGCTTTCTGGACATCGTATGGTACATCCAATAGTACCGGCCCCGGTCTCCCCTTGCTGGCGAGGTAAAGTGCTTTTTCCAGGCAATACCGCAATTCATCCGCATCCTTGACTAAATGCGCATATTTGGTTACCTTTGACACCATGGATACTATGTCATTTTCCTGAAACGCTTTTTGACGAATGGTATCATTTTCTTTCATGGAGGGTGTAGATACATTACCCGTAATGAAAATACACGGAATGGAGTCATAATAGGCATTGGCGATACCTGAAATCAAGTTGATTGCGCCAGGGCCGCTTGAAGCCACGGCTACACCAATGCTTTCTGCTTCCAATGCATACCCACAAGCGGCGAAAGATGCTCCTTGCTCATTATAGGTCGACACAAACACCATGTCTTTGCGCCGTGATATCGAATCAATCATGTGCGCAATGTTGCCTCCCTGATATCCAAATACACAGCGTACGCCCGATTCAGACAACCGCTCTGCAATATAATCTGTTGCCTTCATTCTCAGCACCTTTCTTCCGTGTGATCTTACCGCAGCCATACATCATGACCTGCATCCATTTTTAGTATTGACCCTGTCATATATGCAGCATCATCTGACAGCAGTTGTAAAATCAAGCCGCTTACTTCCTCTAGAGGAATCACGCCCAAAGGATAGCGATTTCCTAATGACGTATTTTCGCACTCAAGCTTTTTATATAGTTTTGTTTGAACCGCCCCAAGTGCTACTGCGTTAACGCGAATATGCCGCAGCATCAATTCCTTTGCCAAGCAGCGTACCGTCTCCTCTAAGGCCGCCTTACTGCTGCCGTAAACACTCTGCCGGTTACTTGCTTGTGATGCCGTGATCGATGAGATCGCAACAATACTTGCAGCAGATGCCGAAGTCATCTCCTGCTGGAAATACTTCACAAGTTCTACGAAAGAGAAATAGTTCACGGCAAATGCATCCAGCATCGTCTGCACATCGTTGTCCCGAACAAGCATCAGCGGTGAAATTCCTGCACAGTGGACCATACCATCGAAGACTATGCCCCACTCCGCGCATTGTGCGAAAATGTCCCCTATTTTATTAAGCTTTCTCAAATCAAAGCATATCCCATGATTTCCAGTCGGAAGCTGGGATACCGCGTGCTCCAACTTGGTTGGATTGCTGCCGACAATAACGACCTTTGCGCCTTTTGTAGCCAAATCCGTTGCCACCTGCAGTCCGATTCCGGATGTACCTCCGGTAATCAAATATGTCTTATTTCCCCAATCCATATTCTCCTCCATAAAACGGTTCAGCTTATCCTGCAAAGAAGCTCATCACCGCGGCGATCACACGTTCCCTATCCTCCTGTGTCATCCCGTAGTACAGCGGCAGGCGGACAAGGCGTTCACTCTCTTTTGTCGTATATTCATCTTCTCCGTGGAACCGTCCGAACTTCAACCCCGCAGGCGCCGAATGCAGTGGAATATAATGGAACACGCACAATACGCCGCACTCCTTCATGTGCGTTATAAACGCCGTCCGTTCCTGTAAATTTCTCAGCTTCAGATAGAACATGTGGGCATTATGTACGCACCCATCCGGGATAACAGGAAGTGTCACTTTCCCTTCCAGGGAAAGTGACTGGAACGCGTTCCAGTACGCCTGCCATGTGTTCAAACGGTCATCGTTGATCTCGTCCGCCTTTTCCAGCTGTGCCCAGAGGTATGCGGCGTTCAACTCGCTGGGCAGGTAGCTGTCGCCGAAGTCCACCCATGTATACTTGTCCACTTGGCCGCGGAAAAACTTGGCACGGTTCGTGCCCTTTTCCCGCAGGATCTCGGCCCGCTCGTCAAAGGCCGCGTTGTTGATGACCAGCGCACCACCTTCTCCCATGGAGTAGTTTTTTGTCTCGTGGAACGAGTAGCAGCCGAAATCACCAATCGTACCCAGCGCACGGCCCTTGTAAGTGCTCATCACGCCCTGCGCCGCGTCCTCCACCACCATCAGACCGTGGCGGCGGGCAATATCCATGATGGTGTCCATCTCGCAGGCCACGCCGGCATAATGCACTGGCACGATGACCTTGGTGCGGTCTGTGATGGCGGCTTCAATCTTGCTCTCGTCAATATTCATGGTATCGGGGCGAATATCCACAAACACAAGTGTTGCGCCTGCCAGTACGAAAGCGTTGGCCGTACTGGAAAACGTGTAGCTGGGCAGAATCACCTCATCGCCGGGCTTGATGTCACACAGCAGTGCAGCCATGTCCAGCGCGGTAGAACCGCTGGTGGTCAGAAGCACTTTCTTAGCATGAAAGCGTTCTTCCATCCAAGTGTTGCATTTTTTCGTAAATTGTCCGTCTCCGCAGATCTTATGGGAATCCATTGCCTGCTTGACGTATGTAAGCTCGCTCCCCACACAGGGGGGTATGTTGAATGAGATCATTGCTTTTTCTCCATTACCACCATTTAAAGAGCATCTCTGTCCCCATATCAGACTGGGCGTAAAGCGTACCCATGTGCATCATACAGAACAGGATAAAGATGCACCATGTTAAATACACGCTGAGGGAAACTGACTCACGCTGCTTTCCAATCCTCCCCCGGCTTAGGCGGTATGCGACACTTTCCAATGTTTGGGGAATACTGCCGCACAGCAGCGCCGTGCCGAAAATAATGCTCTGTGCGCCAATAGCCACACGCATTTCAAGCGTCATCACCATAGTAGGAATCAGTGAACACAGTGCCGCAAGAACGATAAGTATCTTCGGGCTGAGCAAATCACGCCAGCGGTGGATACGGCGGACGGCATTCCAAGCCGCGATGTAAAACAGGCTGTAGCCAGTTACCAAGAACGCAACAGACTGCCGACGCATATCGATAGAAAATGAAAGGAAAAACTTGTCCAGTGCCTGTACCACCGCATCTACCGGATAGTGGAATACCATATTGAAGTATTCCGAAACAGACCAACCCATCGTGCCCATACTCGCCATCTCTAACAGGTTGCTAGCAGCTTCTTCAGATCCATGCATATCTTGCAGAATAGCAAAGCCTCTCGGGTTCATCAGAGGTATTCCGTACAGATAGCGATTTCGATTTATAAAGTACAATAGACCACGTTGAAGCCACATGTCGCCGGAGGGTATCCATGCGCCGGCTGAAACCAGCGGAGCAACAGCCTTTGTCATAAACATGATATTCAGCAATTTTACGGCAGCCACGCTGACAAATAGCAGGATAATCTGGAGTATGCGGTGGTGCTGCATTTTTTGCTTTACATTGACCGTACTCCGCAGTATCTGTACCACGGCCAGTATTAGCAAAAAAAGTGCCGAAACAGAGTATTGGCCGCTGATATTTGCGCAGAGACTTGTTAGAAGACCGCTCAAGAGCACAAACAGCCACTGTCTTCTCCCTTGTCTTTCGGATATAGTCAATATACAAGTTGTGGCCATAACAAAAAAGGCGCAGGAAGGGAGATCGACCGTTAGGGAGTCCATCACCATTGTCGGTTTCCAAATCAGGAAGAAAAATACCGGCACGATGATCCGCTGCAAGAGCTTTGGCGTCCATCCGGTTAGGTACTCTGCAATCAGCGGGACGCCAATGGTCGTAACATAGGCAAATAGCACGGCGAAATAGAGCATACAGAAAAAGAACTCGTTTAGGTGCAGTGCTATCGCCATATGATATAGGAAGACATATGGATAAACGGCCGCAAAGCCCTTATATAATGTGTAAGAGCCGTAACGCTCCGACGAGAACCATGTGATGATGCTTTGCCAGTTGTCGCAGGCATCAGCACTGCTTATAATCATACTTTCCTGTGGAAGCAGCCATATCATATAAAGGAGAATAGTTATACCAAAAATAAGCCACTGTTGTAATTTTGCATCGCCACTTAGCCTCTTCCAAAACGCGGTCATAAACAAGTTTCTCTCCTATCTGCGTTTTTTATCTGAATTGCCCACACGTCACATTCACGAGCAACTACAATTCTTGCTTGCAAGTGTTTTTAGTGCCATCGCATGTCAGCAGTCCCCAATTTCCTACCCTCTTCCTGTGAATATATACTTAAACGTCAGCCACAATTGCCGCACGATTCGCATGACGCGCAAAAACAGGGCAAAACCACAAAACCCAATTGCAAGACACGCGGTAATATGCATAATGCTCATGCGCGTATCCACAGAAATGGGTACCGGCAACAATAGCAGCAGTAGATATACCACCGCGCAAACACCCCCAATAACAAACATGTTTCTATTCAGGAAGTTATCTTCAATCCAGCCAACGGCTTTTTCCTTCGTCCGCCGCAGTACACCCCGCGCGTACTGCGGAAAATGCTTAATCTGATACGCAAGCAGTTCTCTTCTGCTCATGTTCGGCAGGACGAACGTTTCAAAATAAGCTCGCTGAATATATTCCCACTTGCTCTGCATTGGCTTTTTGTCTTTCGTAAGCAACTGACCTTGGAATGGTAGAATCTCTTTCTCAAAAAAGATAATCTCGTCATAGCGGTATTTACGGTAGCTCTCAGACAAATTCAGTTTGTTCCCGTGACTTATGCCACCGCCACGATGCCTCGCCGCAACAAGACCGTCTATCCAGTAGATGCGGTGGCCGCCCCGCGCCAGCTTCGTGAACAACGGGCCGTCCTCCATGATGAAGTAGTCGGTATCATAACCTCCCACCACATCGTAGACCTCTCTGCGGTAACAGCAGGTCGTTGTCGGGATCGTCCAAGTGTGGCTCATTCGGCTAAAAAGCTCCTGCGGGGAGCCATCCCGGATAGCGTGGATTCCCTCCTCTGACGGCTCATACCCCTCAATATCACCGAGACTTTCGCCACACATTGCCACCTTAGAGCACAGAACGAGAGCATCTTCGCCCAGCTTGTCAAACTCAGCGACGTAGCGGCTGAGCACATCCGCACCGTTCAGTGCATCGTCTGCCGCCATATACATGATGTATTCGCCATCAGCCTTACTCCGGCAAAACTCCACATTGCGTACCGTGCCTCGATTTTTCTCGTGGGCGTAAATCTGCACGTCTACAATATTCTGTCCTTTGTGACCTTCCACATAGTCGGACAATTCCTCTGCATTGAAGTCCGCAGATCCGTCGTTGGAAAATATCAACTGGACACAGGGATAGTCCTGCATCAAAACGCTATCCACCGCTTCGCGGATATATTTATAGTTGTTGTATGAGGTAATAACAAAACTGAACAGCTTAGCTTCCTTCATAATTCCCCCAATTTTCATACCGAGGCATTAGTTCTGTTCCTTCCACATCTCGTATCCAATGCCTTCCCACGGCATACCTCTCTCAAAATGGAAACGCCATGGATAGGTGGACTGCCCTTCATCATCTTTAATGTCCCGCACGCTGCCATGCAGCTTCGCAGGATTGCCAAACACGACCGTTTCCATCGGAACATCCTTCGTGACCACAGAAGCAGCTCCCACCAATGCATCTTGGCCAATATGTACGCCCGGCAGTACCACCGTCCCGGTAGATACCACCGCAAACGGTCCAATCTCCACACCCAGCATCTTCATAGAAGGTGGTTGGGGATCATTTGTCAGCACAACATAAGGGAATAGCCACGCAAAACGATGTACAATGCTCTGCTGACCAACATGCACGTTGCTGTGCATATGCACATAATCCTCTAATGTGCAATATCCCTGTATATCGGAAAGTGTGCCAACGCTGACGTGGTCGCCGATTCTCGTGTGTTCACGAATCGTCACACGGTGTCCTGACTGAAAACTCGCGCCGATGGTCGTATCGCCATATATAATGGTTTCGCTGCGGATCAGTGCGTTTTCTCCAATGATCAAAGGGTGCTCACCGTTATGAAGTTCGCGGTAGAAATCTTGCAAATACTCCCCAAGGATACAGCGGGCACCTATGCGGGAATTGTTGCCGATCTGCACGTTATCCCGGATGATGCACCCGCGGTCTATCCAGACGCCGTCCCCAATCACAACATTTTCACCGATAGTCACACCGTCAAGGATAGTAGCTGTCGGTGCGATCTGCGCCGTTTTGCTGATAGTGCTACACATACGCTTTTCCCCCCGTACCCTCAAAATTCATTCACCGCGTCGATCACATACTGGATCTGCTCATCCGTCATACCGTAAAACATGGGCAGGCTCAATTCCTGTGCAGCGTTCTGTTCCGCTACCGGGAAATCCCCTTTCTGATAGCCCAAGTCGCGATAAGCATCATGCAGGTGCATTGCCACTGGATAATGGCACTGATGTCCTACACCTTTTTCATCCAAATGCGCGGTCAGCGCGTCGCGTTCCTCCACCAGCAGTGCAAAAATATGCCACGCATGGGTGCCCTCCGGATTGCGCTCCGGTAGTTTGACGGCAGGATTGGTAATCTCCGCCAAGTAGCGGGATGCAATACGCTCCCGGTCTGCCAGCCATTTATCCAAATACTTCAGCTTCACATCCAGCAGCGCAGCCTGCACCGTGTCCATGCGGGAATTGACACCCTTGAACTCGTGGATATACTTCTTCCGGGAGCCGTAGTTTCCGTAGGCTCTGATTTTGTCCGCCAAAACAGGGTCGTTGGTGCAGACAGCACCGCTGTCACCCAGCGCACCGAGATTCTTTCCGGGATAAAAACTAAATTCGGAGGCGAACCCCAATGAGCCTGCCTTCTTGCCGCGATACAGTGCGCCGTGACACTGAGCGGCATCCTCAAAAAGCATGAGTCCACGCTTTTCCGCTATGGCGGCAACTTCCGCCCAGTGCCCCACCTGCCCATACAGGTGTACCATTATGATCGCCTTTGTCTTTTCGGTAATGGCAGCCTCCAGTTTGTTGGGATCCAGTCCGTAGTAGTGCGGCTCAATGTCCACATATACAGGGGTAGCTCCCGCGTAGGTCACGGCCAACGCCGTTGCGATATAGGTCTGTGCCGGTACGATCACCTCATCACCGGGGCCAATACCCGCAGCGACCAGCATCATATGCAGGCCATCCAGTCCGTTGCCGCAGGCTACGCAGTGCCGCGTACCCACATAGGCGGCAAAATGCCCTTCAAAGCGTTCGCACGGCTCACCGCCAATGAACCAGCCCTTATCATAGACATCTTCAAACGTCGTCAGCATTTCCTGCCGGATCTCGCTGTGCATCGGCGTAAAATCACCAAACGGTATCTTCATTTCTGTATGCCCTCTCTTTTGAAATACTCTTCCGCCTCTTGTAGATACTGCTCATAATCGCGGATATAGTCGGCTTCCGTATAGTGCTGTGATGCCAGCACCAGAAGAACTGCCCCCTCCGTGAAATCGTACATCTCACGCCAGATCATATGCCCGATACACAGTCCCTTAGAGGGGTCATCCAGCGTCACGATCTCCTCTGCTGTCGGTGTCTTCAGCCGTATTTTGACGCTACCGTTGACACACAGCAGCACCTGCTCCAGCTTACGGTGGGAGTGAAACCCTCGGGTAACGCCCTTCGGCACACCCGTTATGTAATAAACTCGCTGCACATCAAAAGGAATGTCCTTCCCTCCCTCAATGGCATTGAGTTGTCCATATTCACCTGCGAATGCAGGCATTTGTATCATTTTGCAATTTACCATCATGCTCGCTCTATCAACTTCCTGGCAATTACGCCGCCGTGTTGGAATAACCACTTAAGACGCGACCAAAAGCCGCGCCGCTCGAAACGCAGTTCATAAATAGCTTCCTTGTCCTCGCACCTACGCCGGATGGAAAAGCAGTCTTTTTCAGGCAGCTTCTCTAAATGAGGAAGTATCTCCCGGCGCATCGTTTCGATTAAGTCACGCTGATATATCTGATTCTGATTCGCACTTGACCAGCTGACACCGCCGCCGCGATGCAGAACGGAGACTTCTGCACAAAACTCCGGTGTAATGCCGGCGCGGGTCAACTTCAAAAAGGTCGGCCAATCCTCCACCAGCCGATACGCTTCATCGAAGCCCCCCAACTCCTCCAGCAACACCCTCCGGTATAGATTCCCTGTGGAGGGAAGAATGCATCCCATGCACAGCTTTTCATTTAGGGCCGCAGCGGTTTTCTCTCGCAGGCTCTCCATATCCGCCGGACTGAATTTACCTGTATGATGGAGTGCCTCGTCGCACAACGCTGTGCGCGAAACGATCCATGGCTTCGTCGTATTTTCAGCTATCGCAGATAGTTTCTCTAAGGTCCTTGCTTCCGCAAGCACATCATCCGCCGCCAAGAGCATCACCCATTGTCCTGTCGCTTCTCTCAAGGCAACATTCAGATTGCGGACTGTCCCCATATTTTGAGGGTGTCTGATAATCCTCGCGCTACAACCCTCCGACAGCCGCTCTCGAATTTGCAGCTCTAACACCACCGGGTCAAAGCCGGCTGTACCATCGTCGCACACAATCAGCTGCCAGCTGTGAAAGGTCTGCGCCAATATGCTATCAAGCGTTTCCGGCAATGTTTTATCGCTGTAATAAGAGGGGACGAGAACTGAGAGAAACGGACGTTCATCCTGCACTACTTTCTGACCAGCCATCGTTTGATCCTCCGCTTTACAATCGTCCGCAGGTGCAGCAATGGATATTCCCTCATCAAACCGCCCTCTGGCATCCCCTGTAGCAGTGCATACCTATATCGCACCTTTTTTAGAACCGACTGCGGCAGACGATCTTCATACGGCAGGATTTCTCTTTCATAGCAGCGCAGCATATCCTGCCTCAACTTTTCTGAGGCAAAGGCATCCGCATTTTGAGAGCTAACTCCTCCTGCTGCATAGAGGCAGGTGATTTCCGGCAGTATGCCAATGCGCCGCCCCCCACGCGCTTCCCGCAGCCATGCTGGCCAGTCCTCTAAAAGCCGATATTCTTCCGAAAACCCTCCAAATCTTGCAAAAAAATCCTTGTGGAATAAAGTCCCCGCCGCACTAATGCAGTTCTCCGCAGAAAGGTATGCAAACTGCTCCGGTGCAGTTACCCCCAACCTTGCAAGTTGTTTTTTTCTCGGAAATGGGTACAGCTTCTTCTCCAACGTTCTATTGCACACCATCGCTTGCGATGTTGTTACAACCGTACATTCTTTTTCTGCCCATCGGACAAGCCGTGTCAACGCATCTTGTGAGTTCAATGCATCTCCTGTGGCAATGAATTTGAGATACGTACCTTGCAGTCTGCTTGCCAAGCTGTTCATGTGCGCGACTGTGCCAACGTTTGCAGCAGATTGCTGGAACGCAACTATTCCGTTGTAGCTATTAACGACCTCTGAGGGAAACTCTCGTCCAGAGCCGTCGTCGGACACGATAATTTCCGCCACAGGATAATCTTGCGCCACTATCGATTTAAGAGTCGACACCAGCCCGCTGTATTCTCCATACGTCAATACTGCGACAGAAACCGACGGAGACTTACCTGTTCCCATACATCCGCTCATAGTAGTGCTGGTACTCCCCGTTGATGATATTCTCCCACCAGTCGCGGTGGGTCAGATACCAGTCGATGGTCTTGTCAATGCCATCGGCGAACTTCGTCTCCGGCAGCCAGCCCAGCTCGCTGTGGATCTTTGTGGGGTCGATGGCGTAGCGCATATCGTGTCCCTTGCGGTCGGTGACGTAGGTGATCAAACTCTCCGGCTTGCCCAGCTTCCGGCAGATGAGCTTCACAATGTCGATGTTCCGCATCTCATTGTGACCGCCGATGTTGTAGACCTCGCCCACTCGTCCGTTGCGGAGGATGAGGTCGATGGCCTTGCAGTGATCCTCCACATACAGCCAGTCCCGGACATTCAGCCCCTCGCCGTACACCGGCAGCGGCTTGTCGTTCAGGGCGTTGGCGATCATCAGCGGGATCAGCTTCTCCGGGAAGTGATACGGACCGTAGTTGTTGGAGCAGCGGCTCACCGTGACGGGCAGACCGTAGGTACGGTGGTACGCCAGCACCAACAGATCTGCGCCCGCCTTGGAGGAGCTGTATGGGCTGGAGGTATGGATGGGTGTCTCCTCGGTAAAGAACAGGTCGGGACGATCCAGCGGCAGGTCGCCGTACACCTCGTCGGTGGACACCTGATGGTAACGCTGGATACCGTACTTACGGCAGGCGTCCAGCATGACCTGCGTGCCCAAAATATTCGTCTGCAAAAAGACCTCCGGGTTCTCGATGGAGCGGTCCACGTGGCTCTCGGCGGCAAAGTTCACCACCATGTCGGGATGCTCCTCCTCAAACAGGTCGTAGATGGCCTTGCGGTCACAGATGTCCGCCTTCACGAAGCGGAAGTTGGGCTTGTCCATGACGCTCTCCAGCGTAGACAGGTTTCCAGCATAGGTCAGCTTGTCCACGCAGACAATACGATCCTCCGGGTGCTTGTCCAGCATATAGAAAATGAAGTTGCTGCCGATAAAACCGGCGCCGCCGGTGACGATGATGGTCATAAAGATATCTTTCCTTCCTTCTTGTACAAATGTGCAAACAGTCTTTTTTGTGCAGGGCTGTTATAACAATCTTGTAGAATAATCGTTAGGACGAGGCAAAACACAACGGTAAGCAGGAGTGTTTTTCCGTTCTCGTGGGCAGCAAATGCTTGTGGCAAAATCTCTTTGAGCTTTCGTATCGGTGGCCATAGAAAAAACTGCGCCATAAATACCGCATAGGCGTGGTCAGCGCAGGTTTTCCACCAATGAGCTAAGGGGAGCGGGCGCTCGTACCCGCACTCTACACAAATACTTGCAGCTACTAGCAGCAAGAAAAGCGGGAACGTTGCAAAGCCGTATGTTACGTATCCATTTCGTAGAATTTCAATCGGGTACAGCTTTGTTACAACACCGATTATCCCACCCCCACAAATTGTAACACCTGCCAGCCACATTGTTGGCCGACCCAAGATTTTGCGATCACATAACTCCGCCGCCAGTAGTATGCCGCCGAAGAATTCAAGCATTCTAAGCAACGGGTTGGAATACACATTTGGCATTTCTAAGTATATGGACATCAGCGGTATTAACGCGCAAAACAGCCAGCACAACAACAGTAGAATGTACCGGCTATCACGGGAAACTCGTTTTGCCACAGCCAGCAATCCCGGGAAAACTGCGTAACAAAATACCAAGCAGGACAGAAACCACGTTCCGCCATTATGAGAAAAGCCAAACATACCAGAAAACCAGGATTGCATTAGACTTAACTCCACCGGTAACGATATCAATACCGATCTGAGTGGAGATCGATATGACGGAATAAGCCAAAACGCCACCATAACCAACGCATAAAGTGGATAGATGCTAACCAAACGCCTCTTGTAAAAGGTAAGTATGCTCTTTGCATCCAACTCTTTTGCGTAATATCCCACAAACAGAGCATACCCCGACAGCATAAAGAACAGATCCATTGCAATAGCCCCTTGGGAAATAAATGGCGTAAAAAAACCAAAGTGAATACCTAAATGCATATTGCAGTGAAAAAACAAGGTCAGCACTGCGGCGACCGTTTTCAAAATGTCAAGAGACGCGTAGTACTTTGTCTTGCTTTCCATCATTCGTAATAGATTTTATCCCTTGCCACATTACGCAGATGCTGGCCATAAGGAGATTTGCCATAGATACCAGCCGACAATAACAACTGTTCTTTGCTTATCCAGCCGTTTCGGTAAGCAATTTCCTCCAATACCGCGATCTGCACGCCTGTCCGTCCGACCACAACTCTGACAAATTCAGAAGCCTCTGCCAGAGAATCCATCGTTCCGGTATCCAGCCAGGCGTAGCCGCGCCCCAGCGTTACCACGTGCAGCGTACCCTCGTCTAAATACACACGGTTCAGATCGGTGATCTCCAGCTCGCCGCGAGCGGAGGGCTTCAGTGCCTTGGCCCGCTCCACGACCTTTTTGTCGTAGAAGTACAGGCCAGTAACTGCATAATTGCTCTTGGGCTCTTTGGGTTTTTCCTCAATGGAGATAGCCTTGCCGGTGTCGTCCAGCTCCACCACGCCGAACCGCTCCGGGTCGTTGACGTAGTAGCCGAACACGGTCGCACCGTCCTCCTGCGCCACCGCCTTGCGGAGCTGCGTGGTAAGCCCCGCGCCGTAGAAAATGTTGTCACCCAAGATCATGGCCGCCCGGTCGTCCCCGATGAACTCCTCACCCAGAATGAACGCCTGGGCCAGGCCGTCCGGCGAGGGCTGTACCTTATACGAAAAATGAACGCCGAATTGACTGCCGTCTCCCAGCAGACGCTGGAAGTTCGGCAGATCGGTCGGCGTTGAGATGATGAGTATATCCCGAATCCCCGCCAGCATCAGCGTGGAGATGGGGTAATACACCATGGGCTTATCATAAATTGGAAGCAGCTGCTTGGATGTGACCATGGTCAGCGGATACAGCCGCGTCCCGCTGCCGCCTGCTAATACGATACCTTTCATGCTTCTTTTCTCCCCTCATTTTTTATATCGAGTACGCGTCACACACCTCTTGTGTTTCGCCGTACATTTTCACTTCTCCGCTGTCCAGCCACAGGACATGGTCGCACATCTCCCGGATCTGATTGAGACTGTGGCTCACGAACAGCACCGTGGTGCCGCCGCTCATCAGCTCCATCATCCGCGCACGGCTCTTGGCTTGAAATGCCTCGTCGCCCACGGACAGTATCTCATCCACAATGAGGATCTGCGGATTCACCACCGTCGCCACCGAGAACGCCAGCCGCGCCATCATGCCGCTGGAGTAATTCCGAATAGGTACGTCAATGAAGTCCCCCAGCTCGGAAAACGCGTGTATCTCGTCGAATTTCTCCTTTAGGAATTCCTCTGTGTAGCCTAAAATCGCGCCGTTGAGGAACACGTTTTCTCGTCCCGTCAGGTCGGGGTCGAAGCCCGACCCCAGCTCCAGCATAGGTACGATGTTCCCGTGGCACGTCACGCTGCCCCGCGTAGGCTTCAAAATGCCGGAGATGCACTTGAGCAATGTGCTCTTGCCGGAGCCGTTGCGCCCGATGACGCCCAGCACCTCGCCCTTATGCACGTCGAAGCTGACGCCCTTCAGTGCCCAGAACTCGTTGGTCTTGATCTTTCCGCGTATCTTCCGCGTGACGAATTCCTTCAGCGACAGAATTTTGTCATCCGTCAGCCGAAAGCGCATCGCTACATCGTGGGCGGAAATGGCAATATCGTTTCGTTCCATACTCCACCTCACAGATACAGCACGAATTTGTCCTGGTTTTTCTTAAATACCCACGCGCCCACCACCAGTGCCGCAATGGCGTACAGCAGGCACTGTGCGTACATGGTCGGCTCCGGCGACACGCCGTCAATGATACACGTCCGCACGAAGGTCACGTAGTAGTACAGCGGGTTCATCATCACGATGCGCTGGGCTGCCTCCGGCAGTGCGGAGACCGGATAGAAAATAGGGGTCAGATACATCCAAATGGTGGTCAGCACGCCCCACAGGAACTGAACATCCCGGAAAAACACCATAGCCGCCGACAGCAGCATCCCCAGTCCCAGGCAGAACAGTGCCAGACACACAAAGGCGTACAGCGACAGGACATACGCCGGCGCAGGCAGCAGCCCGGAGATCAACGCCACCACGATCAGCGGAATCATGGAGATCAGCAGGTTGATGAGGGAGGACAGTATCCGGGTCAGCGGGTAGATATACTTGGGCACATAGACCTTGGTGATAAGGCTGGCGTTGCCTACAATGGAGGTCAGGGCCATGCCGCAGGACTCGGAGAAATAGGTGAAGATCACGTTGCCGCACAGCAGGTAGACGGGGAAATACGGTATGTCGAAGCGGAACAGGTTGGAGAACACCACGTACTGCACCGCCATGTTTAATAGCGGGTTCAGAAAGCTCCAGAACACGCCCAGCACCGAGCGTTTGTACTTCGCCTTGAAGTCCCGATCCACCAGCTGCTTGATGAGAAACCGGTACTTCTGCACGGCGACGACGGCCTTCACCAGCGCGCTGGGCTTTCCCTGCTGCCACCGCTTGTACGACCAGAACAGGTATGCTGCCAGCAGCAGCCCAAACGCCGCCGCGAACTCCCAATAATGCAGACCTGTCCAGATATAGTCCTCACCTCCGGCGGAGAAGCAGAGCGTTCCCGCAGCGGCGGAGCCGTTCAAGTCAAGGGCAAAGCCCTCCGTCTGCGGTGCGGAGGTGTTCATCATGGGGGACACCGCGCTGCCGGGAGTGGAATCCGCCCACACTCGCAGTGTCAGGGGCACATTCACCAGCCCCTCCAAGGGCGTATCAAAGGTCAGTGTGGTCACGCCTCCCTCGGCGATGGCCGCCGCATCGAAGGTCTGCTGTCCCAGCAGCTCCTCCCCGCGGTACAGTGCCATGGTCACCGTTCCGGCGTTGGCGCGGTAGTACGTACCCCACTGGACGGACACGCTTTCCAATCGCTGGATCTTTGCGGTGAACGTCTGCTGCACGTACGTTCCCTGCACCAGCTCTATCGTCCCCGCCTCGGCGGCGGCCATGGTCACCTCGCCGCGGGAGCGGCGGAAATGCAGCTGATCGCCTGCCAGAAAGTAAAACGCGATGATAAGCACCGCGTACACGGCAAAGCAAAGCGCGAACACGCGCTTCAAATCAAATTGCGGCTTGTCTTTTGCTAAAGTCATAGTGCGATCCCTTACTGTTTTGATTTACCACCCCGCGCTGACCTCCTCCATCTCCAGCTGGCGTTCGTAGGCCTGCCGAACGAGGAGGTCGAAGTTGGCTTCTATGGCCGCCACGGCGGTCTTGTGCAGCTGGCGCAATGCGCGGATGTTGGCTTTCTCGACGGGTATCCGCGCGTCCTGCCCCAGCTTTTGAATGTACACGCTCACCTGTGTCCGCATCAGTGGCGAGCCGTTCTTCTGTGTGAAAATCGTGCCGGTCAGATGCCCGTTTTGCTTGGCGTACGCCAGCAAATCGGTTTGCAGACCCTCCGGAAACCGGACGATCTCCCGTCCCTTCACCAGCCGTCCGGCCTCGGCGGCCTCCACCGTCACCAGCGGTAGGTCAGACACGGACAATCCCGTGGTGGCAAACATCTTCGCCAGCACATAGCCCCGCCGATCCTCCAGCACCTTCGCCGTTTGCAGCATCCGCAGGTACTCCTGCCGTGTTAGCTCCGGGGCTTCAAACTGGGGAGGGCGAAGCTGGCGGTCTACCTGAAACTCCCGGCAATCCATCGCCTCTAACAGCGCGCTTACAGTGGAAACTCTGCAATTCACCGTTCGAATGGCAAATCCCTCGGCCAGCAGCTGCTCACGCCAGACGGATAATGAGTCCTTTGCAAGGACACCGTCCGGTAAAAAAGCGAGGAATTTCTGCAGGACAGTCTCACAGAGATGCAAGCTTGACTCCGCACGACCCTCTGCGCGCAGGATGGACACATAGGCCGTGATCACATCCTCCGTCAGCGTCACGGACGACGCGCTGCGATGGAAAAGTGCCGGGTCTATCTTTGCGCTGTTCGCTCTTCTCCGTGCCAAAATTGCTCCGTTCGTGATATAATTATTAATTCGACGAGGTACTGGCAAAATGCTCAGTATGCCGCCAAAATTCCAACGATAGGGTATCACATTTAAGGACTAAAGTCAAGCAAACGCAACAATTTCACACGATAAGGCAGAGCCGTTCCATTACATTTTGGACCGGCTCTTCCAATTATATTCATTTACGCCTCGCAGCCTTGGCTGTGGGGCGTTTTCATTTCACGGTTTCCGCCAGATTGCACGAAATAATAATTATGCCCACCCGCTGAGCAGACCGAGCCTGTCCAGCTGGCGGGCACTTTCTTTTGCCGTGGACAGCAGGTAGATGCGGGACGTCTCGATGCTGCTGTGTCCCAGTACATCCGCCAGACGCACCACATCCCGGCAGGCGGCGTAGAACGTCCGGGCGAACAGTCCCCGCAGGTTGTGGGGAAACACCTTGCTCCGCGCTACCTTCGCCGCCTCGCACAGCTTTTCATCTCCGCCCAGATGAACTTCCGGGACAGCCCGTTTCCATTTTTCGTCAGGAATATATGCCCGTGGACGATGCCACACTTTTTGGCGTATTTCAGCAGCTTGCGGCACAGCTTCGTGGGCAGCAGAATAGTTCTAATTTTGCCCTTCAGGGCGATTTCCACCACGCCGTTCCGCGCCGCCTCCACGGTGATGTATTGCAGCTCGCTGACACGGATACCCGTAGCACAGAGGGTTTCCAGCAGGAGCAGCAGCCGTATGTCGCCCCGCGCCTGGGCGGCGTCCAGCAGTCGCTGGTATTCGGCACGGGTTAGCTCCCGTTCCGATTTGCGGAACATCTGCCGCTGGAGCTTGAGATACCGCACCTTGCAGTCCTCCCGCCCCATGCAGACGAACAGCTTGTTCACCGCCGCCAGCATGGCATTGACGCTGACGGGACGGTAACCCTGCTCCAGCAGCTGCGCCTTCCACGCCGCCGCCAGCTCCTTCGTCACTGTGCGACCGTCCAGCCACACGGCGAACCGCCGCGCCGTCCTCACGTAAGATTCAATGGTGGAATCCTCCCGCTCCTCCCGCCGCAGATACCCCGCAAACCGCGTCAATTCCTTCTCCGTGATCTCAAATTTCTTCCGCATAGCGATTTGCTGTTGAGATGCGGATATTCGGTTTTGCGTAGATCTCATACCAGCAACGTAGCTAAGTTGCTACCGTGTACTCATCCGCGCGGCTGATGTCGACGCCCTTTGTGGCCTCCATAGCAGCGGCCAGCTTTGCCTTGCACTCCGCCTGCGTCTTGCCCAGGACATTTTTGATGATGCGCTTACCAGTTTCTGCGGTGTATCCTGCGGCGTAGCGGCCCTCCCAGCGACCATCTGCGTGTTTGCGGATATTACCCTCGCCGTTGGCGCGTTTCTTGGCCATTAAATCAACTCCCTTCTTGGCAGCAAACACAAATACCACAACTTTGCGCGGAAAGCTACCGTTGTTGAAATGATCTTTTTATTGTTTCCAGCAGCGCAAAATATGCGCCGATTTGCGTTGCCGCTTGGTGTCTTCCGGGTTAATAGAACTTCATTGTAAATCATCCCGAAATGTGTTATCTTCTTCACGGAAATATTCACGCGAAGGGGATTTTTTTATGCGCAAGATTCAATGCTGGTGCCGTACTAATGCTATGCTGGCCATCTCACTGCTGGCTGCGGCTGCAACGGCGTTCTTTGTCCCTCCCGACAGGGACTACTTAGGCTATTACGACCTCAAAACGCTTTCCTGTCTGTTTAGTGTTTTGGCGGTGGTAGGTGCTCTGCGAGACCTGCAGATCTTTTCCGCTCTTTCGCAGCGGATGGTGCACACCTTTTCCACGGTTCGGGGCGTATGCACAGCACTGGTGGTCATCACCATGTTCGGGTCTATGCTTCTGACCAATGACACCGCCTTGCTGACATTTCTGCCGCTTGGCTGGTTTGTCCTTTCCTCTACCGGTCAGGAAAAGCACGCCGCGCTCTTGTTCATTCTGCAAAACTGCGCCGCCAATCTCTGCGGAATGATCACGCCCTTCGGAAATCCGCAGAATCTTTATCTTTTCAGCTATTACGATCTTTCCGCAAAGATGTTCTTTTCGGCAATGCTGCCGCCCTTCATTCTGTCTACCGTTCTCATTCTCTTGTGTTGCCTGGTATTTCCCAAAGACCGACTTTCCGTGCCGGAAGTGCAGGTCACAGTAGACTCCCGCCAGGCTGTCTTCTATGGCGGACTGTTCTGTTTAGCCGTTGCCATGGTGCTGCGGCTGGCACCCTATGTTCTTGGCCTGACTGTCATTGTTCTGGTACTCTGGTTTCTGGATCGGCACGCATTGAAGACCGTAGACTGGGGACTGCTGGCCACCTTCGCCGCTTTCTTCACCTTTTCCGGCAATCTTGCCCGGATGGAATCGGTCCAGGTGCTGTTCGCCCGCCTTTTGTCCCACGGAACGATGCTGATCTCCGCGCTCACCTGCCAGATCATCAGCAATGTCCCTGCCGCCATTCTGCTCAGTCGCTTCACGCAGGATGCCCGCGCTCTTCTGGTTGGCGTCAATGTGGGCGGTGCAGGGACGCTGGTGGCTTCTCTTGCAAGCCTCATTACATTTCGGGAATATACGCGCCGTGTTCCCAATGGCGGAAAGAGTTTTCTTCTCCTGTTTTCCGGGATCAGCTTTGCATTTCTGGCGATTCTTTTGACTGTCATGTCCGTTCTGATGTAGTAAGCCGTTTCCAACAGAATGCGCTTTGGGAAAAGTCTTATTAACTTCGGCAGTGCAAAGCATACACATCCCTTGGTATTTCCACAAACCTTGAAGCGGTAACGGCACAGTATGTTGATGTGCGGCTTGAAAGAAAACAAAGCGTACTGCAAACCTATCATAAAGCACTGCAACCGAAAACAACCGTTACAGGAAAAGAAGCAGGGCAAAAAACATCGAAGAAAGCGAAAAAGAAAAGCAGCGAAATGGAGCTATAACAGCAATATCTTTTTATAGCTCCGCGCTGCTTTTCATAGCTTTTTAGCAGTTCCGGGCACCATTGGGGCACCACAGTATACATTTTTCTTGTATAGTGTGTATGATGTGGAATGAGCCGGGCACCACAAAGCGGGGCACCAAGGGCACCATTTGAATTATTTCCCCCAAAACAGATGCTGCCCAAACAAAAGAAAAAGCCTCGAAAACATAGAGTTTTCAGGGCTTTGATGGCGGAAGCGGTGGGATTCGAACCCACGTGCCCTTGCGGACAACCGCATTTCGAGTGCGGCTCGTTATGACCACTTCGATAACACTCCATATTCTCTTATAAAATAAAACGCACCACTTATGTGGTGCGAGCTGGGCTAACAGGACTCGAACCTGTAGATGCTGGAGTCAGAGTCCAGAGCCTTACCACTTGGCCATGAGGCAATATAAGTATTATTCATAAGTAAGCATAATACTTTTCTTAGAATAAACTAAATCAAGTAATTCAATATTTAAATAAATATCATATAAATTCTTATTCTTGGTTAATTTAAAATCTATATCCTCTTTATTAATATCACTTGGTATATCATTTACTTCATAAATTATTTCTTCAACTGAATCTCTTAAAGTAATTTCATCCTTTATATCTTCAAGTTCATCTTTACTAAGAGAAGTTCTAAGTTCTAACATTATATCTCCTAAATCTTCAGAACTAGTTTCTATTCTTAAAGTAAACGTACTCATGATACCACTTTCATTTTCCCATAGAATAGTTGTTTTATCAGTTAATCTTTCATTATCAATCTTCAACATAAATACACACTTTCATTTAAAAAGACTTTTAAAAGTCTAAAATACATATTTGGTGGAGATGAGGAGTAGCGAACTCCTGTCCAAGATTCATCCCAGTAGAACATCTACAAGTTTAGTTGGTTTTTAATTTCAAATAATAATGTAGATTGCCAACTTCTCTTATTATTCTAAGTTTGCTAATTATTCATTATAAATCACAAACAAATTTATAATATAGCTCACTTTATGACTCCCAACTTTAAACTCGTGAGCAAAAGTTAAAAGTGGAAGCTCCGTTTTACTTAACTAAGCAAAAGCTGGAGAGAAATTAAAATCGTTTCCGATTATTTTTATTTTTGCATTTAAAGTATGCCTACTACTTGCATTCTACCCAGACATAATCCTGTCGAATCAATGCATCCCCATATAAACCAATTATATCATAATATATGTTTTATTACTAGATTTATTGACAAAATACCTATTTTTTCTTACAATTATAAATATGAAATATAGTGCGTTAAAAATTGTTGAGTTGATAATAGTGAATTTGATAACACTTACTAGATTAGTAGGTGCGCTTTTGCTTCCAATTATATATGTTAAGTATGGTGCAAGTATTTGTGCAATTTGGACGATAGTTTTATTCGCCACAGATGCGATAGATGGATTTCTAGCAAGAACATTAAAAATTTCAACATTTTTTGGAAGTGCATTAGATGGAATAAGTGATAAACTTTTAAATGCAATTTCATTCATTATTTTAGGACTTCAATATAACATTATGATTCCTCCACTTATTTTGGAATTGGCAATAATGTCAACGATATATTCTACATATAGATTTGGTGGTAACATTCAATCAAGTAAGACAGGTAAAATAAAAACTATAATATTAGATGTATGTGTTATACTTAGTTTCACTCTAATGAGTTTACCAGCACTTAAAATAAATAACTTCATTATAAATCATTTAATTCATAATACAGGAGGGTACATAATATTACTTGGTTGTATTATAACAATTGCATCTATCATTACTTTAATGGATTATAATAAAAAGAATAAAAATACAAGAAATAACAAAAAGCTTACTCATATCAAATATCAACATAGAATCAAAAAAACTAATAGAGAAGTGATAAGTGACTTATTTGATACTGAATATTATAGAAAACACAAAAACGAACCAATAATGAAACAATTCTATAAAACTAAAGTAGCTAAGTAAAATGCTACTTTTTTCTTTAAATATAAATAAATATATGCTACAATTATAATCAAGGAAGTGATTAAATGAAAAAGAAAATAAGTATACTTCTTATAATAATAATAGCTGTTGTGGGTACGATACTTATTTATAAACACTTTGATAAAAAAGAGATCGATAAAAAAAGTGTTACTAAATTTTCAGATGAATATACTTTAGTAGATAAAGATAATGTATTCGTATATTCAAATATTGATGAAATAGTAAATTTACTTGAAAATGGTACTGGAATTATATTTCTAGCTTTTCCAGAATGTCCTTGGTGTCAAAATTATGCTAGATACTTAAATGAAGTAGCAAAAGAAAATAATATCAAAGAAATATATTATTTAAATATTAAACATGATAGACAAATAAATTCTAATAAGTACACAAAGCTAGTTAAGTTACTTGAAAATTATTTGTATGCAGATGATAGTGGAGTAGCTAAAGTATATGCTCCTGATCTTACATTTGTTAAAAATGGTAAAATAATAGCGCATGATAACGAAACATCAATTACTACTTCAAGCATGAAAATAGAAGATTATTGGACTGAGGAAAAAATATTAGAATTTAAAAATAAAATAACAAATTATATAAGAGAATATGATACAACATGTTCTACTTGCAATTAGGAGGAAAATAAAATGTATTGGCAATATGTAGTTATAATTTTAATCTTATTATTAATATCACTAGTAATAATTAAAATGAGAAGAAAGGATTTCCACGTAGAAATAAATAAACTTATTCAATATTTAGGTGGTAAAGATAATATATTAGATGCTCAAATAAATCTTTCAAGACTAAAAGTAACCCTAAAAGATGTTTCTATAGTTAATAAAGAAGGAATACAAAAATTAGGAGCAAAAGGTATAGTAGAAATAGATAATGAACTTAAAATAATACTTGGACCTAATTCAAAGCAATTAAAAAAATATATGGCTGATTTAAAATAAAAAAGATATATCTTCGTGATATACCTTTTTATTTATTATAATTTATTTGTTTTTTAAGTTTTAGTATTGAAGCATCTTTAATATCCTCATAAACTAGATAATAAGATTTTAAAGATTTCTCATCAACAAATAGACCTCCTGATTTATAAGCAGATGTAGACATTATTAAGCCACCTAAACGAAAGCCATTCTTAGTATACAAACGATGCAATCTTATATAATCTAAAATAGAGTTAAATCTGTCTAAATCAACATAACCACCATTTTTAACTTTTATTAATATGGCATTTTCTTTATATAATTCATCATCTTCTTCTATATTACCAAAACGTTCACGTCCAAGTAGTTCACTACCAATATATGTTTCACTACTAAACATTACATGTTCTTCATATTTAGTACATTGTCTAATATTTCCTATAAATATTTGATCACTTTTCATGATTGCTCCTTGATAAAATATTTTATATAAAAACCAAATACAATTCAATATTATTTCTTGTTTTTAAGTTCATTTAAACTTATATTTTTTAAAGCATATAAAATACATTCATTAATAATTCTATTAATAGATAAATTTGTTTTAATGGACAATTTTTCTAATTCTCTAAGAGTTGATAGTTTTAATCTAACAGTTTTTAAAATAGACTTTTCATTATCAATATTAGGTAATTTAAACTTTTCCATTATACACCTCTTAATAAAAATTATATATTGTTGTATTACATATAGTAAGTTACACAAATTGTGATACACATTTTATAGTTAGTATGATATAATCAAAATAATGATTGTTTTTATAAATAAGCAAACAAAGACTAATTGTGAGAAAGTGTAAGGTGAGGTTTATGTGCGGCATCGCAGGTTTTTTAGATAATACAAAAGGTAAAAAGAAGATAATAAAAAATATGACTGATAGAATAGCTCATAGAGGTCCTGATGCTGAAGGCTTTTATACTGATGAGTATGTAGCCTTAGGCCATAGAAGACTATCAATAATTGATTTATCAACTGGTAATCAACCAATGTTCAATGAAGATGAGAGTTTAGTTGTCGTATTTAATGGCGAAATATATAACTATCCAGAATTAAAAGATAAATTAAAAAAGAAACATAAATTCGCAACCACTAGTGATACTGAAGTATTATTACATGGATATGAAGAGTGGGGTAAAGATCTTCCTAAAAAACTAAGAGGTATGTTTGCTTTTGCTATATGGGATAAAAAGAATAAAACATTATTTTGTGCAAGAGACAATTTTGGTATAAAACCATTCTATTACTATCAAAATGAAGATGTATTTATGTTCGCATCAGAAATAAAATCATTCTTAGAACATCCTTCATTTAAAAAAGAATTTAATCAAGATATTTTGGCTTCTTACTTATCATTTAGTTTTACTCCTACTAATGAAACATTCTTTAAAAATGTTTATAGATTAGAACCAGGTTATAGTATAACTATTAAAGATGGAGAAATTACAAAAGATAGATTCTATAAAATAGAATTCAATGAGAAATCTAGAAGTTATGATAAAGCAGTAAAAGAAATAGCAGATGCTATGAAAGATTCAGTAGAACATCATATGCTAAGTGATGTAGAAGTAGGATCATTCTTATCAAGTGGAGTAGATTCTTCATATATAGTCTCACTAGCTAAACCATCTAAAACTTATACAGTT